>Ga0265293_10004272_pt1 | contig 25385 bp, 20 predicted proteins | sample Munlanlewell138R_FD_192505 | JGI IMG/M metagenome (GOLD analysis project Ga0265293, IMG submission 192505) | Leachate microbial communities from a municipal landfill in Southern Ontario, Canada - Leachate well 138R | ecosystem: Engineered > Solid waste > Landfill > Unclassified | place: Canada...
CGATATAGAGCGTGCCGTCTTCCTCCAGACCGATGAATACGCCGGCATTGGCGATCTCGGCAGGATCGAACACCCGGTTGCCCTGGGCGAGAACGCCAAGCTCGGCGTCGATGGCGGAGACGCGCAGCTCCACGTCGGCCGGAATGTCGGGCTTGCCGTCCCACTCGGCCTCAAGCGCATCGGCCTCGGCCCGCAGGGCGACGATCCGCGCTTCCTGCACCTCGGTCAGCGGCTGCACCTGGCTGGCGATGGCGCGGCAGTCCTCGTCATAGCCATAGGGAAGATCGACCAGCGCCTCGACCCACTTCCAGCCTTCGGTCATGACCGTGTCGGCTTCCGAGCGCAGCTTCTCATCGACCAAACGATCGAGCAGCGCGGGATCGGAGAGCCAGCCGCCATCGTCGGCTTCGAACAGGTCGCGGATCGGACCGGCGCCGCCCGCAGCGATATAGGCGTCCAGCCCGATGAAGCGGACGCGCTTGTCCGTCACCTCGACCTTGTCCTCCAGCAGCTTGGACTTGATGAACCAGGGCGACTTGTTGCTGCTGTGCGCGAGTTGCCCCCACAAATCCTCCTGGCGCTGGTGATCGTCGCTGACCGTGAACGCCATGAGCTGGTCGAGGGTCATGTCGCCTTCGGCATAGCATTCGTGCAGGTTGGGCGAGACCGACGCGAGCTTGAGGCGCTGGCGCACGACGGCGGGCGTCACGCGGAAGTGGGCGGCGATCGTCTCCTCCTGCTCGCCCTTGTCGAACAGGGTCTTCATCGCCCGGAACTCATCGAGCGGGTGGAGCGGCTCGCGCTCGCTGTTCTCGGCAAGCGAATCCTCTTCGGCCAGGACCGGATCGTTCGCGGCCTTGACCACGCACGGAACCGGGGCGTCCTTGGCGAGCCGCTTGCGCTTCACCAGGATCGCCAGCGCGCTGTAGCGGCGGCCACCGGCGGGGATTTCGAACATGCCGGTGTCTTCACCAGCCTCGTCGAGCACAGGGCGGACATTGAGGCCGGTCAGCAGGCCGCGGCGTTCGATATCATTGGCCAGATGCTCGATGGTCACGCCATGCTTCACGCGGCGGACGTTCGATTGCGAGAGGACCAACTTGTCGAACGGAATGTTCCGGGACTGGTTGAGGGTGATCTTCGGTTGGGCTTTCGCCATGACACGTCTCCATGACGGGCGGCCGGAAGACCCTCTCCCGACCTCCAACCCGTCGCAAAAACCAAAGCCTTCCTCTCACTCTCTGAGACCTTGCCGTCGGCGCGATAACGCGCGCTGCGCGCACCGCCGAACCCGTCACGGGACCATGCGGACTTACAGAAATCCGTATCGGCGGATTTGATGGTCGAGCATCGTCGCGAGCCACAGCCGCCGGTGCAGCCCCCGGGGTCAGGAGAATCACGCCGCCCTCCGTTCAATCAGAGCGGCTGGGACTTCCGCTCCGGCGGCATCGCGGAAGGCGAGCAGATAGTCGGCCGCCTTCGACGCAGCGCTGGCGGCGCGAACGATCGCGCGATCATCCGCCCGCATGATGTCGAGCCAGGCGCCGATATAGTCGGAATGGCGGACCGTCGGCTCGATGCCGAGGGCTGCGCAGACGAAGGCGCCAGCCATCTCCGCGACAAGTTCCTCGCGTCCATATGTCTCCGAACCGAATCGACCGCTCTGGTCCCGGTCGAGGCGCTCTTTGCTGCCCGTCCAGTGACCGAGTTCGTGAAAAGCCGTTCGATTCCAATTGGTTGGATCGAAGTAGCGCGAGGGAGGCGGGACGCAGACTCGGTCGTTCGCCACGTCATAATATGCCTGATCTCCGCCAATACGGAAATCCGCACCCGTCGCTGTGATCAGGGCTTCCGCTTCGGGAAGGACCTGATCGGGATCGGGTCGCGGGATCTCGGCGGTATAGGCGTCAGGCAGACCTTCGCACTGGTCTAGGTTGAACACCGTGAAGCGCTTCAGAAACGGTATCGTGCCTGGAGTGCGGCCTTCCTCGGCAGCCTGGCGACGTTCGTCGCCGGGGGTGAAGCGATGGGCGTAAACGACGGTGGTGCCGGTCGCGCCCTTGCAGACATTGCCACCGAGTTCGAGCGCCTGGCGGAAGGTCAGGAAAGCGTTGCTCGAAAAGCCCCGCGAGACCACCGCGTGCCACAGGATGAGAATATTGATCCCGGAATAGCAGCGGTTGCTCGACGCGTTGTGCGGCATCTGGAGCGGGGCCTTGGCCGAGGCCCAGGGCTGGACCCAGGGGACGCGGCCGGCTTCCAGCTCGGCAATGATCTTCTCGGTGATGTCCTGATAGAGGGTCGGCCGGTCGCTGCTTGCGCGCCGGGCTTTGAACTTGCGTGCCATCGCGTATCTCCGCGACGGGTCGGTCCCGAGCCTCTCTCGCGACGCTCAACCCGTCACGAAAACCCGGCTTTCCTCTCACTCTCGCGGGGGCGTTGCGGGGGCGGCTGGCCCCCGCTCGAAGGGGTAGCGCAAGACCGCCTGTCGGGCTTGCGGTCAGGGGAAGCCTTTCCCCGCAATCCTTCCCGGCCAAACCACGCCAGGAGTATCGATTGCCCTGTACGGAAACGGCGGCATGATGCCCGAGATGTGCAACCTTTACTCTCTGGTCAAAGGTCAGGCGGCGATTCGCGAACTCGCCGAGGTCATGGCCGACCACACGGGCAACCTGCCGGAGATGGCCGGGATCTATCCTGATTACCCAGCGCCCATTGTCCGCAACCAGGAAGGTGGCCGGGAAATGGTGATGGCGCGTTGGGGTATGCCATCTCCGGCCTTCGCGCTCGAAGGTAAATCGGTCGACAAGGGCGTGACCAACATCCGTAACACGAAAAGTCCGCATTGGCGCCGCTGGCTCGGACCCCAATCACGCTGTCTGGTGCCGTTCACCTCTTTCAGCGAGCCGGACCAGTCGCCCGGCGGCGACCGCAAGCCAGTCTGGTTCGCGCTGAACGAGGATCGGCCGCTCGCATTCTTCGCGGGGATCTGGACCCATTGGACCTGTGTACGAAAAAAGGCCGAAGGCGAGATAAGCTGCGACCTGTTCGGTTTTCTGACCACAGAGGCGAATGCCGAGGTGGGGCGCTATCACCCCAAGGCCATGCCGGTGATCCTGACCGAAAAGGACGAATGGGATCGCTGGCTCAACGCGCCCTGGGATGATGTCGCGGTCTTACAGCGCCCATTGCGCGATCATGAGCTGACTATCGTGGCTCGTGGCGAAAAGGCAGATGACGCGATTGCCCTTGATGGTCACTAGGCCCACAGGCTGACCGGGCGTCAGGCTCGTAGGGGATGGAAGAGGTCCTGATGATTGAGTTCACCGATGAAGGATCGGACATAATTTTGAGCTATCACCCTGAGGATTCAGGGGGAGCGTGGGCACAAGCTCAAGACCAACGGCGCAGTTGCAATCAGCAAGGTATTCCACTTCGAACGCGGTGATCTCATAGAAGAGCCGAACGAGGAACAGCTTGAAGATGATATCGAGCACGAAAGCTTCACGTTCCGCTTTCGTTTCGGTCGAATTGACGGAGCGTATCGCCGTATCGACGGACGAATGCTCGGCATTCCGAACACGATCCTTATCGCGGCGGGCATTCCCTTGTCCCGGAAACTCTTCGCCGCGCATCGGGACGTGTCCATCCTCAGAAGAATATCGAAGCTGATCCCCGCGGACCGTGACATCGTAATCGGCGGCGATCGTGAAGATGCAATTCCCCACGTCGTGTTCGAGGGCTTTTTGAAGAAGTTTCCGGGTAGTACGGAACTGGACCGATATGCCAACGCCCGTGTGGCCGATGTGCTCGGGGAGTATTTCGACGGGATGAAGGATGCCCGGCAGAACTACGAAACCTATATGAGCCGTCGCAAGGCAATCCTGGGCGATGATCCGCTTGGTACGGGTGAATTGCTTGAGCTTGAACTCGAAAAGTATCGACTCATCCGCAAAACGATATTTGATTGGCTTCAGGACGTGGAAGTCCGCACAGAACGAGATTGGCAAACGCTTATCGAGCAGTTCCTACTGCTGATTTTTCCGAAGTATGTCGCCATCCTCCACAATGTGCGGATCGCAGATTGCTATTCGAAGCCGGGCGCCGTGGGGCATCGCTATATCGATCTGGCGCTGGTTGACGCGACTGGAAATCTGGACGTCATCGAGATCAAGCGGCCGCATGGCGACAGGCTTCTCGCCAATGGCCGCTATCGCAATAATGGCGTCCCCACACGCGAGCTTTCCGGGGCTATCATGCAGGCGGAGAAATACATCTTCCACCTGTCCAAATGGGGCGTGGCAGGCGAAGAGGCCTTGAACCGGAAATATTCGTCCGAGCTGCCGCAGGATATGCGCATTCAGGTGACCAACCCGAAGGCAATTCTCATCCTTGGGCGTGATCGGGACGCTTCGGGCTCACCGCTGCTGGAGCCATCCCTACGGCATGATTTCGAGATCATTCGGCGCAAATACGCTAATGTCATGGACATCATGACCTATGATGACCTGCTGGCGCGCCTGGACAATATCATTGCCTCGCTGCGAAAGCGAATTCTGGCTGGGAGCGATATTTGAGGCGAACCTCATCGACGGCATAGGCTGGCAGTCGGACACCGAGTTCGGCTTTCAATGGCGCCAGGCCGGACACGCATAGATCTGGTCATAATCGGCAACCTGAACGCAGGTGACGCCCACTGATTCCAGAAAGAACAACTTGCCCTGCTCGGCGGGGTCGTTCTTGTCGTGGCTATAGATGTACCAGGAAGGCTTCTCCCTCGCCGGGAACTTGCGGAAATATTTTGCACGCTCGATCAGGAGCCAGCGCAGGAAAACTTCGTTCTCTGCCAATCCCAACCCGAAGATAATGAGCGGCTTGTAGAAGAAGATGTGCAGCCATGTATGAGCGCCAAGCCAATCGGCCTTGTTCCGACCATTGAATAGCCGCCGCTCGTTGCCCCCATAAATCCAGCCGCGCGCCCGGTGGACTGATCCCATATAGTGGGTAAGCCCGAGCCGCACGCTCCGGTGGTAACGTTCCATCCCATTCACATGCCAGATACCGAAGCCTTCGCATGGAGCCGTAAGCAGCTGTGGGGCGTAGAAGCATTCCCATGGATAATAATCGGTGAAACGCTCGGTAGTTGTCCGTTGGAACACTCCGCCTGACGCCCGGCTCAGCAACTCATCATAATTGGTGGTGAGGATCGGCACTCGGTGGCGCGCCGCCCATCCTGCTATGCGCTCATGTTGCTCAGCCGGGCTCCAATTACTCATCAGCTTACAGAATTGGGCCTGGAGATCGTTCCTGTCGGCTTTCGACTTGAGGTCGAGCACATCGTAGAATTCGGTGATGCTGGTGCCTGCTGGCGCGGTTGCCATGCCCGGCGCGCAGCTATTTGCAATCTGGGCAAGCAAGGCTTCCCACGAGTTAGTGCCGTTGTCATTGTTGTAGCGATTGATGCCGTTGCCGATCAAAAGGGCCGCATCCGCCGCATTGTTTCTCAGGAGTTGCTCAAAGGGCAATCGCTCCTCCATCCTTCGCCAATGCAGATGCCGGGCTGAGGCACGCCATGGCTTGTCTCACTTCAACGACCTGAAGCGGGAGGTCAGACCCGCCTCAAGTTCGAGCCTTCCCTCAGCATTGTTCAGATACGGAAGGTAGCGATGATGCTGGAGATCGAAGGGAATGTCGGCAGCTGCCTGGGTAATCGGTACGACATGCTTGCCTAAGGTGTGCGCAATGCCCGCCTCATAGAACACGTTAGGGTTCTTGCCGGTGAAATCGCAAACGACGATGTGGGCCTTGAAAATCAGGCTGAAGACGTCCTGGATAACTGCCGAATGCTGCCAAATGTCCTTCGCACGGAGGATGCGGAAGCCGGCTGCAGTCCCGGCATCGCGGATTGCGCCAAAAACGGCTTCGAACTCTGGCGCGAAGGGTGTCATTACCGCGATCAGGTCAGCGTCCACTCCGCCATCCGGAACATCGAAGACGCTTGGGGTAAAGACGATCGAGCGTGATCGACCCGGAGCAGTCGAAATACTCTCTCCGCCGTCGCCGTATGTGCTTGCGATATAATCAGCAATGATGTTGAGATTCTCATGATCCAGCTCGACCAGCTTGAACATTACGGTATGGGCGACGCCGGGATAGTCTGGATCCCCGAATCCCAAGCTTCGCAATAGTCGGTCATGCCCGGTGACAGTCCTTATCTGACCAGTATGTGCGCCGAGCGTCTGCCAGTCTCCTGCATCAAACTTTTCTACTGCGACTTTTGTAAGCCCAATCAGGCGCTTTCGATCCGCCGCACTTAATTCTTGTTTGTACAAGCCCGTCTCCCCCGTCTCGTCAGCTTCTTGCTTTAGCGCCGTTGATCCGGGCGTTCCACAACCGTCTCGTCTCGCCTGCATATGGCCGCATTGACTCTAGGAGTGGACTGGAACATTTAGGGAACATTTGGATCATTTCAGATGTTTTCGACTCGACCCCTATGCCCGTTAACCCGCAGATTTCCGCGCTCCGCGACAAGATCGCCCGTATCGAATCGGGCGGCAGGCGCGCGCGCGGCGTCCTGCCCTTCGGGATCGAGGCGGTGGACCGCAAGGTGCCGGGCGGAGGCCTGGCGCTGGGGGCGCTGCACGAGATCGCCGGCGGCGGGAACGGCGCAGTCCATGGTGCATCGGCGGCGCTGTTCGCCGCCGGCATTGCCGCACGCACATCGGGCCAGGTGCTCTGGTGCGTGACCCGGCGCGATCTCTTCGCGCCGTCGCTGGCGCAGGCGGGGCTGCATCCCGACCGGGTGATCTTCGCCGAGGCCGGCGACGAGAAGTCGGTGCTCGCTTGTATGGAGGAAGGGCTGCGCCATGGCGGATTGTCGGCGGTGGTGGGCGAGCTTGCCCGCCTGCCGATGGTCGCCTCGCGCCGCTTGCAGCTCTGCGCGGAAGGATCCGGCACGATCGCGCTCGCGATCCGGCGCTGGCGGCGCATGACCGAAGCCGCCGACTTCGGGCAACCGACCGCGAGCATGACCCGCTGGCGCGTCTCCGCCCTCCCGTCCGCGCCTTTGCCGGTGCCCGGCATCAGCCGGGCCCGCTGGCTGGTCGAGCTGATCCGGGCGCGCGCAGGCGACTGCGCGGATTTCGAGCTGGAGGCGTGCGATGAGCAGGGCCGTCTCGCTCTACCTGCCGAGCTGGCCCACGGACCGGTTGATACGGATGCTCGGCGCATCGGCGCCGCCGCCTGACACCCCGCTGGCGCTGGTCGGCCGCGAAGGCCGCAAGCGCCTCATCCTCGCCGTCAATGCCGCCGCGCGGGCTGAAGGGATTGCGCCCGGCATGGCGGTCGCCAGGGCGCAGGCGCTGGTGGCGGGCCTCGATGTGCGCGATGCCGATCCGGCGGGCGACGATGCCGCGCTCGAACGGCTCGCGATCTGGGCGCTCAGGCGATATTCGCCGATCGTAGCGGCCGACCCGCCCGACGGGCTGCGGCTCGACATGGCCGGAGCGTCGCATCTGCTGGGCGGCGAAGAGGGGTTCGTCGCCGATCTCGCGAGGCGGCTCGCCGACACAGGCATCGCCGCGCGGATCGCCATCGCGCCCACCTATGGCGCGGCGCATGGTCTCGCGCGCTTTAGCCGGTCACCCACCATCATCGTTGGCCCTGACGGCATGGAAGCCAGTCTTGCACCGCTGCCGATCGCGGCGCTGCGGCTCGATACCGCCACGATCGATGCGCTGCGCCGTCTCGGCATCGACAGCATCGGCGAACTCGCCGCCATGCCGCGCGCGCCGATGACCCTGCGGTTCGGACCCGAGGTCGGCCGCCGTCTCGATCAGGCCTATGGCCGCACCGGCGAGCCGTTCGAACTGGTCGAAGCGCCCGAGCTGATCCGGGTGCGCCGCGCCTTTGCCGAACCGATCGGCGCGCCCGAGACGCTGGCGCGCTATACCGGCAAGCTCGTCGTCCAGCTCTGCGAGGAACTGGAACGGCAGGGCCTTAGCGCGCGCCGCCTAGATCTGCTGTTCACGCGCGTCGACAATCGCATCGAGGCAATCCGCGCCGGGACGGCGAAGCCACTGCGTGATGTGAAACGCATGACCCGGCTGCTCTGCGACAGGATCGAGACCGTGGCGCCGGGGTTCGGGATCGAACTGATGACGCTGAGGGCCAGCGTGGCCGAGCCGCTCGACTATCGCAGCACGGCAACCAGCCTGATCGATCAGGCGACGCCCGATCTCTCCGATCTGGTCGATACGCTTGCCAACCGCATGGCGCACGGGCGGCTCTACCGCTGCGCGCCGACGCAAAGCGAGGTGCCCGAGCGCAGCGTCGCCCGGATCGAGCCGCTCGCCGCGCCGATCGGCGTCTCCTGGCCGAACGACTGGCCGCGCCCCTCGCGCCTGCTTGATCCGCCCGCGCCGGTGGAAGCGATGGCGCTGCTCCCCGATCACCCCCCCGCCAGTTTCACCTGGGGCGGCGTGCGCCGCCGCGTGAAGCGCGCCGATGGTCCCGAACGCATCTTCGGCGAATGGTGGGTGCGCGATGGCGAGATGTCGGCGGTCAGGGACTATTTCCAGGTCGAGGATGAGGCGGGCGAGCGCTTCTGGCTATTCCGCAGGGGCGACGGCGAAGATCCCGGCACCGGCGACCATCGCTGGTATCTGCACGGGATCTTCGCATGAGCGGTTACGTCGAACTGCAATGCGCGTCGCATTTCTCGTTCCTGCGCGGGGCGAGCAGCGCCGAGGAACTGTTCGCCACAGCGGCGGTGCTGGGGATAAAGGCGCTGGCGATCACCGATCGCAATAATCTGGCGGGGATCGTGCGCGCCCATGTCGCGGCGAAGGAAACGGGGGTGCGGCTCATCGTCGGCTGCCGGCTGATCCTCGCCGATGGCACGGACTTGCTCGTCTATCCGACTGACCGGCCTGCCTATGCCGGGCTCTGCCGGATGCTGTCGGTCGGCAAGGCCCGCGCCGGCAAGGCGAAGTGCGAACTGCATTGGGACGATCTCGCCGACTGGGGCGACGGCCTGATCGCCATGCTCGTGCCCGATGCGGCCGACGATGTAACCGCCCTGCGCCTCCGCCGCCTCGCATCTCTCTTTCCGGCCCGCTGCTACATGGCCCTGACCTTGCGCCGCCGCCCTCGCGATTTCCTGCGGCTGCATGATCTGGTGAACATGGCGGCGCAGGCGGGCGTGCCGACCGTCACCACCAATGACGTGCTGTTCCACCATCCCGAGCGCCGGATGCTTCAGGATGTGATGACCTGCATCCGCGAAGGCCGCACCATCGACGATGTCGGGTTCGCGAAGAACCGCCATGCCGATCGTTACCTGAAGCCCCCGGAAGAGATGGCCCGGCTGTTCCGGCTCTGGCCCGAAGCGGTCGCACGCTCGGTCGAACTGGCGAATCGCTGCCGGTTCAGCCTCGACGAACTGGCCTATCAATATCCGCATGAAGTGGTCGACGATGGCCTGACCGCACAGGCGACATTGGAGAAGCGGACCTGGGCGGGAGCCAAAGAACGCTACCCTGAAGGCCTGCCTGAAGATGTCGCGGCGACGCTACGGCATGAGTTGGGTCTGATCGAGAGTCTCGATTATGCGCCTTACTTTCTGACGGTCGATTCGATCGTCCGCTTCGCGCGTTCGCAGGGCATTCTCTGCCAGGGGCGTGGCTCGGCCGCCAACAGCGCGGTCTGCTATGTGCTCGGCATCACCTCGATCGATCCCTCGCGCAACAACCTGCTGTTCGAGCGGTTCGTCAGCGAGGAGCGGCGCGAGCCGCCCGACATCGATGTCGATTTCGAGCACCAGCGCCGCGAGGAAGTGATCCAGTGGGTCTATGAGAGCTATGGCAGAACCCGCGCCGCGCTCTGCTCGACCGTGATCCGTTATCGCGCCAAGGGCGCGCTGCGCGACGTCGGCAAGGCAATGGGCCTGCCCGAGGATATGATCGCGCTGCTGTCCTCGCAGATCTGGGGCTGGTCGACCGAGGGCGCGGAACCGAAGCACGCCGAGGAACTGAACCTCAACCTCGACGATCGCCGCCTCCGGCTGACCCTCGATCTCGCCCGCCAGCTCATCGGCACCCCGCGCCACCTGTCGCAGCACCCCGGCGGATTCGTGCTGACCGAGGACCGGCTCGACGAACTGGTCCCGATCGAGCCCGCCGCGATGGAAGACCGCCAGGTGATCGAATGGGACAAGGATGATGTCGATGCGCTCAAGATGATGAAGGTCGATGTGCTGGCGCTGGGGATGCTCTCGGCGATGCGGCGCGGGTTCGACCTGCTTCGCGACCATAAGGGCATCAATGTCGATCTGGCGTCGATCCCGGCGGAGGATCCGCGCACCTACGCCATGATCCGCAAGGCCGACACGCTCGGCACCTTCCAGATCGAGAGCCGGGCGCAGATGGCGATGCTCCCGCGCATGCGCCCACGCACATACTATGACCTCGTCATCCAGGTCGCAATCGTCCGGCCCGGCCCGATCCAGGGCGACATGGTCCATCCCTATCTGCGCCGCCGCGAGGGGCAGGAGAAGGTCGATTTTCCGACGCCCGAACTGGAGAAGGTTCTCGGCAAGACCCTCGGCGTTCCGCTGTTCCAGGAGCAGGCCATGCAGGTCGCGATGGTCTGCGCCGGGTTCAGCGCGGCCGAGGCCGATCAGCTCCGCCGCGCCATGGCCACGTTCAAGCACACCGGCGGCGTGGTCAATTTCCGCGAGCGGCTGATGAGCGGCATGATCGAGCGCGGTTACACAGAGGAGTTCGCCGGGAAGATCATCGGCCAGCTCGAAGGGTTCGGTAGCTATGGGTTCCCCGAATCCCATGCCGCGAGTTTCGCGCTGATCGCCTATGCCAGCGCCTGGCTCAAATGCTGGCACCCCGATGTCTTCTGCGCCGCGCTCCTGAACAGCCAGCCCATGGGCTTCTACCCGCCCGCGCAGATCGTGCGCGACGCGCAGAGCCACGGCGTCGAGGTGCGGCCGGTCTGCATCAACGCTTCGCGCTGGGACTGCACGCTCGAGCCGACCCGCGACCATCGTTTCGCGGTCCGGCTTGGGTTGGGCCGGGTGTCCGGCCTCGCCAACGCCCATGCCGCCGCCATCGTCGCGGCCCGTGCCGGGCAGCCCTATCGGGACGTCGATGACCTCTGGCGCCGCGCCGGCGTGCCTGCGGCCGCGCTGGTCAAGCTGGCGGAAGCCGATGCATTCCGCCCGGCGTTCGGGCAGGCGCGGCGCGAGGCGCTGTGGGCGATCAAGGCGCTGCGCGACGAGCCCCTACCGCTGTTCGCGGCGAGCGCCAGCGACGACGGACGCCCGCCCGCCGAGATCGTCGAGGAAGCGTTGCGGCTGAAGGCAATGACGGCGGGCCGCGAGGTGGTCGAGGATTATCGGCATACCGGCCTGACCCTGCGCCAGCATCCGCTTGCTTTCCTGCGCGGAGAACTGGCGCGCCAACGCTTCCTGTCCTGTGCTGATGCCCATGCGCTGAAGGACGGTCGCCAGGTTCGCACCGCCGGGCTGGTGCTGGTCCGGCAGCGCCCCGGATCGGCGAAGAACGTCACCTTCATCACTATCGAGGACGAAACCGGCATCGCCAATCTCGTCGTCTGGCCGGACCTCTATGAAAAGCAGCGGCGGATCGTCCTGACCAGCGCGATGCTCGGCATTCAGGGACGCATCCAGCGCGAGGGCGATGTCATCCATCTGATCTGCGCGAAGCTGTTCGATCTCACGCCCTTGCTCTCGACCTTGAGCGAACTGGGGGATGCGTTCCCGAAACCCGGCGGGCGCGGCGATGGCGCACGCTTCGGTGCGACGGACGATCCCCGCGAGCGGCCGCCTCCGATGGCTGGACTGCGAGGAGCGGACCGCCATGAAGGCGCGCTCAGGGTGAAGTCGCGTAACTTCCATTGAGCCTTATGACGATTGCTGCACGCGCGCCGCTCGTTCAAAGCTGATCGCGATCACAAACTTTCCATGAAGAAAGGGCGGCAAAGAGAATGAGTTTGGAGACGGTGAAGGCGTTTATGGCTGCCCATGCCCCGGATATCGAAATCCTGGAAACACAGGCCAGCACTGCGACGGTGGCTGAAGCGGCGGCAGCCCATGGCGTGGAGCCCGCGCAGATCGCCAAGACGCTCTCTTTGCGGATCGGCGATCGTGTCGTGCTGCTGGTTACCGCTGGCGACGCGCGTCTCGACAATGCCAAGGCCAGGGCGGTTTTCGGAGGCAAGGCCAAGATGCTGGGCCGGGAAGAGGTGGAGGCGATCACGGGACACCCTGTGGGTGGCGTATGCCCGTTTGGCCTTGCATCGGCCCTGCCGGTCTATTGCGATGAAAGCCTGCGCCCGTTTGCCGTCGTCATTCCGGCGGCGGGCGCCACGAACGCAGCTTTGCGGATCGAGCCTGATCGGATGGTGGAGATCACTGGCGCGCAATGGGTCGACGTCTGCAAATAGCGCCTGCACTTCCACCGCGCCTGAAGCGCCGTCGCTCGCTCATTCACGACTGCGCGGTTTCTCGGCGGGGCATTGGTAATCCCTAACTTCGCTTTCGCCTTCACGATACCATCGGGCTCCGGCATCGGGCGAACTGGCCTTATGGTAACAGATTTCCGGTGCGCTCCCATCGAGCCCCATCGAAATCATCCAGTTATGGGCGCCGCACAGATGCGCCTCGCACCCCCAGCTATGAATGCGGCCATCTGCAATCCAGATCGGCGTCCTGGGGCCATCCGGCGCGAGGAGTCGCTGACGAACCTCCACGTCCGACACAGCGCGTTCAACGGCCTGTGTGACAAGCGGGTGCGTCAGGAAGTGCGGTACTCTTACGTCATGGGGGTATTTTCCATCATAGGCCGTCAAGAGCGGGGCTTCCCCCGCTGACGCAGGAAATGCGGCAATAAACAACAGTGCGGTGGCAATGCGAATACCCGAGCTGAAGTCAGGCGCCATCGCGGATTATCATGGAATGGTTTCCGCCTGGGCCGCCGCCACACAATCCCGCAACCGCTGAACGTCCTCAGCATATCCTGTTACGCTGCGCAGGCCATACGCTCTCGGCCACAATGTGATCGACTGCCGATCGGGATCGCTGGCGATTTTACCCGACCCAACGCAAATGAGCCTGGCGAGACCGGGTCTTTCCCGATCCGCAACCTCGGCGTCATTCAGAACAAGAATGACGCCGCGGGTCGAATTTAAGCTGCCTTCAGAGCGGATGCAGCGCGTAACCTCGTCAGCAGTGACCATCCGGTCCAAGCAATTGTCCATCCCGGCATCGGTCACGGCGATATTGGATCTGTCGAGGAGCAGGCTCAGATACCGCACCTGGCTCATGCGAGCCTCGTTCATCGTCAGGACGCCGAGTGTTGCGGTCGGATCGGCGTCAGCGGCATGCACCGGTTCGGATATCACCCAAAAGGCAAGAAGAGTAAGAGCGCGCTTCACGGAAAGCAGCTTAAGGTTCGCATATCGACCGAGCAAGCTCGCACCGCCGGCTAGGCGCGATGTGAGCGCTGATACCGGTGCGGAGCGCGGGCGCTCATTGCCGAGCGGGGCCATGTCGTTGCCGCCTCGCAGATGAACAATCCGGCGGCCGTCGGGCGCTACCCAATATCCGGGGCCGCGCTTGTGCCGCGAGGATATGTGCCGCGCGGCGGCTCATCCACCTTTGCAGGCTGGAGCGAAGCCGATGCCTCGCTCCAGCCATCCTGCCACCGGAAGGTCAGGCGGCAGCCAGCTTGCGGTCCGATCGCTCGAGCAGCGCGATCTGATCCTTGATGGCGAGCTTCAGCTTCTTGAGCCGGAGGATGCGCGCCTGATCGGGAAGCGGCCTGCGGCTTTCCTCACCGATCTCCTGTTCGAGACGTGCGTGCCTTTGCATCAGTTGATGCAAGCGATTTTGGGACATTGCCTACTCCTTGCAAAGTTGACCATGTTCAGGCGGGAACGACGCTGCTTCCGCACCTGTGGTCAACCTTGGTCCGGAATCTGGAAAATCAAGACGTTGGAGACGACGATTGAAACAGGCGTATGACGACGGAAAGATAAAGGCATGAGGATAGGCGAGTTCGTGCGAACACTGGCTTTGATTACCGCGACCGCGCTGGCGGCGCCTGCATCCGCTGAACCCGCGTTTTCCGATTTTCCGGTGGCTGCGGCTTTGCAGACCGCCCCGGCCCATCCTGATTACACCGCCGATGCTGCCACATATCGCACAAGGATAAGACAGGCCGTGAACGCCGGCCCGAACGCGGCCGGACACTATGCGATCATCCCGATCGGATGTGGTGGATCGTGCACCGTGATAGAGATGGTCGACCTGCGCGACGGCCGGATGCTGACCTTTCCGGTGGGCGGCGAGGAGTATTACCAGCTCGCGCTCGACTATCGGCTCGATAGCCGGCTGATCATCGCCGACTGGAAGGATGTGTCGGGCGGCGCGTTCAACACCTGCGTCCGGCGCTTCTACGAGATTGCCAATGGGAATTTCGTGCTGGTGGGCGAAACGCGCCGGACGGTCGAGGATCACGCACCCTGTTCGGAATAGCGAACGAAGAAATGCCCGAGCTCAGCCCTGCGTCTGGAGCGTGTGCCGGTCCTGCTCGCGCAGCCAGTTGTGCGCCTTGGTCGCGGCAAGTGCGCCGTGGCCCATGGCGACGCTGATCTGGTCCAGCCCCTCCACGACGTCGCCTGCCGCAAAGAAGCCGGGAATGCCGCTGTCTTTCTCCGATCCGGCGGGCACACAGCCTTCTTCCTTCAGCGCGATACCAAGGCCGGCGGCCAGTTCAGCGCGCGGACGGCTGCCCAGCGCTGGATAGATCACATCGAATGAGAGCGACGCGTCGCGGCCTTCAAGCCGCACGTCCATCCGGTCCTCTCGAGGTTCCAGCGCGGTAAGTGCGCCCATCTCCACCACGATACCGGCTTCCTCCATTTCCGCTTGCTGCTCTGCGCTCAGTTCAGGATGGCTGAGCGGCATCAGCGTGATATCCTCAGAATATTGTCGGAGGAACAGGGCTTCGGCGGCCCCGTCGCTGTCGCAGCCGATAATCCCGATGCGGGCATCGCTGTGCTCATAGCCGTCGCAGACCGGGCAGTAGCGCAGCACGCCCCATTCGATCGCCTGCTCGTGGAGGTCATGCGGAAGATCGACCTGGTTCAGGAAAATGCCGCTGGCGAGGATCACAGCCCGGCTTTCCCACTGCCGCTCGCTGCTAGCGGTGAGCAGGAACCCCTGACCGGCGCGTTCCAGCCCCGTCACCTCGTCCTCCTCGATCCGCGCGCCGAACTCGGCGGCGTGCCGGGTCATGCGTTCGATCAGGTCTGGTCCGGTGATGCCCTCGGGAAACCCCGGCGCATTGTGGGTCTTGGGGATGCGCAGCGCACGGCTGTTGCCGTCATGGATGACGAGGACATCGCGCCGATAGCGCGCGAGATAGAGCGCCGCCGTGAGCCCCGATGGCCCGGCGCCGATGACGATGACCTCTGCTTGTGTGCGGCTGCTCATATCGTCTCTACCCTGCTGCCCCGCCAACAGGCGGCGCCGTTGGAAACGTTCGACTTCGGTGACTCGGACAATCCATGTAAAGTCGCGTGGAACGCGAGGAAGAACTGCGAATTTAAGGAGTCCGTTCCGAGGAGTCGAGAAAATGGCCGCACGTCCCTATTGGAAAGGCCAGATTCGTCTGGCTCTGGTGTCTATTCCCGTCGAGATTTATTCCGCGACCCGGAGCGGCGCGAAGATCGCCTTCAACCAGATCCACGAGCCGTCCGGCAAGCGCATCAAATATGAGAAGGTCGTGCCCGGTATCGGACCGGTCGACCTCGACGAGATCGTCAAGGGCTTCGAATATTCCAAAGGCGAGTATGTCCTGCTCGACGATGAGGAGATCGAGGGGGTCAAGCTCGAGAGCAAGAAGACGCTGGAGCTGACCCAGTTCGTCGAAGCGCACGACATCGACATGATCTACTTCGAGAAGCCCTATTACATCGTGCCCGCCGACGATCTGGCCGAGGAAGCCTTCATCGTGCTGCGCGAGGCATTGCGGCGCACCCGCAAGGTCGGTCTTGGCCAGCTCGCGATGCGGGGCCGGGAATATGTCGTCAGCATCAAGGCGTGCGGGCGCGGCATGGTGATGGAGACGCTGCGCTATGCCGACGAGGTCAATCGGGCGTCCACCTATTTCCGCGACATCAGCGATGCCGATCCCGATGACGAACTGCTCGATCTCGCCACCACCCTGATCGACAAGAAGACGGGTAAGTTCGACGCGACCGACTTCCATGACCGCTATGCCGATGCGCTGCGCGAACTGATCGAGCGCAAGAAGAAGGGCAAGACGCTCAACATCGAGGAGGACGACAAGGGATCCGATCCGCGCGGCTCGAACGTCGTCGACCTGATGGCGGCGCTCAAGAAATCCATCGGCAGCGGCGGCACGGCGAAGAAGGCGCCGGCCACTAAAGCACCGGCCAGGACGGCGAGCAAACCCACGAAGGCACCGGCCAAGAAGGCGACCGGACAGCCCACGAAGTCACCCGCGCGTAAGCGGGCCTGATCGATGAGCCGGGACGTCAGCGTGACCCGCCCGCCAGAACAAGATGATGACGCCGCCTTTGCGGAAGGGGCGATCACGCTATGGGCCAATCTCCTGACCCTGATCGGCGAGCATCTGTGCGAGACCGGCGCCCCGCGCCGTGAAGTGCTGGAGATGCTCACCATGCTCCACGATACCAACGAGGCGACCATCCGCTCGCCTCGCGCCCGCGCGTCCGCTTCCCGCCATCTCATGTCGGTCTATCGCGCGCTGGGCGAAGCCTGATCGGGCGGCGGCGAGACATGGCCGTCGGCGACGATCAGTTGCGGGAGATGGCGCAGCACCGGGGCCTCAAGCTCGTCAAGTCACGGCGCCGCAAGCCGGGTGTTGGCGATTATGGCAAATTCGGTCTCACCGACGCGGCCGGCAAGGCGCTGCTGGGGATCGGTGAGGACGGCCTGACGGCAAGCGCCGCCGACATCGAGGCCTATCTTCGCAAGAGCGCGCTGGGCACCTGGAAGCAGTCGGCCGAGACGACACCTGATCGTCCTCCGCCTGTCAGGAAGCCTCGCCCGCGTGAAGCGGAGGATGATGAGAGACCCGTCCACCGGAAGACGGCCCGGCGTCGAGAAACCGCCGCCACGCCGGAAAGCCGGAAGACGGCGCGGCCACCTCGGCGCAAGCCTGACCTACAGCTGGTCCCGAAAGCTGAATCGCCGCCGGAAAAGCCTGAGCCTGACCTGACAATCAGGAAGGCGAAGCCGGGTGACGCCGAGGCGCTGGCCGCCTTGCTGGGCAAACTCGGCGGCGCGTCGCTGAACGGGAAGGACATTGCCGGCAATCTTGCCGCGATCCGCAAGGCAAAGGGCGGGATGGTTATCGCCGACAATGGCGAGATCATCGGTTGCTGCGCCTGGGTGGTCATATCGACCGTCCATCGCGGCGTGATCGGTCGCGTGACATTACTCCTGGTAGACAAAGCGCATCGGCGCGAGGGTGTCGGCACCGCCATGCTGGCCGCCGCCGAGGCCGCCCTCGCGAAAGCCGGCTGCCGTGAGGTCGAGGTGATGAGCGATATCGCCATCTCCAACAGCCACAATTTCTTCCGCTCGCTGAAATTCGAGCAGGCGAGCTACCGCTTCGTCCGGTCCATCGGCGATGGGGCGCAAGGGGAACGAGTTCCGCGGCGGAAGGATTAGGCAAGACGGAGAGGACGGCCCGGCGCATGGCGAGATCGGCGACAGCAAAGGACAAAGCGGCGGACCAGAAGCTCGCCCGCTATCATGCGAAGCGGGATTTCTCCCGCACCGCCGAGCCCGCCGGCGCCACGGTAGCCACCAGCGGCAACGGTTTTGTTGTCCAGAAACACGCCGCGTCGCGACTGCATTTCGATTTCCGGCTCGAACTCGATGGTGTGCTGCTCAGCTGGGCGGTGACGCGGGGGCCGAGCGCGAACCCCGATGACAAGCGGCTAGCGGTGCGCACCGAGGATCACCCACTCGATTACGCCCGGTTCGAGGGCACCATTCCCAAGGGTGAATATGGCGGCGGCACCGTGATGCTGTGGGACAATGGCACATGGGAGTCGATCGCGGGGAAGGATCCCCGCAAGACGCTGCCCGAAGGCCATCTCCACTTCATCCTGCACGGCCGCCGGATGAAGGGCGAATGGGTGATGTTCCGCCTGAAACCACGCGGCAAGGAAAAGGCCGAGAACTGGATTCTCCGCAAGGTCGATGACGCCCATGCAGGCGGCTCTGACGATCTGGTCGGCACGCACCTCACCAGCATCGAGAGCGGCCGCACAATGGATGAGATCGCGGCCGGCGAGGTAGCCAAAGGCAAGTCCGCCGCCGCCAAGGCCGGGAACTCGCGCTCTGGGAAAACCTCCTCTCGGAGAAAGAACGCGGCCGTCTCACCACCTGCCTTCCGTCCCGTGCAGTTGGCAACGCTGGTCGACCATGTGCCAACGGGGACGAACTGGCTGCACGAACTCAAATATGACGGCTACCGCACCCTGATCGCCATCGGCGGCGGCGAAGGCCGGGCCTATACCCGCTCGGGATTGGACTGGTCTGATCGCTTCGCCGGGCTGATCGCAGATGCCGTCACGCTCGATGCCGGCAGCGCACTAATCGACGGCGAGGCCGTGGTGCGGCTTCCCGATGGGCGCACCAGCTTCCAGGCATTGCAGGGAGCACTGAAGGACAATCCCGACATCATCGAGTTTTACGCCTTCGACCTCCTCGAACTTGACGGCGAGGACCTCTCCGGGAAGCCGCTGACGGAGCGCAAGGAGCGGTTGAAGGCCCTTATCGGCACGGGGACCGGTCGCATCCACTATTCCGACCACATCGTCGGCAATGGCGAGAAGCTGCTCGACAGCTTCTGCGGCGCCGGGCTCGAGGGCGTCATCTCCAAGCGGTCCGACGCCCGATACTCGGGAACCCGCAGCGGCGCATGGACCAAGACCAAGTGCGTTCAGCGGCAGGAGTTCGTAATCGTCGGCTGGCTGCCGTCCGACAAGCGGCGGGGATTCCGGTCTTTGCTGCTGGGCGTCAACGAGAATGGCAAGCTGCGTTATGCGGGCAAGGCCGGGACCGGATTCACCGACGACGAGATCGAACGGCTGACCGGGATCATGGCGCCACTCGAACGCAAGGCCGCGACAGTCGAAGCGCCACGCGCCGCTGTGCGGGGCGCCCGGTGGATCAAGCCGAAGCTGGTTGCCGAGATCGCCTATACCGAGGTGACCGGCGACGGCGTGCTGCGGCATCCGAGCTATCTCGGTCTGCGGGAAGACAAGAAGCCCGAAGCCGTGGTGCTGGAAACCGAAGCGGCCGTGGAGATTGCGGTCGCGCCTGCGGGCAGCGGCGTCAGGATCAGCAACCGCGACCGGGTGATCTTTCCCGAAGGCAAGCTCACCAAGGGGCACCTCGCCGACTATTATGAGACGGTGGCAGGCATCATGCTGCCCTGGGCGGGCAGCCGCCCGATCAGCCTGGTGCGCTGTCCGCAGGGCCGGGCGAAGAAATGCTTCTTCCAGAAGCATGACGCGGGCAGCTTCGGCGAGGCCGTGAAGCAGGTCGCCATCCGCGAGAAGGATGGTCATGACGAGCCCTATCTGTTTGTCGATACGCCGGCAGGCCTGCTCACCTGCGTGCAGATGGGCACGATCGAGTTCCACGGCTGGGGGGCGCGGATCGAGGATGTAGAGAAACCCGACCGCCTGGTGTTCGACCTCGACCCCGATGAAGGGCTGGCGTTCGGGGATGTCGTCTCGGCCGCCTTCCATGTCCGCGACGTCCTAGCCGAGATGGGCCTCACGACCTTTCCGATGGTAACGGGCGGCAAGGGTGTCCACGTCATCGCCCCGCTCACGCCTTCGTCCGAATGGCCGCAGGTGAAGGATTTCGCGCACCGCTTCGCGACAGCGCTCGCCCAGGCGGCGCCTGCCCGGTTCACCGCGGCGCTCGCCAGGGCGCGGCGCAAGGGGCGTATTTTCATCGACTATCTGCGTAACCAGCGCGGCGCGACGGCGGTGATGCCCTACAGCGCGCGGGCCCGGGAGTTCGCGCCGATTGCCGTCCCGCTGACCTGGGAGGAACTGCGCGACATCGACGCGCCCTCACACTGGCACATCGGCGATGTCGGAGAGATGGTGAAACGCGCCGCGTCGAAGAACCTCGCGCGATGGGGCCGCGCCGACCAGATTCTTCCCGACCTCTGATGAGGATCGCCACCTACAATGTGAACGGCATCAACGGGCGGTTGCCGGTCCTGCTGCGGTGGCTGGATCTGGCCCGGCCCGATGTCGTTGTGTTGCAGGAGTTGAAGGCAGCGCAAGACCGCTTCCCGGAAGCCGCGATCCGGGAAGCGGGCTATGATGCGATCTGGCATGGCCAGAGCCAGTGGAACGGCGTGGCGCTGCTAAGCCGGGTCGGCGAGATCCACGAGACCCGGCGCGGTCTGCCCGGCGATCCGGGTGACGTTCAAAGCCGCTATATCGAGGCTGCGGTGAACGGCGTCCTCATCGCCGGGCTGTATGTGCCCAACGGCAATCCGCGTCCCGGCCCGAAGTTCGATTACAAGCTGCGCTGGTTCGAACGGCTGCAAACGCATCTGGCCTCGCTGATCGAGCTGGATGCTCCCGTGATCGTTGCGGGCGATTTCAATGTGATGCCCAGCGATCTCGACGTTTATGCCCCGGAGCGATGGCGCGAGGATGCGCTCTTCGCGCCCGAGGTCAGGGAGGCCTGGCAGCGGCTGCTGGATCAGGGCTGGACCGATGCGCTCCGCCACCTGCATCCGAACGAGACGATCTACACCTTCTGGAAATATTGGCGGCGGTCGTTCGAACGCAACGCGGGCCTCCGGATCGACCATTTCCTGCTCAACCCTCCAGCGCTGGATCGGCTTCTCGCTGCCGAGGTCGACACCCGTCCGCGCGGTTGGGAGAAGACCAGCGACCATGCACCAGCGTGGATTGTTCTGAGTGAGTGAAGTGATCCCGAGCATCAACTCTGGAAGCGAAGTCTTAGATTTCTGACACTGGTGAGAATCGACCAGGGCCAACACGTTGGAAAATATAGGCTATTACGGCCACACGCCATGAATCTGGTGAGTTTTGCCGACGGCCCCAAGACCCAACCTGCCGAAGCTGATGATGTAATCCGTTGATTTATTGGGGAAATTTGGCGCACCCGAGAGGATTCGAACCTCTGGCCTCTGCCTTCGGAGGGCAGCGCTCTATCCAGCTGAGCTACGGGTGCGGATGGCTTAAAAGCCGTATGTTGGGTGCCGAAAAACGTCAATCCGTGATCCGTTCGGCTTCGTTCTCACGGTGAGAATCTGGTGAGAAAAATAACTCCCTTCTGACTTTGGCCTTCCTAAATACCCGAAAACTCTATATAAAACACCCGGTTTCTCGTTGGTCGCGAGCCTTCGGAGGGCGACACTCTATCCAGCTGAGCTACGGGTGCGCGTGGGGCGGGCTAGTGCGGCGGTGGCGGGGGAATGTCAAGATTCAGATGATCTCCAGCGGCGCGCCGGCTGCCAGTCGGGGCAGGATGTCCAGCATCGTCTGCCGCGCCATGGCAACGCAGCCCTCGGTCGGCCGCCAGTCGGGGCGGGCGAGGTGGAGGAAGATGGCGCTGCCAAGGCCGGGGATGGGCGGACCGCCATTGTGGTCGGTGACGAGGATCACGTCATACACATGCTTGTCCCGCCACAGCCGCTCGGCCCTGTACCCGTGCGGATGGGCCACCGGACGGTTGTAGGCCGGGTCGGCCGGATCATCCGACCAGCCGTCCCATGGCCTGAGCCAGCGCCACGGCAACGCCGTTTCCGGCGCCGCCACCCGGCCGGGGCGCAGCAGGGCGCCAAGGATGCGATAGCGGCCAAGAGGCGTGGCGCCGTCGCCCTCGCGCTTGGTTTCGGCGGCCACCGCCCCACCACGGCCGATGACGGCCCGGTGCCATTCCCCCCGAAAAAACAGGCGGCCGCTGCTGGTGTCGACACGGATCATCTTCGCTGGCTTGAAATGTAGGGAAAGCATCGTCAAGCCTGTTGCCGGCGGCAATTGCGGGGGACCATGGCGTGGAAACCATGGCTTGGGGAACATGGCGTGGGGAACATAGCGTGACGGGGCAGTTCAGCGAATTCCATCCCATCGACGGGCTTACCAACGACGCCGACGAACATGGCATGACCCGCGCCATGTTCGGCGCCCCGCGCGCCGGCCCGGTGGCGCCCACCGTGCTGTCGAGAGCGGACGGCCTGTCGATCGCCCTTCCCACCTTCGAGTTCGGGCTGGTGCTGGCCGGCGCCGTCTCGGCCGGCGCCTACACCGCCGGCGTCATGGATTATCTGATCGAGATACTGGATCGCTTCGAAGCGGCAAAACGCGCCGATTTCGAGGCCCACGGCCTGGATTTCGCCCGCTGGTCGGTGCCGCCGCACGCGGTGCGGCTGCGGGTGGTGGCCGGCGCCTCGGCCGGAAGCGTGGTGGGGGCGACCCTTGCCGTCACCGCGCGCGGCGCCTTTCCATCGGGGGCGACGCTGCCGACCGCGCTCGACAAGGAAACCAGCTACCCGGCCGGGGAAGCGCCCGCCCCGCACTGGAACCCGCTCTACAATATCTGGGTAAGGCAGCTCGATATCCGGCCGATGCTCGACACCGCCGACCTCGACGCCGCCGGCAAGGACGGCATCGGCGCCCTCGCCTCGCTGCTGAACGTCGCCCCTTTGGACCGGGCGGCGGCGCAGACGGTGCACTTCCAGCTTGCGCCGCTTGCCGGGCCGCGGGCATGGCTTGGCTTTGGCGCCCGCTTCGCCTTCACCATCGGCAATCTTTCCGGTATCCCCTATCGCTATCAACTGGCGGGCCTTGAAGGGGCGGAGTTCGCCACCAGCCGCCACGCCGACCTATTTCATTTCCGCCTCGACGACGCCTCGGCGACCCCGGTGATCGAAGAAGGGCAAGGCCCGCAGGATTCCCCCTGGGCGCGGATCGCCGACGCTGCCCTGGCCAGCGCCGCCTTCCCGCTGGCGCTGCAAAGCCGCTGGCTGGAAAAGCCGCTGAGCGGCCTCAACAATTTCGTCCGCCTCGACCCGCGCTTTCCGCCGCCCGCCGCCGATGGCAACCGCGACTGGGCGGGCCGGGCGGACATGGTTGCCGGCTATGTGAACTGCACCAGGGCGCCCGGCACGCTGGCCTTCGCCGCCGTCGATGGCGGCACCATGAACAACCAGCCGTTCGACTATGTTCGCCAGACCCTGTTCGGGCCGCTCGGGCGGGCGGAAAGTGACGGCGGCCGCGCCAGCCGGGCGGTGGTGCTGATCGACCCCTTCCCGGCCGAGGCGGAGGGCGCCGCGCCCGAAGCGCCCCCTCCGGCAGGCGCGCTGCCGCTTTTAAAGCTGCTGCCGAACCTGCTGGCCGCCTATACCGCCCAGGCGCGCTATGATGCCAACGATCATGCGCTGGCGGCGAACGAGGGCGTCTACAGCCAGTATATGCTGTCGCCGATGCGCGCCGACCCAGCGCCCGGAAGCTGGAACACCCTGACCGGGGCGGCGGCCATCGCTTCGGGCGGGCTTGGGGCGTTCGCCGGCTTTCTGTCGGAACATTTCCGCCACCATGATTTCCTGCTTGGTCGCCGCAACGCCGAAAATTTCCTCCGCAACTATTTCTCGGTGCGCGCCGACAACCCGCTGTTCGCCACGCCGGGGCGGATCGGCGGCCCGCGCCCGGCCGACACAAGCGACTTCTGGGCCGACAAGGGCACGGCAACCGCGCCCTCTGGTCCCTACTGGACCATCACCTGCGACGGCGAGGGAAATCACGAGCGGGCCATCCTGCCGGTGCCGCTGCCGCCCGGGGAATGGGCCGGCCAGCAGCCGGCCACCGGCCTGCCCTATCGGCTGGCGGCAAACGACGACGAGCGGCTGCGGATGGAGCGCGCGCGCAAGCTGGCCGTGCGCGCCCGGCTGCTGTGCCCGGCGCCCGAATGGCCCGACCCGGCCGGGCAGGCCCAGCCGCTGGTGGACGAGCTTGCCGCCCCCATCCGCGCCCGGACGCAGGCGATCCTGCACATGGCGCTGGTCGGTCTCGATGCCGGCGGCCTCGCCGGCACCCTGTTCCGGCTGGCGCGGCCGCTGGTGGCGCGTGCGCTGGCGGCGCTGGCCACCCGTAAGATCACCGACACCATTCGCGAGCGATTATCCGGCTAGAGCCGATGCCCCTGGCGGTCGCGCTTGGTGGCCAGATAATGGGCGTTGTGCGGGTTGGCGCCGAACTGGTGCGGCACCAGTTCGGCCACTTCAACGCCATGCGCTTCCAGCGCCTGCCGCTTCAGCGGATTGTTCGACAGCAGGCGGATCCGCGCCACCCCCAGCAGCTTCAGCATGGCGGCGGCCAGGTCGAAGTCGCGCTCTTCGGCGGAAAAGCCGAGGCGCAGATTGGCGTCGACCGTGTCGAAGCCCTGATCCTGCAACTGATAGGCGCGCAGCTTATTCAGAAGGCCGATGCCGCGCCCTTCCTGTTGCAGATAAAGGAGGATGCCGCCTTCCCCGGCGATGCGGCCGACGGCAGCGCGCAGTTGCGGGCCGCAATCGCATTTCAGGCTGCCGAGCACGTCGCCGGTGAGGCAGGCGCTGTGCAGGCGCACCAGCGGCACGCCCTTGGGCTTTCCGATCAACAGCGCCAGATGCTCCGGCCCGCCGTCCGACGGCCGGAAGGAAACCACCCGGCTGTCGGGCGCGCCATCGAGCGGCAGCTTCGCCCGGCTGACGATTTGCAGCCGCGGCGCCCGGCGCCAGGCAAGGACGGCCCCGGCGTCGGCGGCCAGCATGTCGCCGCCATCCTCGTCGCCTTCGCCCTCTGCCGCGAACAGTGCCGGAAGCACGGCGGCGCGCTTCGCCAGGCGGACGGCCGCCTCGGCGGCCCGGGCCAGGGGGCCGGGGTCGCGCGTCGGGAACGGGCCTTTCAGCGGTTGGGCGAGGTCGTCCACCGGATCGGCGGTCGCGATCGAAGCGACCAGATCGTGCCACGGCATCCGCCGCACCAGCACCACCGGCTGCCCGGCGGCCTCGCGCTGATTGTCGATCCGCAAGGTCGCCGCCCGCTCCGCCGTCAGCAGCAGGTCGGCGCGGCGGCGGCGTTCCAGCCGGGCCAGCGAATCGACCGTCGCCAGCTCAGCCGCCAGCACATCCAGGCGGATTTCGCCATCGAGGATGCGGACGATGCCGCCACGGCGAAGCTCGTCGACGGCGCGCGCCAGCGCCAGATCGCTCGCCGGGTCGGTCACAGCTCGAACCCGGCCACCA
>Ga0265293_10004273_pt1 | contig 25383 bp, 25 predicted proteins | sample Munlanlewell138R_FD_192505 | JGI IMG/M metagenome (GOLD analysis project Ga0265293, IMG submission 192505) | Leachate microbial communities from a municipal landfill in Southern Ontario, Canada - Leachate well 138R | ecosystem: Engineered > Solid waste > Landfill > Unclassified | place: Canada...
GCAGGGGGTCAGGGGTTCGAGTCCCCTCAGATCCACCACGATGCTCTTACTCAAACTAATGTCCAAAGCAATGCCCGCGGATGATGGTGAAGGATGTTGAAAAGGCCCGCCGGTTTCGGCGGGCCTTTTTGATTTCGTTCCATTCTGGCCTTTGTCTGTGCGATTTGTTGACGAAGCGAGGCGTGCTTCGCTGACGGCGACGCGGGTGGCTGGGCCGAGGATGAGATCGAATGGTGGTGCGAGTCTGGCTCTGAGCTGGTGGGTTTCGCCGTCGGTTTCGATGACCTCAATCATCTCGAAGATGAGCTGGTTGAACAGGCGGCGGATATGGTCTGGTGCTTCGGCGTACGAGCCGCCCATGTACTGCGCTATATCGAGGGCGTTGGTGATGAGAGCGTCTGCTTTGGTGAAGTCGGCGGCAGCGTCATTGAGCTTGCGGTTGATGCCGCCGAGTTCTTGTTCGAGGCGGCTCTGTTCTGCCTTGAGCACGTCGAGCGGGATCGCGTCGTTGTAATGCGCCTCGAGCAGCTTGCGTTGCTTGCGTTCGATGTCTTGTTTGCTTGTCGTGAGCTGAAGGTGCTCGATGTCGCTGTCTGCACGGATTTCCTTCAGTGACCCGCGGAGAAGTGATTCGAGATCTGCGCGGAAGTCGGTCTGCAGTGTGAGCCGATTGTAGAGATCTTGGATGAGGTCTTCGACGTGTTCGATCTGGATGGAGCGGAGCGTGCAGTTCTTGCGTTTCGAGTGGCGTCCGCGGCAGGCGTAGTAGCCATAGGTTTCGCCTTGCCCGTTCTTCACGACTTGCACCATCATGCGTGATTCGCAGTTTCCGCAGAAGAGCGTGGACTTGAGGTAATGATCGTGCTTGATCGTGCGTTCACCATTAACCTTCGACCTGAGCACAGACTGCACTTTCGTGAAGAGTTCGCGGTCGATGAGTGGCGTATGGGAGCCCGGGTATTCGACTCCTTTGAACGTGGTGACACCGGCGTAGTAGGGGTTGGTGAGAAACGAGTGAACCTGTCGGATCTGTACTGGCCCCTCGGCCATACGTGGCGTCGGGACAGTTGTGAGGCCGCGCCTGCCGAGTTCTTCGGCGATGGTTCGGAGCGTCCATTCACCGGTGGCATATTGCTCGAATGCCCAGATGATGTGGGGCGCACGCTCCGTGTCGACGACGACCGTGCGGATCTCTTGCCCGGTGCTGAAGTCTCGCGTGTTCAGGTACCCGATGGGGGCGCGCCCAATGGTGCCACCGTTGCGAACTTTCTCATTCATGCCTTTGAGGACTTCGTTGGCGAGGTTGCGGCTGTAGAACTCGGCGATGCTCGACATGATGCCCTGCAACAGCATCCCGCCAGGGGTCTGGTCGATGTTCTCGCTGGTTGATACCAGCCGTATGCCAAGCTCGGTAAATCGTGTGGAGAGCGTCACTTCGTCGGCTCGGTTCCGAGCGAGCCGGTCGAGCTTGTGCACGATGACATAGTCGATATGCTCGGCTTCTTCTTCGAGGTAGCGGAGCATCGCTTGCAGGGCGGGCCGGTTCGTGGAGGTACCTGACACTCCGCGCTCGACGAACTCCTTGGCGACCAGCGCACCCATCGATTGGGCTTTCTTCTTGTTTGCTTCTCGCTGCGCCGGGATCGAGAAGCCCTCTTCGCGACCACCGCGCTCGGCTTGCTCTCTGGTCGAGACTCGCAGGTACGAGACGGCCCGCTTTGGTGTGAGGCTCTGGGTGAGCGCCGCGAATGGGTCAGCGGCTTGGATTGGTTGTTGGGGTGGGGTGGCTACAGACATACTCATGTCCCCATTGATGCTTCTTTCGGTAGAAGAGTCCAGTCCATTGTTTGCCGGATTCATGCGGTTATCCACTGTTCCCGACCGTTCCTCGGGGGTTGGGCTATTTGTGGAAGACATACACGCTTCCTTCGTGCTCGATGAGGTCGAACGCTTCTTCAAGGTCTTCGCGGAGCGCTTCATAGTCGGGGGTCAGGTAGTCAAAGTAGAGCCTGCGCTCAGCAGCGAAGTCCTGGACTTCTTCCTCACGATCATCAATGAGGCACAACTCATGGATGGCTTGCTCCATCGTCGGCCAAGTCCCGACCACACTGTCTTCGTAATCCTCGAAGATGCTGTCGCTGGCTGCGTTGACGTCAGGTAGGAGCAGGAACGCTCGGAAGCCTGGTTCTTTATCGAGTTGCAGTTCAGCCAGCGTCTCAGTGACTGCGGCGATGTCTGCGGCACTGCAGATCCCAGGAACGTTCGCTGTCGTGTACCAGTCACCGACCTCGATACCGGTGGGCACGAGGATATTGTCGAGCCTGGGCGGATACATCCGGTGGCTCGTGATCGTGCGCGCATCAGGATAGTTGAGCGTGATCAGGTGGCTTCCGAACCAGTCGATCAGCTCCTGGGTTGATTCGGTGACGTGCTCGTCGTTGTGGAGCGCGAGATACTCTTCGCGGAGTTCGGCGTAGTAGCCGGTGCCGGTGCGCCCGTAATCGGCGAGGGCGCTCTCTCGTCCGAGGCTGCGACCCAGGACGTGCGCGATACAGCGAGCCGTACCGCCATCAATGTCTCGTTTGTGCTCAAGGGCAGTAGTGATGCCTTCAGCGATTCGGTCGCCGAACCGGCGCTTGACGACCTCGAAGCGTCGCCAATCCGGTGACTCACGCATTGGTGCAGGTCGCATCATAGTCTCAGCTACGGCCTGTTCAGTGGCCGGTGTATGGGGTTGTCGTTCATTCATGATGTTCATCTCCTTTCTCAGATAAATCGTTGGGGTGCGGGCAGGGACGGTCTTCTTGGCGAGAACGTAGGTGAGCTGCTCAAGCATCGGCTGCTCCTCGTTCGAGGAATGTTGCGCTCGGTGGTTTGAGCCCCGGCTTCCGGTACACATGCAGCACCGGTGACCCCTCGATGACGGAAAGCTGCTGGTCAGGGATAACCCGGTAGTAGCGCGTCAGATAGGCGAGGATCTCGTCATAATCAAGGGCGATGGTGTTGAGCGGGATGTTTCCATATCTCGATACGAGTCGCAGAGTTTCATACCAGCCGAGTTCTGCAATCGTGTATTCGACGAAACCGTCGCTATCGGCGAAGCTGCCGACGTACTCCTTCATGAACGCGTTCCACACTTCAGGTTCGCCAGTGGTCATATTCACGCAGTCAGGATCATCTGCGATGTGCTCCGAGTAGAGTTGCGCGGCAATGACAAAGTAGCCGTCGTCATTCAAAAGACCAGGCCGGTGCGCGGAAGGCTCGGAGTCTGGGCCGTCCTGTGGCGGTCGTTCAATAGTCATCGTTCGTTCCTCCGCCGTCTGACCAACCTCGAGTAATAACTTCTGGACGGTCTGAGTTCAGGTCGGCTGTGACGAAGAAGTTGTCATGGGTGTCAAAGGCGAGTACCTCGTCTGTGGCGGCGAGCATCACTTGCGGGTGGGTGTCATGCCAGAAGTCGAGGAGTTCAGATAGCCCGTCGCGCTGCTTGGCAGGGATCGGCCCGCAGTGGTCAATGAACTCGGCGATCACGAGCGTGTGTGCTTTCTGTGCCAGCTGCTCGATGATGCGCCGCTGCCGTTCAAGCGAGGGGTACTCTTCGGGGTAGCTGTCGGGATCGTAGCCGTGTTCCTCTTCGCGGAGGTAGGCGACGCCGAAACGGTAGGTCTCGCCCTCGTAGTGGTTGGTGTAGATAGATTCGTAGTTGGTCATTATGTATCGCCTCCTTTCAGCGATGCCTCAGCGTTACTCGTGAGGCCTCTGTTGTATTTCCCCTTCGCCTAGTGGTGAAGAGCCTGTGAGCCACACCCCGGCTGCTGAAGCGAGGTCGGCATGATGGGTGCGGGACAAACCCGCCCGGGGTGTGATGCCCGTTGGGGGGTTTGTCCCGCTGGTGCTAGTTCTGGGACTCGGGATCGAGTACCTCGCGGTCGAACACGAAGCATCCGCTGTAGGTGCGAATGAATACATATCGATCGTTGAGAACTGCCCGGAGATCGTCTTCGCCCCAAGTGAGGAGTTCTTCGAACCCCAGCTTCCGGTTCGCGGTATCGCGGATCTTCTCCCAGCCGTTGTGCTGCACGAGTGCCTCGATCGCTTCTTCTTCGTTTCGTTCGTCTAACACGTATGCCCGGTCAAAAAGCTCAAGCACTTGACTTGGGTTCTGCGCGGTGACGAACGGTGCAAGTAGAAACGCGATGAAGGCGTCGTGCTTCGCAGAGCCGTCGATGAGAGCCTTGTTCCACTCATCGGAAGCTGCGATCTTCTCCAGAATCTGGGCCGCACGACTGGTAGCGTCGTCGACTCGCATCCGGATCCTCTCGTTGATCTGGTTGTTGTTCATAGTTCCCCTCCTTTCAGGGTTGAGTTAGTTCTCCGGGCGGCAGCCGTAGGGGCCACCGAGCACCGGTCTTGGAAGTCTGGTCATGCGCTGCTTGGCCCGTCACGGATCAACGGCAGCAGTTCGTTCGGGGTGATCACGGTGAAGAGCCTGTCAGCCACACCCCGGCTACTGGAGCGGGTACGGCATGATGGGTGCGGGACAAACCCGTCCGGGTTGTGATGCCCGTTGGGGTTTGTCCCGCTGGTGCTAGCTCTCGTCCTCTGCGTCAAAGGCGCTTCGGTCGAACACCACACACTCGTTTTGGGTATGGATGAACAGATACCGACTGTGAAGAGCTACCCGGAGCTTGTCCTCGTCCCAAGAAAGCAGGTCGTCGTGCCCGAAGTCACGATTCAAGGCCCAGCAGCGCTCTCCCCAGGTGCGCTCATCCAGAAGCAACTCAACTGCGATGCTCTCAGTTGCGGCATTAAGGACATGAGATTCCTCGAACAGATCAAGGATCTGTCTTGGGTCCCAGTCCAAGATGCTCGGCATGAGGAGCAACGCAATGAACGCATTTCCGTGAAGCTTGTACCCGGCCCTGAGTGTGCTGTACCAGTCGTCGCTTATGACAATCGCTTCCAACAGTTCTGCAGCAATTCCTTGTGATTCGCTGACGGACTCTCGGATAACTTTGTTGATATCTTTGTGCATTTCTTCCCTCCTTTCAGGGTGAGTTGTTATCTCCGGGCGGCAGCCGTGAGGGCTGCCGAGCACCGGTCTGAGAGGGCCTATGCGGCGGCTGGCCCGTCACGGATCAGTGGCAGCAGTTCGTTCGGGGTGATCACAGTGAAGAGTTCTCGTTGCAGCTTCGGTTCTGCTTCGAGTGCGCGCAGGAGTTGCTGCTTGCGCTCGGCGTGCGGGACGAGCCACACCACGAACGGGTAGATCCCGTCGTGCCGTTCTTGCTCGTGACCGCTCCTGCGGTGCTGCACGTACTGCCAACATTTCCGTATCACTCGGGCTGGGTTTTCTATGGCCCGGTCGATCTCGAACAGGTACCGGTCAACGAACTCGGGGCTCGTCACCATCACCGCAAGGTCGGGTTTCAAGGTGACGGTCATGCCGTGGCCACTCAGGTATCTGCGCCAGCAGTGCGGTTCACCCTGCGCCTCGATCTGCAGATCCGTGTGCTGCTCGGTTGCCTCGTGGAGCACGACCCTGGTCTCGGTGATCGCGAGCAGATGCTCCAGGAAGGTGGTCGAGTAATGGTGCGGTCTGAGCCTGGCAGTGCTCCCAGTGAGATGTCGAAGGCCCTTGGTGGTGAGCGTCCAGATCGTCACCGTGGAGCCACCTTGCCAGCCCCCAACCCGACGCTCCAGACGAACGATAAGGCTCCGATCATGCAGGGCAGTGAGGTGCCGGAGCGTCTGCCGCATCGCCGACCGTTTGCTCCCATACCCGCTTCGGGTGAACCTCACCAACTGGTGGGTCGTGATGAAACGATGCTCACGAATCAGCTCGAGTAACTGTTCATGAATGGGATGCGCATGGTCAAACATGGCGCACCTCCAGGCTGCTTGGTGCTGCGAGTGGATAGCGCTCGGGTTCGGGCCGCCGGGTGACCCCACAACTGGGGTCAGTCACCGCCAGCACGCCTGCGGCTTCGGCGGTACCTGGGGCAACGTGCGAGATGTTTGCCTGGGCGAAACGTCTACCGAAACGTCTTCCGAATCTGCGAGAAACAAGGAGCGCGTTCATCGCTTTGCCCTCCCGATACCGCCGCCAGCTTCAGTCGAGTCGCTCTCCTCGCTTTGCGTAATGAGTGCCAACAATTGCTGCTCGGTCTCCTCAGCACTCACGCCGTACCGGTCATGCGAGGCAGCGTAGATGGCGGCAGGATCAGTGCGTGGACTGCTCGGCGGTCTGGTCTTGATCGTCACCCACCCAGTCGATTCACCGTGCTGGAGGACGCTCGCGTACGCGTGGTACTTCGGTAGCTGCAGGAAGTCCTGGGCGGTAAGTTCCGGGGCATGCTTTGCGGCGGTGGCAGCGTCGTTGCCGTTCATGCCGAAGTAGATCTTGTTGTGCGCGTTCGCACTCATCGCTTCTCGCATCGCTGGTTCCAGCTGCGAAAAGTACTGGTGGGCCATGGTGAATGCGCCGCCGAGTGATCGGGATTGTGCGAGCGCATCCGAGAGGTCACCGGGGATACCTGCGATGAAGTCGTGCACCTCATCGATGAAGATATCGACAATATGGCGTCGCTCTTGCGGCACTGATTGCCGAGCTAACAGCCGTGACCACAGTTGCCCAAGTAGGAGCGAACCGACCAGGCGTGCGGCTTCACGTCCGAGTAGGCCACGGTTCAAGTTCACGACGACGATGCGCCGCTTCGAAAAGAGATCCCCGATATCGAACTGCGGGGACGCCTGACCGATCATCGCACGCAGCCCTGGCCGTATGGTGAGCTGCCTGAGCTTGTTCAAAACTGGGGCGATCTCGACAGCTTGCGCCTCGGGTTTCTTCGCATCGTACTGTCGCCAGAACGCATCCGTGCCGAGCGGATCGTTCTGACCTTTCAACACCTTCTTCCGGAAGGAAGGGTTGGTGAGGAGCGGGTGCAGCCACAGCAGATTCGCGCCCGGGATGCGGCTCAGCGACAGGAATGCTGCCGAGAGGATATCGGCGGTGCGGATTCCCCAGTACTCCTTAAAGAGCGCCTCGAACGTGCCGAGCATCGTATCGGCAGTGACATGCGCCAGACGGGCCGGGCCATGAAGCGGATTGAAACCCACCGGCGAGGCATTCGTCGGGTCGATGACAACCACATCTTGTAGCCGCTCAGCAGGCACGCGGGCGAGCACATCGGTGGCGAGATCGCCCTTCGGGTCGAATACGATGAGGCTGCGTCCGGCACGCATCGCATCCTCAATCAGGCCGAGCATGACGGTCGATTTCGCAGATCCTGTCGGCCCGACGAGCACCGTGTGAAAGGCCGCGTCACGGATCGGGAGGCAGAACTTCTCCTCGAACCCAGGTGCAGCAGTGACCCCGAGTACCCGACTGTCTTGCACGAGTTCTCGCTTCGGGGCGAGAAGCTTCGGGTGCAGCGACCCGATCAGTGGCAGGGGCGGTTCCCCGGTCGGCCAAGCCGTAAACGCGGCCAGCTCCGGGGAGCGCAGCGCGAGCGACCAGCGCCACGGGGTACGGGCCTCATGCAGTTTCGCTGGGTGATCAGGTGAGAGGCGGAGCCGCGTTTCGCTCGTCTCGACGGTGCGCAGCGCACCGAAGACTTGCCGCATCATGAACTGCGTCCGTGCCCTGCTCCCGGTTGCTCCGATACGAAGATGTGCGTGGAAGCCGTGGCGTTCACGAAACCCAGTCGCAGCCTGGCTGGTAGGTCGCTTCGGGGCCGGGGCACCGAGGAGGAGATCAAGCCAAGGCCGGTGGCCCGGTGGTGACCAGAAGCTCGGCGATAGGCGACGACCAAGGGTCAGCTGGACTACGAGCCGCTCACCCTCCTGTAGCTGCGACACTGTGCCGTACAGGGCGCGCACCGCCGCCATAATCCGGTCAGGGTTATCGCTGAGCGGGTGCCCGCCAGAGACCGACAACTGTGCGGCGTCCTCCATCATCGTGCGTACCCGCCGCGGTGTTGTCACTCGTACCGGAAGATGCGAACTGAGTGCCTCACGAACTGCGGGAAGACGGTGCGGCTGAGTGCCAAGCAGCCAGCGTGCTCCTTTCTGGTCGATACGAAACTCGAGCACGATCTGCCCCAGCTCGGGTGCGGTGGCGAACCGTTCAAGCATCGCGGTGGTGTGCGTAGGCGTGAGGGTTTCTTGCCAGGTGAGTTCGCGCCACTCGAGCGCCTGCTGCTTCCCGCGCTGCTGCCGGGTTACTGGCTGTGGTGTTGGTTGTTTGCCGTTACTCATGATGCTCACCCTCCTCATGTGTTCCGCTGCTGTGCTCCTTCTTATGGACGACGGCACCGGTTTCGTCAAGGTGTATCGCGAGGAGCAGCAGTGCCCGAGCGAACCCGGCACGGTCGAAGTCCTGCTTCCACACCGGCTCGATCCGGAACCCTGTCTGGCCGGAGCTTCGTGGCCGTCCTGGGCGGCGCTTCTTCGGTGCGGCAGTCATGGTCGCCCCCATGCTTGACGCGTGAGGTTGCTCAGTTCCAGGGGTTCCGGGAACGTCGCCACCATCTGACGCCTGCGATCGCGACTGCGACGACAAAGATAATGGGGAACATCCACCACAGTTCCTTCGCCAGTGCGATCGTCAGATGCAGCAGGATGACTGCGCCGAAGAGGTATGCGCTCGCGCGAAACAGCCTCATCATTAACGAGTTCGGCCTCCCATCGTCGGACATGCTTGACTCCTCTCATTTCTTCGTCTCCTTGGCAGCAGAGTCGCTGCCAGCACTTGTCAGTCCTGCACCTGCCGGGTGATCGCCGGGCACCGGGTAGCCCCACTTGGCAAGGGAGATCAGCGACGGTTCGCTCGATGGGATCTCGTTGCCCCAGATGTCCCATTTCAAGCGGGTCGGGGCTGGGCGGCGGGCAAAGAGTTCCAGCATCTTGGTGTGCTCGGTTGCGCCGACGAGTCGCTCGATCATGAGATGCACTTCCTCCGGTTTCGTGGAGTGGGATTGGAGTGCATGAAAGCCCCAGTTCGGCTGCGACTTGAACGCCACCTTGGTGCCCGTGCCGCGCATCCCAAGCAGCATGAGTTCGCCCGCATTGCGGAACGTATTTCCGAGCGTGAAGCGGGGCTTGGCCCAGAAATAGAAATTCTTGTACTCGTAGCCAAACGCTTCGAGGACTTTGATGCCCAGCGGCACGGTTCCTGCGGTAACCCAGAGAAAACAGAAACTGTTCTCAGCTGCGACCTCTCGGATCGCTGTACCGAGTCCGAGAATGGCGTCATCGGTCATCACAGGATAGTGATCCTCAGCAGCGGCATAGCCTTTAGAATTGCCGCTCCGACGCTGGTGCAGCCCCCATGGCGGATCGGCAAGGATGACCTGGTAGGTGCCCGGTTTCGGGATGCGATTCTTATCCAGATGGTCTCGTGAAGGGTCTGTTTTTGGCATGGCGAAAGCCTCCTTTCTGCCCACGGCTCGTATCTCGAGGGGGCTAACGATCAATTCCCGCCGACATCACCCGGAGCGCCTGATCTGGCTGCGGGTGGTGCGGCTTCTGGGGACAGTTAAGCCCGGGAGGGTACCTTCCGTTAAGAGGTAACTCCTCGGGTTCGTCGCTCGGTGCGACAGGCTATTAACAGGGGTGGAACGGCTGAAACGGTGTGCTGAAAGTAACCGTTGACAGATTCACAACACCGGCGTGCAATGAGTCGATTCTGGTGAGGATCCAGGAGCCGAACAGTGGCGACTCCGCTGGCTACTCTCGGCGGTGCGGTCGTATCTCCAAGGCGTGGGCGACCGCAGCGAGCTGACGAGAAGCCCGCGCACGATCAGCGATCAGATCTGTGGTGACGACCTGGATTCGACGCTGCTGATCCGCCATCCGGGCCGCATGCGCCGTAGCCCGCCGTCGGTCGGCTGCGAGCTGCCGCAGTTCCTGCCACCACTTGTCGGCCACGACAGCAATCGCGAAGGCAACGAGTAGTAGACCGATGCTCCCGGCTATGAGAACGACGTAGGCGAGGAGGCTCGTCAGCAGCGTCGACACCATCAGAGCTGGCTTATCCGCTGGGTGGCCGCCATCGCGTGAGACGCGATGATGGCCTCATAGAACTGCGCTCCTGCCGGGGCAACCTTCATATGCGCCTCGGCTTGAACGACAAGGGATGCGACACCGGTCATCGCGAGCGACGCTGCGAACGCGCGGCCTTGTTCGGCGTGAGCTTCAACTTCGACTCGGGCGGTGACTTGGTCGATCTCTCGCTGTGTCTGACGAGCGAGCGCTCCCGAGGGGCGATGCCCGGAGGCGGCGGGGCCAGCGAACATGCCGGAGCTTGATGGGACGAGACTAGACATGATGTTATTCCTTACTGTGAGGTGGTGAAGGTGGGGTGACGAAACGCAGCCGCGGTAGCTGCAGTGGTGGTGAAGATCCCAGATGATGTGTCAGGGAGCGATCCGGTGAAATCTGGTGGCCCGGCCAAGCCGCGACCGCGCATACCGCCGAGCCGGAGCTTGGTGAGCTGCGTGAGTAGATCACGATGGCGGGTGCGGGCAGCCTCGGTGAGGTGCGGGGTGAAGAGGCCTGCCTGATGCTCGGGGCTCTTCTCAACATGGAGACCCATGCGCCTGGCGATCCGGGCGAAGTCCTCCGTGTGAAACAGGTAGTCCGGGGCTAAGGTGTCGACCAGGTTGCTATGGAACGCCACCATGTGGGTCAGCTCGTGAAGAAACACCGTGAGAATGTTCTCGGCGTACACATGCGGATCAGCATCTTGTGTGCTGATGTGGCGAGTGTTGATGGTGATCTTGTCGAAGGTGTTCTGGTCGCTGCGCCAGGTTCGGCCTGCGAAGCTCCCGAGCGGGCCGGTGAGGCGAGTGCCATCGGCCACGATTACGGCGTGAGCGTCATAGAGTGTGGCAAGACCTGGGACATCGATGGCAGTGCGACGGCAGAGTGTCCCGCCAATGAGATGCAATGCACGGGCGGTGCCATCAGCCCGTTCTTGTGTCGATCGATTTGTATCTGGCTGCGTGAGAAGCATGTGCGGCTCCTTTCTGTGTGGGGAATGGCTACAACTGCGAATGTGCGGGGTGGTGTGGCAGCGGAGAATGCCGCACCAGCCCGAGGCAGGGGTTACTGGTGTTCTGGCCATGCCATTGGGTCGCGAGCGAGTCGTTCGAGGTGCTGCTTCACATCGAAGAGCGCCTCGTAGCTCGGGAGGAGCGTGTCCGCGAAGCGACGACCGCGCTGCGGCATCACCGTCGAGAGGATCTCATCGAGCTGTTCCGCCGCATCAATAAAGTTCCCGATCTCGTCTGCGATGTCGCTGGTGAAGCGCTCTATGAGCAGTGCTCGGAGTTGTCGCGGTGAAATTCCTTGCCTTCGAGCGAGAGCATTGAGGCGTTCACTGCTCATGAAGGTCTTGGTTGGCGGTGTGTGGTGAGACATCTGAATGCTCCTACTGGTCTTGTGAGAGTCAACCGACGTGGCTGATGAATTCATCAAACAAGGGCAGTGAGCGGTAGGAGAAACGTAGGAGGCTCGTAGGACATAAGACCCTACGATTAGGCGGTAGGACGCTCGTAGGACGTGAAAAAGCCCGCTCCGAGGTGTTCGGAGCGGGCTGGGTGGCCCGTTTAATACGGCGGTGCGCGAAGGGTTCGCGCGGGATGACTTACGTATGAGAGTCCAAGACTTCGTCCGTTGGTCGTTCTGTGTTGTTGAGTCGATCTGCGGCAGGTCGCGAACGCCTGTGTTACCCGCGTCGTGCACGAAGGCGCTCGTACACGTTCCGATCAAGTGCCGGATGATGCCGCTGGGTCTCGCTACCTGGAACCTTTGTTCGGTTCAGGAGGCCCATTTGCTCACTCTCTTCGGGTGTGATCCAGAAATCACAGATCGTGTCTCTATTATCAGATTCGCCTTCCCCGTTCCATTTGCTTGGAGTTGTGAACTCGTCTGCAAATTGGATGATCGCAAGCAGCCAAGCCTCGTAGGTCGGGCAATGCGCTAGGCCATCACCTTCGACGAGCCACATGAACATAAAGTCCAAGTAGCACGTCGGTTTCCAGGATGGCAGCGGCAACTCATCTAGAGAGGCAATGTTCTCGTTCCTCGGGTCATACATAGGGTTGAGCGCAAGCCCGAGTGGGCCGCTATCCGCCATGACATCCGGATGGAGATACTGCTCTAGCATATAACTCGTTGAGCGGACGAGACGGATGTACTCATACTCATCGTTAAACTCATACTCATTGTTAAACTGGGCCATGGTCGGCCTCCTTCACTTTCAAGTGGGGGCCAACCCGGAGCGTATTATACATAATTATGTACAATCTGTCAATACCCTATGTGTGTGCTGACATACTTGTGTAATGCGGTCAAAAGAGTTTCGGCTGGGTTCAGCAAAATGGAATGAGTGTCTGAACTCTCTGCAGCGCCTCCTGCGGGAGGAACGGGAGACCCCTGAGTCTGGCTCTGAAGGTGGGGCGAAGTACACTCGTGTCCCTGTGCATGAATGCCCGCTTCAGAACACTCGTCATTACCCGGTGCTCAATAGGCGCATCAGGGAAGCGGCGATACTTGCCGGTGTTGCGCTGGACTCGTGGGATGCCGATGACACCTGGGATCTCATCTGTGCGGTCGTGGATCGGGTGCCGAATGATCCGTTTGGAGAAACCGATCTGTTCGCCGCAAAAACGCTCCTTGCCCGGATCCCCGCGCCCGATGAGACCAAACTCTCCCCGAACCACACCATGGCCCTGAGGGATTGGCGGGTCAAAGGAAGTGGTGTGGCTGCGAAGGCTGCGTTTGCGAAGGCGATCACCCCGCGGAAGGCTTATCTTGTCGGCCTCTATCAAAGCAACTCTCTTGGCGTGTTTGATCATGGCACAAGCCAGCTCCGGAGCATCGCAGCGGCACTTCTTGACGCGATGCTGACTGAACTCGAAGCGAGGGGGCAGCGTCATTCGCAGCCACTTCAACCGAGCGAGAACGCAACAACTGAACAGCTTGAAGCATTCTCGGATCCCGGGGCAGATGCTACGCCTCCCAACACCGGTAGCCATTCGCTGACACTCGCGGATGCTTCTCTAGACGCTCAGGTGTCGTTGGCATCCCTGCTCCCGCCCTCACGGATTGAGTACGATCCCACACCAACGGCGTTCGCGGATCTGGAGCAGTTCGTTGACGGTGACGAGGTAACGGCACACCTTGTTGCTACTGTGCTGAACCTCCCGGATTCCCCATCATTCGAAGAAGCCTTCGCACAGCTTTCAATGCGGCTGGAGCAGACCGTCAACGGTGAGATGGTCACTGATCCGCGATCCTATGCAGCGCTGCTGTTCCTCTTTGACCGTTTGGACGAGCGCCAGGATGAGGCCCTGTTCCCGTTCATGCTGCTTCCGAGAGAGATGAGCCTACCCCTCGAGTTCCTACTGAATTACGGGGAGGCAGGTATCTCCCCGGAAGTGCTGGTTGACCTGATCGCACTGGGGCTGCTTGAGGAGGTGTCCGAGGAGAGGTACCGGCTCACCTCACGGCTGATGGATCGTATACCGGCTGCACTCCAGGCGATGCTTGCAGTCGAGGACGGTGTTGACGCATTGCTGGATCAGTTGATCGCGTACTACAAACCCAGGTTCGATGACGTCCTAGCTACGCTGGAGTTGGAGCTTCTGGGTCGCTCATCCACCCAGCGTCGACGCGCCGGGTACCAGGACGACAGTATGCCGCCGCTAGATGCGGATAGGGCTCGCGCCTGGTGGGAAACCGAAAGCAAGACAGCACTCACGCTCTACCGCTGGAGTGATGCTCCCGATGACCTGGAGCACCTGGCGAAGACGGTACCCATGTTGCTTTGTTCACAGCGTATCGCTCGGGTCGTTGCTGCTGAGAATGCCGAGGAATATCTTGTGTGGCTGAAGGCTGAACACGACGAAGGGTTCTTCCGGAGCAAGGGCCTCGAGGAGAAATTCGCTGAGATCGATGAGGCACTTGCCGCGCTCACTCCTGAAGAGATTGAGGCCGCGAACGTTTCCGAAGACATGAAACGAGGTGCGTTCGGTCGTCTACAGACTGAGCAGTAGTTGTGACGAGCATTAATCGGCATCACAACCGAAGCGATCAGGATTATGGGCCACGCGCCAATGCTGGGTCAACAGGTTTGGCATGAGTATGCCTATGGTTTTTTGCAGTGTTGACCCAGCGCTAACGCCTGGACTATTGCTCGACATTGGGGTCTGTTTTGATGATGCCTCATACCCCCAGCCGTTGATTATGCGGGATGAGAACGGGTAGGGCAACACCACCTTTGTTGTGGTTTTTACACTTGAGCATTTAGTGGCTACCGATACAACGCTTGTATTTCCAGAGAACCAACGAACTCGCGCCGGGGTTCTTGGCTTGTGCTCACCGTGTTCTCCCTTCGCGATCTCGCTGGACTTCCACCCGACGTTCGGGCTGTGTGGTGTTCTGCCCGCTGCAGCAGTTGTGCGGGCAGAACGGAGCCCCCATATGTCCACCTTTGTGAAGAGTGAGCCCAGCGAGGAATGCCCGCCGTGGTGTGGGCGTACGTTCTGCACCGAAGCAGAGTTGCCGCATGATCGGATGCACCGTAGCGAGATCATTGAGGTCGCAGGCATTGTCCGCACCCGTCACCTCGACTTGAACACAGGGCAGGTCGTGCGTTCTGCTGAGCCGGTAACAATGAACGTGCTTGCGAGTAGATACTTAGAGGATCGTCGCACCTGGGTTGTCATCGCGACCGACGAGCGTGCGCTGGAGATATCTATCGAGACAGCAATCGAGCTTCACACGGCGCTTGGCGAGGTATTGAGCCTGCTCAAACGGCCTTAACTTCGGGGCCGGGCCAGTTGCGGAATCGTCGGGAGCGCCTGCTCCAGATCCACCTCGAGCACCTGACAGATCGCAATCAGGGTGGCGAGCCGTGGATTGGTGGGCCGACCATCGGTGCCGGTGCCGCGCTCGTAGAGCTGGTACGCGTACAGCGAGATCTCTGCATACTCAGCAACCTGCTCCTGCGTGAGTGCGAGTTCGGCGCGGCGGCGGCGAAGGTTCATTCCGAGTTCGCGCGCAAATACTGCCCAAGCCTCGCTATTGCCCCCGCCATCCTTCACCTAACCCAGAGTGGTAGCAATAAGAGTTGGTGAGAACCAATACTAGTTGGTAAAGTTCGATGGGGCTGCGTTGGCGCACGCTCGTGGAGCGAAAGCACGCAATGGGTATTTACAAAAACATAACAATGTGTTATATATAGAAGGAGTAACCATTGAATCAGGTTGTAGGCATTCGCCTCCCGCACGATGGTTCAGCGTCGAGCGCAAGCTCGCATACATCATCTAAAGCCGTATATGACGGCAAGGAACCCACCCGCATGACAAAGAATCATGGCGAAAGTGTTCAATCAATACGTAATGAATCCAACACCGAGCGGTTCGGCCCGCTGCGCAAGCTGGTCGCGATCGGAGCGCTATCTACCGTCGCTTTGACAGGCTGTGCTACTGAGCAGTCCAGATCGAGTCCATCTTCCTCAACGGAACAGATTGCGGAGGCTACACCTTCGGAAAGCATTGAGGCTCCGGCTGGTGTAGATGAAGTAGGAACCGCAGATCGGGAACGTCCGGAAAATATTCCTGACTACTTTCCCGACCTACCATTACCGAATGCAAAGTCTATGAGTTTTCATGTCATGCTCGACGGGTATCAGGTACAGGCTCTCACGAAAACACCTGATGAGACAGGCCTCGAGTTGGTCGAGGACTTGGTCGCGTCCGGCTTCACCGTAGTCGAAGAAATCGATGATCCGACCGGGGATCTGTACCTCTGGTACCTGGAGGGCCCCGGATGGGACTTAGCAGTGGCATCTCGCATCGATGACCTTCTCTACACCATTTCCGAGATCGACTAAACAAGACGCCAGGGAGGCGCCAGGTGCAGATCAATATATAACGCTGCGAATGGCAGCAAGGACTCAAGAACTATGAAGACACGTCACCACGAAACCACCCAATCAATCAACCAAGCCGAGAAACTTTCTCCGCTGCGCAAGCTAGTCACTATCGGTGCTCTCTCATCCATTGCGCTGACTGGTTGTGTTGCCCAGCAGGCTCCCGAGCGACCCGAGACCACAACGGAGGCCCCAGCAGAGGTAGAACAGCCCCAAGAGACTGAGGCTCCAGAGAAATCATTTGAAGAACTCGTCAACGAACGCAAGATCGAAGCCGGTCTCAGTGCCGAGGACTACGCAAAGATCCTGTTCGAGGAACGATGGGTGGAGTGGCAAGAGCCGTTTGACGAAGATCGGTTCTACGCGGCTCATCACGCAGCAGACGGTAAAGACGCTATACGAGAAGTGGAGCAACTGGAAGCCGAAGCGAATACGAAGGTATTCGCGAACGCACTCTTCCTGCCTGGGTGGCAGGACACTCTCGCAGTTCTCGCCGAGCAGCGCACTGAGACGGCACGTATTGATCTCGGGATGTGGGCAAGAACACGATTCTTCAATGAAGAGATCGTGATGGAAGATCTCCCGCTGTACGAGACCGGCATGGTGGTGGAGCGGGTCGACGTCGTGAGCGAGAACCCGGAACTCGGTACGCGCACGATCTATGTGGCTGGCTACCAGACGAACAACATCACGGAGACGTCCTATGCCAACGCGGCGAATGATTCATACGAGCGTGTTAATGGTGCCCCGTGGGGGTTCCATGTCACGACCGTCGTGATCGACGGTACTGAGTACATTTCTGACTGGTCGAACTAGCCCTCTGGCAGCCCATCTGCTCCTATTTACACTATCCGGCGCTTGTGCTTAAATAGGCGCAGAATATGGCGGGAATCCAACGAAGTTCAACACGAAGACGAAGTTTTCGCTCACGAAAACAAGTGAAGGCTAGACCGAGCAGGTCTAGCCTTTCGTTGTTTCAGGGCATCCTGCTTCTGGTGCTTATCGCCGTCACGACGATGACGACTGTCGTGCAGCCGTTTCTCTCGTCACCTGCACACGCCGCCGCAAGCATGGAAGATATCGACAAGCAAATACGGTCGACCCTGCTGCGGAACGCGCTGCTCGTATGCGCCATACAGGCTCCGCTCTCAGGTGGTGGCGGTTTCGACCAGAACAAGCGTATCGATGAGTCTGCTGCGCTGAAATACGAATGGTTCGGAGGTAACGGCCTCAACAACGTCGATATCGCAGCCGGAATCATCCTCAAGACCAAGTACGAGATCGGCAGCATCAGCGACAGCGGCATGGTTCCGTGCCAGAGCGGAGCCTTCATCAAGACCGCTCTGCGAGAACTCGGCTTCACCAATCTGGACGGACTCGACAACGTCGTCAACGTCATGTGCGAACTAGGTTTTCGACGCTCGAGTAGCCCGAGCGCGGATACGTCGATCGCGAATTGTAAGACGAGCACCGGAGATTGGCGTCGGGGTGAGGTCAACGGTAACAGCGACTCAGGCGAAACTAAAGTCAGGCTCCGTGACACTATACGAGAAAAGACCGCAGGCGGAGCAAAGAATCTCGGCAACGCAGCGAAGTATCTCATCTACGCGAACGCCGTAAAGAGTCTCTGCAGCCCGGACGCTGGGCAGGTCGGGCAAAGTGCCAGCCTGGACTCCAAGGTCGGAGGAATGCTCAAGGAGATTCGCAGCGGGGAGGCTGTGGAGGTGACCTACACCTGGGGCGAAGGTCGCAAGTCGTTCTCCACAACAGTGGGAGTTGGAGAAGGGTATGGCCAGGCAGGAATCGTCGATTGGACGGCAGCTGGTTACACGGTCTTCCCAATGAGCACGATCAATATCGAGGGAGGCCTGCGGAACAATACCGTCATCCTGTCGCAACCGTATTGGTACGGCGGATGGGGCATGGGGACAGACAACCCTTGCACCCAGCTGGCTACGTATGCGAATACCTTCTTCGGCGACTACAAGGCCTTCTATGATCTGCTAGACGAAGATGAGCAGGAAGTGGCCAACCAGGATAATGATATCGCGGGCGCCTCGGAAGATGAAGGCCAGACCACGTGCGCCGTCGAGGGTGTGGGCTGGATCATTTGCCCGGTTGTGAATTTCCTCGCTGGTCTTGCCGACGGCATCTACGGTATGGTCGAACACTTTCTCGTCGTCGACGCAAAGACACTCGACCCAGGTGCAGCCGGAGGCAACGGTGCCTATTCTGCGTGGCAGATCATGCGAACCTTTGCGAACATCGTGCTCGTGATCGCGTTCCTCGTCATCATCTACTCGCAGCTCACCCAGCAGGGCATCTCGAACTACGGAATTAAGAAGCTGCTACCGCGGCTCCTCCTCACAGCGGTGGCCATCAATGTGTCGTATATCATCGTGCAACTCGGTGTCGATATCTCAAACGTGCTGGGCATGAGCCTGAAGCGGGTCTTGTCAGACCTACCAGTCTTTACCGGGCCGGATGGCAACTGGGTTGAAAATACGCTGTCCCAGGGCAACTTCTTCACCGACATTGCCGCAGGAATTCTCATCGGTAACGTCGCGCTCGGAGCCTTCGCCGTGGGTGCCGTGTTGGTGTACTTCGTCGGACTGGCAGTCTTCATTCCGGTCGTGCTTGGCGCAGTCATCGCCGTCGGCATCACATTCTTTATCCTGCTCGCCCGTCAGATGCTCATCGTTCTGCTGGCGGTGGTCGCGCCGCTCGCATTTGCTGCCATGCTGCTACCCAACACCCAAGAGTGGTTCAAAAAATGGCGCAAAATGCTGGTCGGTCTTCTCTTGGTGTATCCCGCGATCTCGTTACTATTTGGTGCGTCACAGCTCGCCGCAAATGTCCTCATTCAGGTAGATCCAGGTAATACAATCTGGACAATCTCGGCTGCCGCGGTTGCCGTTCTGCCTCTCTTCTTCACTCCGGCCCTCCTGAAAGGATCTCTCAACGCCATCCCTGCGCTCGGCAATATGGCAGCGAAACTTCAAGGCAAGGCGGTTTCTGGGGGTCGGTCGCTTGCGGGCAAGGGTACGAAGTGGGCTGGGGAACGTACTGCTACAGGCAACGGTAAGTTCTCTCGTTTTGCGTCACGTTCGCTGCATGGCCGCGGCATGGCGGGGCGACGACGCCAGGCTGCTGCCAAGAAGGCGTACGAACAGCCGCGTATGGACGACCTCATGCGGCAGTGGGAACAAGTCGATCCGAATACTGGTACAGCCCTCGCTTTCGACACAGAAGCGCTGAGCGGAATTGCGATGAGCAAGCCCGACACATTCGAAGGGCAGGCAGCGCTCAGTATGTTGGCGTCGCAGCAAGAAGCTGTCGCTCTTGGGGAAGTGCGGAGCAAATTCGCCGAGGAAAACAACCCGGCTAAACTTGCCGCCTATAACCGTGCGATCGCTCCGCACTACGGTGCGTTGAAGGCGAAAGACCCCCGAGCGGTGCAGGACATGGACGCTGGCGAATGGGCAAAGGTCAAACAGTCGGACATGCACAGCATAAAAGACAAAGCGCTCCAAGCCGGAGCCGCCGCAAGTCCGGCATTTGCACAGAGCCTGCGAGAAGCGGTCAACGACCCAGAACAGTCCCGCTACTTCAGCGCCCAGACGCGCAAAGACTTTGGCGCTGCAGCGGCAACCTCAGGTGGCGGTCCAGGCGCACCAGCGCCTTCCACTACTGAAACATCTTCAGCGAGCGCAAGAGCTGCAGCCTCGAGTGGTTTGATTTCACCCATCAATTTTGATTCCACGGGATTTCGTACCGCTGATGGAAGCAAAGTCGCGGCGAGTGCGAATGCGGTGGAGACGCAGATTAGCGCTCGCGGCGGCATGGACAACCTTTCGGATGAGGAAGTCTTAAAAGTCGTCCACCACGCGGATGAAACGCTCGGACACGTCAACGATGACGCAACCAATCAGCTCGGATCAGACGCCATTGATGAGGCGAAACGGCGAGGACTGAAATGATCAACGAACAACGGGAGACAACGAGGTGAAACAAGGAACGGCAACAATTAGAAGCCATAACGCACACCGAACTGGTTCTCGATCCTCAATTCTCGATTCTTACAGAAGCCGCGCCAGCGGCGGGGAAGCTAAACGGAGATCGAATGGATGAAGCCAGACCTATCAGACACCATTGATGAAAGATTCTCTGCAGGCAAAGGTGCCTATTCCGCACGCGATCTCGCGTCGGAAGAGAACGCGGGTGCGTCTCTTGCTGATGATGCAAATGATGTAGCTGCCGCTGAACGCGCGGGGTGGAAGACCTCGGTCGATGGGGCGTCTGGTGGGAGTAGCGCAGGCAGTCAGAAAGTTACGCTCAGAAGCCGATTCGCTGGTATGTCTCGGCGCAAGAAAGGGGCATTTGGTGGGATTGTCGCGCTGATCATCGGTGGCGGTGGTTTGCTCGGCACGCTGTTCTCTCCGGGTTTTGGAGTCGTGCATATGCAGGAGGTCTTCACGAAAGACCTTGACGACATCTCGGCAGGCCTAGAAGAGCATGGGGTGCATGTCTTTAAGGGTCGTATCAACGCGTCTCCTGCGACGAAGGGATACTGCGGTTCTAAGGTCACGGTGCGATGCAAATTCACATCAACTTCTGCCCGCCAAATTCGCATGCTCGAGAAGGCTGGCATCACTGTTGAGTGTGACGGCGTGTGCGACCGGAAGGTCATGCGGAACCGAGTTACAGCGTACACACTTCCTGACGGCACACGCATCACAAATGCCGCACAGTTCGCGGAGTTGATGCGCAAGAATCCCCGCGCTGCTCACACCATGACAAAGATCTTTAACGCCCGCTTCTTTGCAGTATCCAGTAAATCCGCTGCGAAAGCGTTCAAGCTCAGGGGGCTCGATAAAGGCCGCAAATTGAAGGGTGATTCGAAGGAGAAAATCAGAGATTCTCTCAACAAATCCGTCAACTCAAAGGGCCAAGTGAAGACCGTGAATGGAATCGTGGTCACAGAGGAGACCGATGCTGACGGTAACAAGATCTATAAGGATGCCAACGGCGTGGAGTATGACCAAAGCAAGCTCGATACGAATGGCAAGTTTAAAACTGCGTTGGACAGTGTGAAAGGAAGCCGCGGGTTTGCTGGCGCAGTAAAAGGTGTTGGAATCGTTGGCACTGTGGACTCTGCCTGCACGATCTACCAGACCAGCCGCATGGTAAGCCTCTTGGCAAAGGCCGTTCGGCACCAACGGCTGATGGTCTTCGCGTTAGCTTTCTTGAACACGGCAAGCGCGATTCGTGCGGGCACCGCGACCCCCGAAGAAGTCTCCTATGTCGGAGAAAAGCTCAACGAGGTAGACATGCGGGAGTACGTTGGCACCGATGACAGCGGCAACGGTATCCCAAACCCCGGATACAAGCAGAGCGCCACGAGTTCTCCACTGTATCGACTCTCACAATTCGGAGATGTACCGAGTAAGGCAGGGATGGGTACTTCAGTTTCGAGCTTTACCGTCGGGGGTTCTGGCGCTGGAATCCTGAACGATATTTATCAAGGAGCAAAGGCCGCGATCGGTGGAAGTCCGAGGCAGGTTTGCGGTGTTGTGCAGCACCCGCTTACACGAGCCGGATCGATTCTTGTCGGTATTCTGAGCATCGGAACAGGTGTCGGTGCTGTCAAGATGGTCGCCACAATTGCCGGTGGGGCAGTCGTTACCGAGATCGCAATGAGCTACCTCATGTCGATGATCAATGAGCAAGCCGAAGATATCGACCTTGATCATACGGCCCGATACGGTGACTTCTCTGCGGCAATGTTCGCTGGCACTGGAGGTGTGTACGAAGCCTCAGGGCGCGGCGTCGGAGCGAGACCGCGCACCAGCGACCCGGCCATAGCCGCGTACGCACAGTTCAGAAACGAGTCAGACGCACGGTACGAACAGATGATGATTGCCGACGCACGCAGAACCCCATTTGACCTCTCCAACCAGTACACCTTCCTCGGGCAACTGGTGAGGCAGACAAGTGCGCTATCGCTCGGTGGAACTTCTGCGCTCGGCAAAGTCATGAATGTTGTACGCGGCTCCGTCGCGAGCATCACTAAACCTGCCTCCGCAAAAACTGATGACCCCTCGCGCTTCGAACTATGTGATGACGTCGACTATGAGGAACTCGGCATTAAAGCGGACGTCATGTGCAACGTGCGGTACGGATGGACTGCCCAGGAAATGCAATTCGACAACACTGAGCTTGTCGAATACATGGTGGACAGTGGCTATATCGATGACAATGCTGCCGAAGAAGCTGACCTATCTCAGGTAGCAAAGAAGGACACCAAGTTTGCTGAGTACGTCACCTACTGCGTGGATCGAACCGACCCCTGGGGAGAACAAGGCGGTGAAGACGACACTAGTGACTGGGTTACCGGGAAGAACTGTGTCGGCGGCGGCAGCGACCTTGACGCTGGCACTCTTTCGCGATTCAGTGCGTTCGCGGCGAGGTATTCAATCGTTCAATCTATGGACTATGGACCAGGTGACTTCGGAGACTCAGACGGCAGTACCTCCGGCGATAACAGCACAGTCAGCGGTGAACTAGTCGGTGATAAAGCGTATCCGGTCGCAAACGGCACTCATGCAGGCACCTACGCAGGTCACCACGGAGTTGACTTCCCACTTCCGCAGGGGAGCCCGATCTACGCGGTAGCGGATGGCACCGTCACCTACGTCGGCAAAGAAAGCTACGGGGCGAACGTGATCTTCATCATGCACGAGGGCGGAATCATGACCCAATATGCACACATGCATGACGGTGCCGGAGGAATGACGGTCAATGTCGGGGATACGGTCGAAGCTGGTCGGCAGATCGGCGAGATCGGGAGCACTGGCATGTCCACGGGGCCACACCTCCATTTCGAGGTGAGCCTCAACGTTCCGGACGGGACCACCCAAATGTGGAGCTCGACGACTGCTCCTTACCGCTGGCTGAAGGCCAACAACATCGCTCCCGGCCCGCTCCACCTCGGATGCGGCGACTGCGGTGGCCCCATCCTCGAGGACGACTTCCATGCGTCCGGGGCTTACACGAACTAACGCCATGAACAAGACCATAAGGAGAACAGCATGAAAATCACTCACATCAGAGGACTCGGTATTCACTCTGCATCACGTGTGTTCACGCGACGGGTCGGCTCAGTTTTTCTCGCCGTGATGGTTGCGCTCGGAACGGTTGCCCTCCCACCACCAGTGCAGGCGAAGACCTGCGACGCATTCGACGAGCAGTTCTTCTCACAGAACGAAGTCCTCTTCTACGATCCCTGCTCCGGCACCTGCTCATCCTCTGGAGGCGGCAGCGCTGGTGCAATCTCACAAGTGCGCGGAGAGAATAACGGCGAGAAGATCTTCAACTTCTGGCTTGATGCTGGCCTCAGTCGTGAGCAGTCCGCAGGTGTGACAGGCAGTATGAAACACGAAAGCGGATTCAGCCCATTCCGGCAAGAAATGTCACAAACCTGGCCGGCAGGCGGATGGGGCATCGCACAGTTCACCTGGGATCCAGGCCAGCGCGGAAACGCAAAAGCCTACGTCAGCAACGCTATCGGTGCTGACCTGTTCAACCAGTATTACAAGAACGAGTACGGTGGCGGTGTTACCGAATCCAATGGATTCATCCCGGACGGGGTACCTGTCGATGTGAACGACAAATTCCTCCTCGCTGAACTGAACTACCTCCTCGAACACGTCAAGGAGCTAGTCCCAAACAACACCCGCACGGGCGGGTACCAGGCCGACTTCGGCAAGACGATCCCCGCGGGCGAGAACTTGTTCGCCCACCTAGGAACATTGCAGACTCCCGCTGAAGCAGCCGTCGCCTGGACATACCTCTACGAATGGCCGGGCGACATCAAGAACACGTCGTTAGCCCGAGGAACAAGCGCTGATGAGATCTTCGCGCTGTACACCGGCGGCGCATCCGCAGGAGCATGTGGCGGACCAACCGAAGGCGGCATGACGCTCGAAGAAGCCAAAGAGTTCATGACGGTTTACAAACAGATCGACAACGGTGACCCAAACGGTGATGCACAGCACCTCTCAGGAGCCTGTCACACCCTCACCGACAACTGCGTAACCTTCAGTGCCTATTTCGTGAACAAGTACACCGACCTCAACATCGCCATTAACGACGGAGGCAAAATGGTCGGCGCTCTCTCCGCCGCGAACCCTGGAATCGAAACCGGTACCGTACCGAAACCCTACGCCGTGTTCGGTACCCGCAAAGGCACCACCATCTGCGACGACGGGTTGCCATGCGGGCACACCGGAATCGTGTTAGGAGTCGATACCGCTAGAGGAGTTGTGATCGTTGGCGAAGCTGCTTACTGCAATGACGCATTCACCGCGGCTCGCGAATACCCGCTCGCCGAATGGACAGACGGTGATTACACCTACATCTACACCGCAGCAAACTTGAAAGCCGAACGGCAAGGAGAACTCAAGTGATGGTCATGAAATTGAAGAACCGCACCAAATACGCTCTCATCATCGTCATCTCGCTGCTTCTTTTGGGTGCAATTATCTGGTTTGTTTCGCATAATGCCGATAATCAAGAACCGGATGGACAAACGCCGATCCTCGGCTATGACCAGCAGATCAAGAATCTCCCAGCCACCTACAAGAGCGGCATCGAGGGTGCGCTTCGAGACATGATTGCCTACAACAGTGCTGAACCCAACGCAGCCGATCGGGTGAGTGATGCAGTGATCCGTGACGGCAGCACCACGCAACGTGAAGCCATTAAAGGAGACCGATATGAAGGACAGTTTATTGTCGATATCGAATCGATCCGCCAGTCTTACCTCGTGCAGTACGAGTACTCCAGACTCCCTGAGAAGGATCCTCAGTCAGGTTATCCGGTACTCGTCACTTGTCTACCGGAAAACAAACTCATCTACGGTGACTTCATCTGCCGCGAACGCTACACGACTGCTGACGAGAAAGTGCGAGATCCAATCGTCAGTAAGCTACCCCACGCAACCCTGAGTTTCCGGCTCAGCGCTGATGCCACAGGAGAAGAGTTGATTCTTCGCGCAGAGCTTCGGATCCCCGCGATGGATCTCAGCGGCGACGCGCGTTCTCGCCGACAAACAGTGACGCTCTACAAACGCGAAGTGACCAATTGGATGGAATCGGAAGGATTCGACCCGGCTGATTACACGATCACTTACAACTATCTCAATGACGGTCGCCTCCGTGGTACTCACACGGAACCATAAAACCATTGCCAAATACCTCGGTTAGTGTGCCGGGCACTGAGACATTCTGAGGGGCGGGTCGCCCTCAAACAGTGACATATTGAAGAGGGGTGCCGGGCCCGAAGGCCCAGCACCCCGTGGGTGTTGCGAACAGCTGCTTTTCAGCCCATAGCCGCCTCACGCGGCATGTACCGCTGGAAGTAGGGCTCCCAGATAATAC
>Ga0265293_10004274_pt1 | contig 25379 bp, 26 predicted proteins | sample Munlanlewell138R_FD_192505 | JGI IMG/M metagenome (GOLD analysis project Ga0265293, IMG submission 192505) | Leachate microbial communities from a municipal landfill in Southern Ontario, Canada - Leachate well 138R | ecosystem: Engineered > Solid waste > Landfill > Unclassified | place: Canada...
GGTTAGTCTTTTTTTATTCATAAAATTACCTCATTTTTTTCAATTCTTCATATATTATATCACAAATACTCAGTTTCTCAACTATAAAAAAAGAGAGCATGCTCTCTTTTTTTTAATAATAGTAAGGTCTACGTCGCCTGGGATAACGGGGATAATAGCCGCCGTAGAACGGATATCCGTAAGGTTGATAAAAATACGGATAAGGGTATGGATATGGAATATAACTGGGATATCTGCCGATTCCCCACAATGGAGCAGTAATCAACGCCCCGGTTAGAAATGGTAATAGCCTTTCGTCAGTATTTTGAAAGGAAACTTGGCGATAATCCCCGGGAATCCATTGTCCGATATAAGGATTGTGTTGATTAATATTCATTTTTTCCCTCCTTCATAATTATTTTATGTTATAATTAAAAATGAGTGAATTTATATTTCCAAATTAGAAAAAAGATATTCCTCCAGCGTTAGGTTGTTTAAATGGATTTCCTCAGCAATCGGTCCGACATAGCGAAAATGCCACGGTTCAAATGCATAGCCGGTTTTATTTTCTTTATCGTGGGGAAAACGCAAGATGAATCCGTATTTATAACAATTGTCCATAAGCCAGGAAAATGATTTTGATTGTTCGAAGAATTCGGTTAGACCTTCATTAGGACGACTAATATCAACAGCATATCCGGTTTGATGTTCAGAAAAACCGGGTCGGGCACTGATGGTATCGTCTTGCCCGTACACATAATTATAAAGAATTTTTTGTTTTTGGTAACTGCGGTATCCAGAAAAAACCATTAATTCAACACCTTCGCCTTTAGCTGCATTAAACATCAATTGATAAGATTCAAGTACTTCTTTTTTTAAATATATTTCTTCATCTTCACGGACAATGCAGTCTATATCATAAAGTTTTACATTCACTAAGTCCTTAGGAACAAAATCCTTGTCTAAATAATAACATTTATTTACCAATACATATGAAGTGTTTACAAATAAAGCTTTTTGGGGATTGTGATAAAAATGATAATAATCGGGATTGTTTACATAGTTAATGCTTTCAAGATAAGTGAAGTTATATTTTTCTCTTGCTTCTTGATAGAGATGATATTTAAAAATGTTAAATTTTTGATATTGAAGATAGGGTTCGATGTCTTTGACATCGATATCGTTTTTATGTATATAGGATATTTCTTCACGATTAAAATGATTTTCAAGAAAAGTCTTTTTTTGGATTACTTGCTTTTCTTCAAAAAAAATTACGGAAAGTGCAAAAATCAAGAGTGTTATTATTGTTGAATGATATTTTCCTTTCATATTGTTATTATTTGTTTTAATTATAAAATTATATGTCATTTTTTTCGATTTTGTGATACAATAAATTAAATACAGGTGATTCAATGAATAAAAAAATACTATTTTTAATTGATGGCAATAGCCTAATGTTTAGGTCATATTATGCTACGGCTTATACTGGGAATTTAATGAAAACTAAAGCGGGAGTATATACAAATGCCTTATATGGTTTTTGTAATATGTTGCATCGCCGACTTATTGAAGAAGCGGATTATGCTTTTGTTGCTTTTGATGCCGGAAGTCAAACTTTTCGTCATCAGAGCTTTACGGATTATAAAGCAACACGCAAACCACTGCCCGACGAGTTAAAAATGCAAATTCCCTACATTAAACAATATCTGGATATTATGAATGTAAAAAGAAAAGAAAGTGATATGTATGAAGCCGACGATATTATTGCCAGTGTCGCCTATAAATTTTATCAAAATTTTGATGAAATTAGAATTATAACTGGTGATCGTGATTTGTTGCAATTGGTAAATGATAAGGTTAAAGTTTATTTAACGAAACGAGGGATTGCTGAACTTGATGAATATAATAATAATAATTTTCAAGATAAGGCCGGAGTTATCCCTGAACAAATAACTGATTATAAAGGAATGGTTGGTGATCCTTCTGATAATTTACCGGGTATAAGAGGTATCGGTGAAAAAACTGCTCTTAAATTATTGGAACAATATCATTCGCTAGAAAATATTATTAAACATATTGAAGAATTCCCTACACGGATAAAAACTCTTATTTTAAAAAATAAAAAAATGGGTTTACGCTGTAAAGAACTTGCGACTTTAAAACAAGATGTTGAATTAGGTTGCTCCATCGATGATTTAAAATTTGATGATTATGATCACGAACAACTTGTTGAATTCTTTCGCCAAGTTGAATTTTATTCATTTTTAAAACGAATGGAAAAAGAAATAATCGTGAGCGAAAAGAGCTTACCAACAATAATAAACGATGCCAATGCTGATTTAAAAGCAATGCTTAATTCTGATGCTTATATTAACGCCGAGGTATTCTCCGCAAATTATTATTCTGGTGAATTTTTAGGCTTAAGCATCGTAACTGCAAAAAAAAGTTTATTTTTTCCCAAATGCATGATAGAAAAAAATCAAGATTTAAAAGAATATTTAGAAAACCCAACTTATGCAAAAAAAACATACGATTATAAAATGCTTTATTCTGTCTTAAGACGATTAGGTATCGAAATTGCTAATGTTGATTTCGATTTATTGCTTGCTGCTTATTTGATTAATCCTTCTTATGCTGCTGATGATTTTAAAAAAACGGTAGACAATTTTTGCAGTAATGATTTATCCTATTATGATAATATCTATGGTGCAAACACAAAAATGCGAATACCTAAAATAGATATATACGCTCGATATAGCGTGGATAAAGGCTTGATAATTAAAGAACTAGAAACAAAATTAAAATCAGAAATTGATAAAATGGAACTTACTAGGTTGTACAATATTGAATTGATGCTTTCAATGGTGCTGGCTAAAGTTGAGTTGAATGGGCTTCTGATCGATATTTACCGTTTGGATGAGATTGGTAGGGAACTGACTTTTAAAGCTGAAGACTATGCAGAAAAAGTATATCAGATTGCCAATGAGCAATTTAATATTAATTCACCGAAACAACTTGGCGAAATTTTGTTTGAAAAGTTACATATACCGCATGGAAGAAAAACAAAAACTGGTTTTTCTACAAGTTCAGACGTTTTAGAAAAATTGGCAGTTGATTATCCGATTGCTCGTTATGTGCTTGAATACCGTGCGTATAACAAACTGATAACAACTTATGTTAATGGCCTAAAAGAGGTTATCGATGAAAATCGTTTCATTCATCCTATTTATAAACAGGCATTGACCGCCACCGGTCGTTTATCGGCAGTTGAGCCCAATATTCAAAATATGCCGGTTAGAACTGAAGAAGGACAGTCTATCCGCGAGGTGTTTGTTTCCCGATTTACCAATGGTTATATTTTAAGCGCTGACTATTCACAGATTGAATTGCGAGTTTTAGCACATTTATCCCAAGATGAAAAGATGATTAAAGCTTTTAACGAGTCAATTGATTTTCATGCTTTGACTGCCAGTCAAATCTTTGAAGTTGACTTAGAGGCGGTGACCAAAGAGATGCGACGGACCGCCAAAGCAATTAATTTTGGAATCATTTATGGTATGAGTGCTTGGGGGTTAAGTGAAGCGATAAATATTACCCCGCTTGAAGCAAATATTTATATAAATAAATATTTTTACAATTATGATAAAGTAAAAGTGTATTTGGATTCTTTAATTGAGGGAGCAAAAACTGACGGATACACTAAAACAATTTTAAACCGCCGTCGCTATATTCCTGAGATAGTTAGCACTAATGCTAATTTGCGATCTTTTGGCGAAAGAACCGCAATGAACGCTCCCATTCAGGGCAGCGCTGCCGATATTATAAAAGTTGCAATGATTAGAATTGACCAAAAAATGACAGAAACAAAGCTTAAATCATTGATGATTGCTCAGGTTCATGATGAACTCGTTTTTGATTGTTCACCGGACGAAGTCGAAATAATGAAAAGAATCATTTTAAAGGAAATGACAGAAGCCGTAACTTTAAAGGTAAGACTTACGGCTGAGGTTAATATTGGCCGTAATTGGGCCGAAGTAAAATAAAATAGGGAGGTATATTTATGGACATTATTAACAGGCGTCGAAGTGTCAGAAGTTTTCTTGACAAACCAATCGAAAAAGAGAAGATTGAATTGTTAATGCGGGCCGCAATGCAAGCTCCGAGTGCAAGAAATCAACAACCCTGGCATTTTGTCATCATTCAAGAACGGGAAACTTTACAGGCAATTGCCACTATTTCCAGAAATGTTCAAATGTTAAATGAAGCATCTTTAGTTATTATTGTACTAATTGACAAGGATAATCTTACCGCACCATTAATGGCACCGCAGGATGTTGCGGCGGCAACACAAAACATTTTATTAAAAGCAGTCGATTTGGATTTAGGCACATGTTGGTGCGGTATTTACCCCCGTGAAGAACGAATGGCATCTGTTGCAAAAATTCTAAATGTTCCCGATTGTTATCAAATATTTTCCTTAATAGCAGTCGGTTACCCGAAAGAAAAAAATGCCAACCGTTTTGTTAATCGGTTTGATCCGACTAGAATACATTATGAAAAGTTTTAAACATGCCCGAATTACCAGAAGTAGAAACAGTTCGCACCATCCTGAAAAGCCAAATTGTTGGTAAAACTATTAAAGATGTTCTTATTCGTTATGGCAAAATTATTAAAAATGTTACCGAACAGAACTTTGTTACTCTTTTAAGAAATGAGCGGTTGATTGACATCGGTCGTAAAGGTAAATATTTGATATTTATTTTTGAAAATGTTATTATGCTTTCTCATTTGCGAATGGAAGGAAAATATTTATTAAAATCAGCGGAACCTTATTCGAAACATGAACATATCGTTTTTTTCTTTAGTGACGGTATTGAATTGCGTTATCATGATACGCGTAAATTTGGAACAATGTATTTATTTGAAACTGCCGATCCCGTTCGCATAATGCAATTAACGCCGTTGAACAGGGTCGGTTTAGAACCTTTTGATGAGTTGCTTACCCCGGAATATGTCACTAGCCGAATATCAAAACTTAACAGATCGATTAAAAGTCTCTTATTGGATCAGACAATCATAAGCGGTTTGGGAAATATCTATGCTGATGAGGTGTTGTTCCTGTCGAAAATTCATCCGGCAACAAACGTTAAAATTCTCAGTAAAGAAAATATCAAAGTTTTAATCGAGAATTCCCGAGCCGTATTGAGTAAAGCTATTGCATATGGTGGCACTACGGTTAGAAGTTTTAAGGCATCGGATGAGGTTTCAGGTCGATTTCAAAATTTTTTATTGGTCCATACTAAAGATAAATGCCCAGTTTGCAATCAGGTTATAAGCAAAATTCGTTTATCTGGTCGAGGAACTTATTTTTGCGAGAATTGTCAAAAAAGACTTGACATCACCAATACTCCATAATAAACTAGAATTAGGAGAATAGTGATTATGATGATAGGAATTACCGGTACAATTTCATCCGGGAAATCGCTGGTATCCGATTATTTACGGAAATGTGGATTCCGGGTGATTGATGCCGACCAATTAGCACAAGCAGAATTGTCAAATAAAGATATAATAAACGCTTTGGTTCAGCGTTATGGTAAAGATATTGTATCTAACAATGAGATTAACCGTAAAAAATTAGGAGAAATTGTTTTCCACAGTAAGGAAGATCGGTTTTTTTTAAATCATCTGATTCATCCGCGCGTCATTGCAAAAATTAAAGAATTTAAAAAGATAGACGATATATTATTCGTCGAGGTACCACTTCTCTATGAGGTCGGTATCGAAAAAATGTTTGATAAAATAATAGTTGTCTATGCAGATTATCAGACGGCTTTGAAAAGGTTAATGAAAAGAGATAATATTTCTCAGGAGTATGCGCACAAAAAGATTACCAGTCAACTTGATATTGAGGAAAAAAGAAAACGGGCCGATTATGTTATTGATAATCGGGGTGATATTGAAAATACTTATCATCAACTCAAGACAATTTTAAGGAGGTTATTATGAGGTTTAGAGATTATTTTACCAATGATTTTGAAACAGGTGAAAGTCATTATCTTCCTTCGCTTCGTACCCGATATTATCGATGCCGTAATGAAGAAGCCAAAGAAGCAGTAATGAAAGTGATTAAAGAGGAAAAAGGACAAGTTAAAGCGGTGCTAGATGAACATCATGAGGTTTTTTTTCATGCTCCACAATATACGTCGACGATTACTCTTATTAGTCCACGGATGAGTGAAACCGCGATTGACATCAAAATAACAACTTATAAATTGATTCCGCGTGGATTAGGGAAAAAGATTATCGAACGATTATATAAAAATTTAGACAGCAAATTACCGTTTAAAGGAGTAAGCTTATATAAAGAATAGGAGGGTATATTATGGAATTAACCGTCAACGGCATCTTTAAAATACAACGACATCATTATCTGGGTGGTGAAGATTATCGCGTTCTTACCCAGATGTATTTACCGATTATCGGCATTGACGGTTTTGGATTATATCATTTATTGTGTGTTATAAACGAAAAAGAAACTATTACATTTAAGACATTGCTGGATACTCTAAATTTCCCTTCGCTTTCTTATTTAAATCAAGCTTTTTCAAAACTTGAAGCGGTCTCACTTATAGATGCCTATTATAATAAACATAAAAAGGCATATTTTTATCAGGTGAAAGCGCCGTTGTCTTCTAATGAGTTTATGGCCCACCCATTACTGTTTTCGTTCTTACGGAGTCAACTTGGAGAAATAGAAGTTAATAAATTAAAAGTAAGTCAATCTATCAGCACTCGTGGTTATAAGAATATCACCCGTGCTTTTGATCAAGTTTATAATGTAACTGAAGACAATATCAAAAATGTTTTTGAAAAAATGTTTAATTTTAAAACCAACGATAAGCAAATAAAAGTCGATTATGATAATTTTGATTATATTTTCTTCAAATTAAGTTTCAACTCCGATTTTATAGACCCAAAATTATTTGATGATGAAGAGTTCAAACAAAATATCTTAAATATAGCTTTTATGTATAAACTTAACGAAGAAGAAATGATTGAGATTATTAAAAAAACAATCACTATCGATAAAGATTTAAAATATAGCGACCTTTCTAAAAATGCTAGAATATTATATCAAAAGAAATATAAAACTACCGAACCGCGGTTTGTTACTCAAGAACCGGATGCTTTTCTTGGAAGTCTTAGCGATGATGATACCTATCGTTTTTTGGAAAAAATTGAAACCGTTACACCGGCTGATTTATTGACAGAATTAAGTGGCATTAAACCGGCGGTTAGCGAACTGAAAATGATTGAAGATTTGGTTAATAATACTAAATTTCCTCTTAGTGTTATTAATATCATGATTTTATGGATATGCTATGAAAAAGAAGGTGAAATTCCGGGATATAATTATTTTGAAAAAATAGCTAATACATGGGCACGAGCGAATATTAAAACATCGCTTGATGCTTTAAAACATATTAACAAAGAACAAAAAGCAAAAACTTCTTCTTCATATCAAAAAGGTAAAAAAGTAACGCCCTTACCCGATTGGTATGAAAAATATCAAAAACAGTTATCCGACTTACCGAAAGATGAAAACTTAACACCGGAAGAAATAGATAATATTTTGTCAAAAATGAAAAGTGAAACAAAGTAGGTGAATATATGAAACAATCGCTTTCGATTATTAAGGAAAAATTGTATCGCGATGAAAATGTGCGTGAATTTTGCCGCAATCATCAATTATCCGATGAACAATTTTTAAATTCTTTCAGCAAATTTATTATTCAAATGGAAAATAATCGGATTTGTAAAGACTGCAAAGGTAATCGTTGTGAAATGGACCCCGCAGGTATGCAAACCGAATTGATATATGAAGACGATAAGATAGATTTACGTTATTTTAAATGCTCAAAATATATCGGCGGAAATCTTGGTTTTATTGATATGCTTCACTTTCCCAATATTCAACGTTTTTATAATCAACAACTTATTATTCACGACTCACGGGCACTAGCCTTTAAATATATGAATGAGTTTAAAAATAAATATAAACCAGGAGAATTTACTAAAGGTATTTTTTTTCATGGAATATTTGGTACTGGAAAAACATTTTTAATGTTGAAATTAGCTAATGATTTAGCAAGTTACAATATTCATGTAATGGTTGCATACTATCCAGATTTAGTAAGATTTATTAAAAGTTCCATTGCGACTTCCGAGTTAGAAGTGATAATCAATAAAATGAAATATACGGAAATCTTAATGTTGGATGATATCGGAGCTGAAAATAATACCGGGTTTATTCGTGATGAAGTATTAGGGCCGGTTCTTCAGTTTCGGCTTCAGTCCAACAAACCGGTATTTATGACATCCAATTTAAATTTTGATTTACTAAGGAAACACTTTATGGAATCAAAAGATCAAACTGATGTAATTAAAAGCGACAGAATTATTGAAAGAATTCGCTATTTAATGCATCCAGTCGAATTGGATGACCGTAATTATCGCTATTAGTGATAATATGCATTGTAAAAACAATTTTTGTTATAATATAATTGACTTGACAATATAGTTGTTGTATAATTATTAATAATGACTTTGAAACGGACATGGTTATTGAATTATTTTACTCCCAGCGATGGCAGGAGAGTGGAAGCCGCCAAGTAAAACTCAATAATTACTACCGTAGAGTCGAACTCGAAAGATGTTCCGTAATCCCAACGTTATCGGGTTAAGAGGGCAACAGGAATTGTTGAAGTAAGGTGGTACCACGTAGATATGCGTCCTTTCTGTAAAGGACGTTTTTTATTATAAAAATAAGGAGTGATAATGATGAAAATAACGTTTCTTGACGGAAGTGTTAAAGAATATGCTGAGTCGGTCCGGCCATTAGATATTGCAAAATCAATATCTTTATCACTTGCAAAAAGATCGGTTTTTGCTAAAGTGAATGGTAATGATTATGATCTTTCACGGCTTATTAATGTTGATGCAACATTTGAATTAATTACTGCGGAAAAGCCGGAAGCCTTGGCAGTATTAAGGCACTCTTGCAGTCACTTGATGGCAAGTGCGATAAAAAAACTTTATCCAAAGGCTCAATTTGGTGTCGGTCCGGCCATTGAAGAAGGTTTTTATTATGATATTAATCCCGGGAAGGATATTAGATTCAATGAAGAGGATTTAGAGCGTATTGAAATTGAAATGCGACGGATAGTTGATGCGGATTTGCCATTTGAACGGATTGAAGTAAGTAAAGAAAATGCATTGAGACTTTTTGCTAATGACCGTTATAAAAGAGAGTTGATTGGTGAACTGGTTGATAATGTGATTACTATTTATCGTCACGGTGACTTTATTGACTTATGTCGCGGTCCACATGTTATTAGCACTAAGTCACTTAAACATTTTAAATTGTTAAATGTTAGCGGTGCTTATTGGCGCGGTGATTCTCGCAATGAACAACTGCAAAGAATTTATGGAACCTGTTTCTTTACAAAAGAAGATTTGGAACACCATTTAAATATGCTCAAAGAACGGGCGGAACGGGACCACCGAAAAATAGGACGGGAACTGGGATTGTTTATGATTAGCGAATTTGGTCCGGGCTTTCCATTTTGGCTACCTAAGGGAATGATATTTAAACAAGCCTTAATGGATTATTGGTATAAGGTTCATTCACGGGAAGGTTATCAGTTTATTCAAACGCCGATAATGTTAAGCAAAGAATTGTGGGAAATATCTGGACATTGGAGTAATTATCGTGATAATATGTATATATCAGAGATTGATGAACGTCAATTTGCGATAAAACCGATGAACTGTCCGGGCGGGATGTTGGTATATAAACACGATATCCATTCATATAAAGATTTACCGTTAAGAATCGGAGAATTGGGTTTAGTTCATCGTCATGAAGCCAGTGGCGCCCTCAGCGGCTTGTTTCGGGTTCGGAATTTCACTCAAGATGACGCTCATATTTTTATGGAAGAAAAACACATTGTTTCTGAAGTCGGCCGCTTAATAAAACTTTTCGATGAAGTATATTCCGTATTTGATTTACCATATTCAATTGATTTATCTACTCGTCCCGAAGAAAAATATATCGGTACGGTTGAAATTTGGGATTTAGCTGAAAAAACATTAGCCGAAGCTTGTCGGTCCGTAGATAGAGAGTTTAGGATTAATCCCGGCGATGGTGCTTTTTATGGTCCGAAACTTGATTTTCAGGTTCGGGATTCTATGAATCGAATTTGGCAATGTGGAACAATTCAACTCGATATGCTATTGCCGGAACGTTTTGATTTATTTTATATCAATGAAAAAGGTGAAAAAAAGCGTCCGGTTATGTTGCACCGGGCATTATTTGGCTCTTTAGAACGATTTATCGGTATTCTAATTGAACATTACGGCGGAGCATTTCCAACCTGGCTTGCTCCGATACAAGCAATATTGATTCCGGTTAGTAACGAGCATCACCGTCATTATGTTGAAAAAATAAGAGATCTATTACTTAAAAACGGTATCCGTGTCGAAGTTGATTTCCGCGATGAAAAGTTGGGATATAAGATTCGTGATGCTCAAGTACAGAAGATACCTTATCAACTTGTCTTCGGTGATAAAGAAACAAATAGTGATCAAGTTACATATCGACGTTATCGCTCTGAAGGAACAGTAACCGTTGAAATCGATTCTTTTATTAAGATGATATGCGCGGAAATTAAAACAATGGGTAAATCATGATCCTTAGTGATCTGTATCATGAACTGATTTCATTCCTGGAACGAATGCATCGGAAAAGCAAAGCCGTATTTCGCCGCTACTTAAAAAATGCGGCGGAAAAACTTAAATTAGAATATCAGATTTTGCCTCAATCAAAACTAGCGAAAAATGTTATTATCGGCAATTTGGATACGGCTGAATATATTGTTGGCGCTCATTATGATACACCGCCAAAAATACCGCCTTTTATTGCTAACAATATTGTAGCAGTTAATATCGCCAATATTATTATTCCTTTAGTAGCGGTTGTTTTATTTTTCTTTTTCCCGTTAATTGCTTCAATTGTAACCGGATTATATTTATTATCCTTGATTTATTTATTAGGATTTTTTAGTATTGCAAATAAAAATAATCAAAATGACAATACCAGCGGAATTTTGGTTCTACTATATTTAATGAGAATTCTGAGCAATAAAAAGGTTGTCTATGTGTTCTTCGATAACGAAGAAAATGGATTAATCGGCACATTTTTGTTTTTGTCTTATTTACGCAAGCAAAATATAAGACTATTAAAAAAACAATATCTTATTCTTGATTGTGTTGGCCGTGGCGAGTTATTTCGTTTTATTTCATTTCAAAAAAATAATATTCCTGATAATTTAAAAAAAATAGCTGAAGAATTCAAATTTCAAAATTATCGCTTTGAGGTTAAAAAGGGGAGTCTTTTTGAGCTTTCTGATCATTTCGTCTTTTTTAATTATTCCCATGTCGGAATTATGAGTTATGAACAGAAAGGGGCGAAATATAAAATTAAAGATATCCATTGTCGTAAAGACAGGTTTCTTAATTTACAGAACATTAAAGTTATTACTGAAATAATTGGAAAATATATCGATGAAGGAGATTGTTATGGACGATAGAATTATGAAATCATTAAGTGATAATTGGTTTTATCTAATTGCTTTTCTTGTATCACTCGGCTTGATGTTTTTTTTACCGGCTATTGTTGCCCCCACCACGGCGGTTATTTATGGAACGGGAAATCCCGGCTTTTTTGAACAGTTTCTAACTGAACTGGAATTGCCTCTCAGTGAAATGTCCTCGACAACTTTAAGTATTTATGCCCTCACTCAGTTTGCCGTTTCTTTAATTATTGCAATTCTTTTTATTATTGTTTTACGGAAAAGATTAATCAATGATTTTAAAGAATTTAAAAGGGATTTATGGTATAATCTTCTTTCCATTGTTTTATGGTTTATTGTAATAACTGCAATTTCGGTTGGAATGGTTGTCTTATTTGAGTTGTTGAAAATCGAAGGGACAGCGGAAAATCAGGAAGGTGTCGAGGCCCTTATGGCTTCAAAATTGGGGTTTTTGATGTTGATATCAACAGTTTTATTAGCTCCTTTTATTGAAGAGATTATATTCAGAAAGTTTCTTTTCGGATTATTTGAAAAAACGTTTAGATTTCCTATTTACATTGCTACGATTTTATCAGCGGTAATTTTCGGTTTAATTCATGATTATACAATTTTCTTTTTTATGTATTTTCCTTTGGCCTTGGTTTTAAGTCTTAGTTACTCACTTTATAAAAACAATATATTTATGCCAATGGGTGTTCATTTGTTGAATAATGTTTTTGCTGTAATCATGATGGTTCTGGTATTTTGATGGATAAGTATAATGAATTAATTGCTCAAGCCAAACAAGCTTACCGGCAACAAAAAATGGACGAAGCAGCTCGATTATATGAAGAGGCATTTAAAGAAATGGTTATTGTTGAAGATTTAATTGATTTGGCTTTAATTTATCTTGACAATAAAATGCCGGTTAAAGCCCTATCTGCTTTTCAGGCGATAATTGATGTTTTTCCTGGTTCACCACAAGGATATTATGGGTTGGGACTTGCCTATGAACAATTGGGGAAACGAGATTTAGCTGAAGAAGCATATTTAAATACAATAAAAAATGATCATACTTTTGCTCAGGCCTATTTTAATATTGCATTATTGGCAGATGATGATGGCAATGAGCAAAAAGCATATGATTATTATAAAAAAACTTTAATATATAACTCTGAACATTTTTGGGCTAATTTGAATTTAGGGTCATTTTATGAAAAAAATAATTATCTTGATTTGGCTTTACAGCATACACTAAAAGCATATAAAATTAATCGGCAAGAAAAAATGGTTACCTTTAATCTCGGCGTTATTTATGGTAAATTAGGAGACTATGAATCAGCGCTAAAATATTATAAAGAAGAAGCGAAAAAATCGAATTGTTATCTGATGACACATTTAAATATCGCATTAATCTATAAAGATGTTTATAGCGATTATAAGATAAGTCGGCGTTATTTGCTTGAAGGAATCGCCCGTTTTAAAGATAATACTGCGCTTTGGTATAATTTGGGCTGCCTTTATGCTTTATTGAAGGACTATGAAAATGCCCATAACTGTCTTTATTATGCAGTAATAAAAAAACCGGATTTGCAGCAAATGATTAATGAAGATGAAGAATTAGTTGATTTTCGGAAAACAAATTATTATTTCAATTTACTCAAAAAGATAAAAGGCGATTAAATTAGGTTTATGTCTACAATTTTTCGTTATCTGTTCGTATACTAAATATGAGGTGATTGTGTGAACAGAATCGATGTTTTTCATATATACGATGAAAGACAAAACCAAACATTTACTGAATATGTTGTTCGGTCCGGGGATACACTTTATAAGATAGCATTGCAACATGGGGTTACGGTTAACGATTTAATCAATGCCAATGCTTTAATATCAAGCCTTATTTATCCCAATCAGATTATTGTTATTCCCCAGAAGGGCAAGTTTGGTGCTGTTTATTTCGAAGAATATGTTATTCAAACGAATGACACTTTGGAATCAATAGCAGAAAATGTGGGAATTCCTATTGATGAAATCGTTAGGTATAACGATATATCCAAGTTGATATTGGCAGAAAATCAAATAATTTTTATTCCTCGAACTTATAATCGTTATACGGTTCAACCCGGTGATACAATTGAATCTATACTTGCCAACACTAACATGACTGCGATGGAGTTATTGACTGCCAATAAAGATATTTGGTTAGCTCCCGGAGTAACGATTAATGTTTACTAAAAAATCTTCATAATGAAGATTTTTTTTAGATTGAGGAGTTTTTATTTATTAATGGCTTTGTTCGTGCTATAATATAAACACTAGTTATTATTTAATAAGAGGTAAAAATGAAAAAAGAAGTTAACATAATCGGCGCCGGATTGGCCGGAAGCGAAGCCGCGTATCAGTTAATTAAGCGAGGAATTAGCGTAAATCTTTATGAAATGAGACCCGAAAAAATGACTGAAGCCCATAAGACTGATTTGTTTGCGGAATTAGTTTGTTCCAATTCATTCCGTGCTTTATCGGTTGAAAATGCCATTGGCTTATTAAAAGAAGAGATGCGAATTCTCGATTCGTTAATAATGCAAGCGGCTGATTATTCACAAATTCCTGCCGGCTCAGCATTAGCGGTTGACCGTCGTATGTTTTCCGATTTTATTACTGATTTGCTTAAAAGCAATCCGCTTATTAATTTTACTAATAAAGAAATTGAAAAAATTCCGATGGGTCCGACGATTATTGCTACCGGTCCATTAACAAGTATTCCTTTCAGTAATAATATTCAAAAATATTTCGGTGAAAAACATTTATATTTTTATGATGCCGTTGCTCCGATTATTCTTGAAGAATCAATTGATAAAACAAAAGTTTACTTAAAATCAAGATATGATAAAGGAGAAGCAGCTTATTATAATTGTCCGATGACAAAAGAAGAATTTGATGTTTTTTATCGAGAATTAATTAAAGCCGAAAGGATTATACCTCATGATTTTGAACTAAAAGTTTTTGAAGGATGTATGGCAATAGAGGAAATGGCCAGTCGCGGTCGTGATACCCTGCTGTTTGGGCCAATGAAGCCGGTTGGATTGGCACATCCTGAAACCGGAGCATTGCCTTATGCTGTTATTCAATTAAGGCAGGATGACGCCGCAAAAACAATGTATAATGTAGTTGGCTTTCAAACACAGCTTAAATTTCCCGAGCAAAAAAGGATTCTACAAATGATTCCCGGATTAGAAAATTGCGAAATTGTTCGATATGGTGTAATGCATCGCAATACATATATTAATTCACCTCGACTTTTAAATAAATATTATCAAACGTTGGCTCGATCCGATTTATTTTTTAGCGGACAGATTACCGGAGTTGAAGGTTATCTAGAAAGTGCTGCTTCCGGATTAGTTGCCGGGTTTAATCTTGCCCGATTACTTTTAGGTTTACCGTTAATTGATTTTTGTCGGACAACCGCAATCGGAGCCTTAGCTAATTATATAGCCACTCCGAATCGTAATTTTCAACCGATGAATATCAATTTTGGAATTTTTTCACCCCTTAATGGTCATCATAAAAAGGCAGATAGAAAAAAGATTTATGCCAATCGGTCACTTGCAAGGATAAAAGCGATTGCGGGTGAGGCCAATGACTAACCAAGAGCTGATTCTTAAATTTAAAATCTATCTTGAAATTGAACGTTCCTATTCCCCCCATACAGTTCTTAATTATATCAATGATATCAAAGAGTTTAGTAATTATTTAAAAACGAATAATTTAGGATCATTGATTAACATTGAAATTAATTTTCCCCGTTATTATTTATCATATTTAAATAAAAAAAGGTATGTTGCTCGTTCTATTGCACGAAAGATGTCTAGTTTAAGGAGTTTTTATCGTTTCCTTATTAAGATAGAAATAATTAAAGTTAATTACTTTAATGTAGTAACTTCGCCGCGAATTGATAAAAAATTACCTAGCTATTTATATACTGAAGAAATTGACGAACTCTTTAATGCAATTGATACTAGTAACGAAATTGGAAAACGCAATTACGCTTTGTTAGAATTGTTATATGGAACAGGTATCCGTGTTAGCGAATTATGTGGTTTATTGATTAGTGACATTGACTTTTTTAATAACACGATAATAGTTATCGGTAAAGGAAATAAAGAAAGATATTTGCCAATTTATCAAAGTATAAAATCGGCCCTTCTCGATTATATAGAATTTGCCCGTCCCGATTTATTAATGAGGTCTAGTAATAGTGACGAAAAGACATTGTTTTTAAACTATCGCGGCGGTCCGCTCACATCCCGGGGTGTCCGAGTTATTTTGAATGATATATGTGTTAAAGCGGCAATTAATCAGAAAGTCAGTCCTCATATGTTTCGTCATTCGTTTGCCACACACTTATTAAATAACGGAGCCGACTTAAGAAGTGTTCAGGAATTGCTCGGCCATTCCAATTTGTCTTCAACCCAAATTTATACTCATGTGTCAAAAGAGAAACTGAGAAAAGAATACATAAAATATCATCCCCGAGCTCGGAGAAAGGATTAGTAATGCGCGGATTTGAGAAAGTATCATTAAATGAGTTTATTAAATTTCGAACCGTTGATGAATATAATAATATTTATTTGCCGTGTCGCGGAACATCGACTTCTGCCGGTTATGATTTCTTTATTCCTTATAATATTAAAATTAAACCGAACGAAAAAAAACTTATTTTTACGGGAATTAAGGCTTATATGAGACCGGATGAAGTTCTATTAATAATTATTAGAAGCAGTATAGCTATAAAACAGCATTTACAATTGATTAATCAAGTTGCAGTCATCGACAGTGATTATTACAACAATTCGGAAAATGAAGGACATATTATGATTGCCCTTGAAAACGCCGGTAAAAATGAAGTGTTTTTAAAAACCGGTTTGCGCTTTGCGCAAGGTATTTTTATTTCTTACTTAATATCTGATAACGAAAAAACGCCGGTAAATACTCGAAAAGGCGGACTTGGAAGTACTGAAAAATAAAGTATTTTTATTGTGAAAACAATTTGCATATAATTTTTATTTGTGGTATAATATGTCCGGTAAAATAAAATACACACATAAACGAGATTGTCGTCATGTGCGCCCATTACCGGTGAGGCGGCAATTAATGAAGTTTGTGGCGGTTAAAACAAAATAAAAAGGAGATTAAAATGTCAATCATCACAAAAAACCAATTGCTTGAAGCAGGAGTTCATTTCGGTCATAATACTCGCCGATGGAATCCAAAAATGAAAGAGTATATTTTTGGGGAAAGAAACGGTATTTACATTATCGACTTAGATAAAACCGTTGTTTTGCTTGAAGAAGCATATAAAGCATTGTATACTATCGTTCAAAACGGGGGAAAGGTATTGTTTGTAGGTACAAGAAAACAATCGCAAGAGGTAATTAGAGATGAAGCGATTCGTTGCGAACAGTTTTATGTTGACCATCGCTGGCTTGGCGGTACCTTAACAAATTATAAAACCATTCGGAAAAGCATAAATCGTTTATTTGAAATTGAAAGAATGGAAGAAGAAGGCATCTTTGATGTTTTGCCCAAAAAAGAAGTAATATTACTTAAAAAGGAAAAAGAAAAAAAATTAAAATTCTTTAGCGGCATCCGCGATATGAGACAATTGCCTAATGCTATGGTGGTTGTCGATCCGAAAAGCGAATATATTGCCGTTGCGGAAGCAAGAAATAAAGGCATACCGATTTTTGCTTTGGTCGATACTAATTGTGATCCCGATGAAGTAGATTATGTCATACCGGGCAATGATGATGCCATTCGTTCTATTAAATTGATTATCGGCACTTTAGCTAATGCCGTTGTTGAGGCTCAAGGCGGAACACCGATTGTTATTGATTTAAGTGATGAAGGTGTTGTTGAAGATAAAAAAGGACATTATTCAAGTCGTCGCTCTCAAGGCGCTTTATATGAAGAAAAAGAAGATAAAATAAAAGATAGAAGACCCAGGGAATCCGTATTTAGAGGGAAAAAGCCAGTTAGGGATGATAAAGCTAAAGAAGACAAAGGCAAAGAAAAAGAGACAGTTAAAGAAGACAAAAAAATAAAACAAGAGGATATTGTTAAAAAGGTTAAAGTTGCGGAAGATGCAGTTGTAAAAAATACTCCGGTCAAAGAGAAAAATGAAGAAAAGGCAGTTGCAGAAGAATCAGAAAACAAGGAAAACATTCAGGAGGAAACCGCAAATGATTAATGCAAAACTAGTAAAAGAATTGAGAGAAAAAACCGGGGCTGGGATGATGGATTGCAAAAAAGCTTTGGTCGAAGCCAAAGGCGATATCGAAAAAGCCATCACTTGGTTACGTGAAAACGGAATATTAAAAGCCCAGAAAAAAGCTCATCGAATTGCTGCCGAAGGCATGTGTGACTTTATTATTGGCGTAAATAAAGCGGTTTTATTTGAAGTAAATAGCGAAACTGATTTTGTAGCTAAAACAAAAGAATTTCAAGAACTTGTAAAAAAGATTGGTCACACTTTGCTAAACAGCGAAGCCCAAGATACTGAATCGGCTTTAAATGTGAAGACGGGTGCCGGTACGGTTAATGATTTATTAATCAATGCCACCGCTACCATTGGTGAAAAAATTGTTTTACGTCGGGTTAACGTTCTTAAAAAGTCAGATAATCAAATGTTTGGTTCATATAGTCATATGAATGGGAAGATTGTTGTTGTTAATGTTATCGATGGGGAAGATGAAATAGCGGCAAAAGATGTATGCATGCATATTGCTGCCATGAATCCTTTGTTTCTAGACCGCAATTCGGTTGAACCCGAAGAATTGGCCAAAGAAAAAGAAATTTTAACTCAAGAAACTCTCAATGAAGGAAAACCGGCAAAGATTGTTGATAGAATTGTTGAAGGAAAAATCCAAAAATACTTTAAGAATGCATGTTTGCTTGAACAGCAATTTGTCAAAGATTCGGACCAAACGGTTGGGGAATATCTAAAATCAAAAAATTGCGCAGTAAAAAAATATTTACGTCTTGAAGTTGGCGAAGGTATTGAAAAACGCAAAGATGATTTTGTGGCAGAGGTAATGGAGGCTGCAAAAATATAAAATCGAAGAGGCACTATTAATGTTCAGTGCCTTTTTGTAAAACAGGAGGATTTAGTGAAGCGAAGGATTGTATTGAAACTTAGCGGTCAAGCTTTAGCTGGTGAAAACAAAATCGGTATTTCTCACCGTAAAGTCAACGAAATTGCCGATGAAATTAAAGCCTTGTATGATTTGGGTAATGTGGAGTTATCTATTGTTGTTGGTGCCGGTAATATTTGGCGTGGTCGGGATGCCTTTGATTCTGGTATGGACCGTTCAAGTGCAGATTATATGGGAATGTTGGCAACCATTTTAAATGCTTTAGCATTACAAAATGCGTTAGAAAGACTAGGATTGGATACAAGGGCTATGACCTCCTTACAAATTCCGGCTGTTGCTGAACCATATATTAGAAGAAAGGCTTTATCTCATTTATCAAAAGATAGAATAGTTATTTTTGGCGGCGGTAATGGCATTCCTTTTTTTACGACGGATACAACTGCGGCACTTAGAAGTGCTGAATTAGGTGCAAATCTTATTTTAATGGCAAAAAACGGAGTAGATGGCGTTTATGATTGCGATCCCCGACGTCATAACGGAGCTGAAAAATATCAAACATTAACCCACCAAGAGGTACTTGACAAACATTTGAATGTAATGGATTTGACGGCAGCAACATTATGCAAAGAAAACGATATTGATATATTCGTTTTTGATATGAATGTTAAAGGTAATATTGCTCGTGCTGTTAATGATTTTTCAATCGGAACTTTAATCACAAATCATAAATAGGAGAAAGGAGAAAATCATGCCTCAAAATTTTATTGATTTAGGCGAAGAAAAGATGATCAAAACAATTAGTGTTTTGGAAAAAGATTTAGGTTTAGTAAGAACGGGAAGGGCCAATCCCTCAATTTTAAATAATGTATCTATTGCCTATTACGGTGTAAATACTCCTTTAAATCAAATTGCTTCGATTTCAGTGCCCGAAGCGCAAACACTAATGATAAAACCTTATGACCGAACAATTTTAAAGGATATTGAAAAAGCGATTCAAATAGCAGATTTGAATTTAGTTCCTATTAATGACGGAACTGTTATTAGAATTAACTTTCCCCCCCTTACCGAACAAAGAAGAAAAGACTTAGTTAAAGAAGTAAGGGCAATGGCGGAAAACTATAAAATTGTTATTCGTAATATTCGCCGCGAGATGATGGATCAGATTAAAAAAATGGAAAAAGATTCTCAGATTACCGAAGATGATTTAAAAAAAGAAAGCGATAATATTCAAAAACTCACCGATAAGTTTACTGATAAAATAGATGGGATTATAAAAGAAAAAGAAAAAGCAATAATGGAGATATAATTTAAAGCATATCGGTTGCAAATGATAAAACAATTTATTATAATTATATTATAAATTTAATTTTCAGGAGGAATTTATGGAATTAAAAGGATCAAAAACAGAAAAAAATTTAATGACAGCTTTTTCAGGTGAAGCTCAAGCTAGAACAAAATATACTTTTTATTCATCGCAAGCTAAAAAAGAAGGTTTTGTACAAATTGCAAATATTTTCAACGAAACGGCTGATAATGAAAAAGAACATGCGAAAATATGGTTTAAACTGCTTCACAACGGGATGCCGACCACGGTAGAAAATCTTCTTGATGCTGCTGCCGGCGAACATTATGAATGGACCGAAATGTATGCGGAATTTGCAAAAATAGCATATGAAGAAGGATTTACAAAAATAGCAAAACTATTTGAAGGAGTAGCTCAAATCGAAAAAAACCATGAAGAACGCTATCGAGCGTTACTTGCCAATGTTGAAGATAATACGGTTTTTGAAAAGGACGATGAGCAAACAGTTTGGATTTGTACTAATTGTGGCCATCTTCATGTTGGTAAATCTTCACCTAAGATTTGTCCGGTATGTGAGCATCCTCAAGCTTATTTCCAATTACAGGTTGAACCTTATTAATATATTCATGATAATTTTCCGCATTTTAAATGCGGTTTTTTTATTAAGATCAAGTCACAATGACAATATTTCATTTTTTTACCTATTTCCATTATTTTTTCATTTATAAATATCCAGAATCATATAAGGTAATGCTTTATGATTGTTACATCCAAAATTGTGAGCAAATATTATTGAGTTTTTCAAAAAGCAAAATTATATATAGAAAAATTCTTAAAATTGGTGTATAATATATGAATGGAGATTTAAAAATGAAAGATGTTGAATTAGATACTACTAAACTCCCACAACATGTTGCAATAATAATGGATGGAAACGGAACATGGGCAAAAAAACGCGGTTTACCCCGTAATTTCGGACATCGCCAAGGAGCCCAAGCGTTAAGGAATATTGTTCTTTTTTCCAACGAAATAGGTATTAAATATTTAACTGTTTTTGCTTTTAGTACTGAAAATTGGTCCCGTCCTAAAGAAGAAGTTGATTATTTAATGCGGTTGCCTATGGAGTTTTTGCGCTCCAATGAAAAAGAAATTTATAAGGGTAATATTAAATTTCTTTGTATTGGTGAAAGAGATTGTTTACCTTTAGATTTACAAAAAACAATTATGAAATATGAAAACGAAACCGTCAATAATCAGAGAATGACATTTATTGTTGCTTTGAATTATGGCGGGAAGGATGATATTATACAGGCAGTTAATCGTTTACTGCAGGAAGGGATATCAAAAATCGATAATCAAAAATTTGAGGAATATTTATATACAAAGAATATTCCTGATGTGGATTTGTTAATTAGAACAAGCGGCCAGCAAAGAATAAGTAATTTTTTGTTGTGGAAGTTATCATATAGTGAACTTTATTTTACAAATGTTTTATGGCCGGAATTTAATAAAAAGCAATATATTAAAGCATTATGCGAATACAGTGAACGCGATCGTAGATACGGAGGCATTAAATGAAAACGAGAATTATTACCGGAGCAGTATTGTTAGCAATAATTATTCCTCTTATTGCGATAGATCATACGATTGCTGAAGTCGGATTTTTGATTGTTGGGATTTTTTTAAGTGTAACCGCTTCTTACGAAATGATGAATATGTTTTATATGAAATCGCCGTCACTACACAAACTAAGATATATTATTCCCGTCTTTTCAGGTATACTGACTTATACCGTTTACTTTTCAGCAACTCGCGGTCTTGATATTAGCTCCGAGACATACGAAAATTTTATCTATCATTTTTTAGTGTCAGTTGTATTTATTGCTTTTATTGTTATCTCGATAATTTTAGTAATTTTTACAAAAAATTCTTCCGCAAACGATATTGCAAATTGTGTTATTACCTTATGTTATACCGGATTAATTTTTGGATATGTGATCAGTATTAGATATTTGGTACCCTTTGAACCGGCAAAAATTAATTTGATTGTAAAAGGGGGCCGGAGTTTCGGTTATCTTTATGCGATTACAATTGCAACCGATTCCTTTGCTTATCTAGTCGGACGCAAATGGGGAAAAAGAAAACTGTGCCCCGATATCAGTCCGAAAAAGACGGTAGAAGGTGCAATCGGCGGACTTATTGCCGGTAGTATTGTTGGGGTAATTTGTATTTTTTTGTTTCAGATTGTTATTCCCGACGGCCTTATGCAAATTTTAGTTTCTATTATTGTTGCTTTTGTATTTTCATTGATTTTATCATTTACCGTACAGATTGGCGATTTGGTGGCCTCGAAGATGAAAAGAACTTATGGAATAAAAGATTTTGGAAAAATATTCCCCGGTCACGGCGGTGTCCTTGATCGTTTCGATAGTTTATTATTTTCAGGCGCATGTTTTTATATTATGGTTCAAGTATTACAATTATTTATTATATGGGTAAAATAATGAAAAACCTTTATTTATTAGGAGCAACCGGCTCAATCGGACAACAAGTGTTAGAAGTTATTAGGGGAAAAACCGATTTTAAAATAAAATCTTTATCTTTTCACAGTAATATCGCATTAGGCAGAAAAATTATTGCTGAATTTCATCCTGAATATGTTTCTGTTGGCGATTTACATAATATGTTAATATTAAAAGATGAGTTTCCTGATGTGCTTTTTGGTTATGGAGAAGACGGTTTAATGAAAGCTGCAACATATTCTAATGATGGAGGTTATCTTGTTAATGCCGTTGTTGGTTCTGCCGGTTTAAAACCGACGGTAGCTGCAATCAAAAAGAAAAGAAATGTATTACTTGCTAATAAAGAAACATTGGTAATGGCCGGTGAAATTATTACAAGATTGGTCCGAGCATCAGGAGTGATATTATTACCGATTGACAGTGAACATAGTGCGGTATTCCAATGTTTAAAGACCGGAAATAATCATGAGGTAGCGCGAATAATTCTTACTGCCTCAGGCGGTTCTTTGCGCAATTTGTCACGAGATAAATTAAAAAAAGTTGGAATTAAAGAAGCCTTGCGTCACCCTAATTGGCAAATGGGAGCGAAGATTACAATCGACAGTGCTACAATGGCCAATAAAGGTTTGGAGGTTATTGAGGCCCATTTTCTTTTTGGTTTAGGATATGAGCAAATTGAAACCGTAATTCATCCGGAAAGCATTGTTCATTCAATGGTTGAATTTCAGGACAATAGTATCATGGCTCAAATGTCGCTTCCTAATATGCGTATTCCGATTCAATATGCGCTTTATTATCCCGAGCGCGTTAAAAATAATTTTCCTCAATTGCGCCTAGAAACAATTCAAAATTTAAGTTTTTTCCCTATGAATTTTGAAAGATACCCATTACTTAGAATGGCATATAAAGCCGGAAGAATGAATGGAATTATGCCGGCAGTATATAATGCTGCCAATGCAGCAGCCGTACAACTATTTTTGGATGGAAAAATTAGTTTTCTTGATATCGAAACAATCGTTGAGACGGCACTTAATGATATTAAAAACATTGAAAACCCGTCACTTGAGGATATTTTAGCAGTTAATAAAAAGGTGAAGGGCAGAATATTAAATTGATAACGAGGTGGTTATATGGAATTTTTCTATATTTTAATTGGTTTTATTTTAATTTTAGGTATTATTATCGCTGTGCACGAAGGCGGTCATTATATATTTGCGAAAAAAGCAGGTATTCTTGTTCGTGAGTTTTCGTTTGGAATGGGGCCTCAACTAATAAAAAAGAAAAAGGGTGAGACGGTCTATAGTTTACGTGCTTTTCCGATTGGTGGATTTTGTGCGATTGCCGGTGAAGAATTCGAAGGAGATCCCTTTGCAAATATTTCACGTGTTAAACTCGATATCGAAAAAGGCGTGATTAAAGGCTTTTACCTTGATTTTGATAATCCGGAAATAAATTACCCTGAATATGTTATTGTCGGATATGATTTATATGATAAAGGTCAAACCGGCAATTTATATATGGATGTTGACGAAAACGGTAATGTCATCCGTTATCCGGTTGATCCGCAAGCGATTATTTACGAAAGAAAAACGGAAATGCAGATTGCTCCATATAACCGCACGCTTGGCGCCAAGAGTAAAAAGAAAAGAGCAATGGTTATGTTTGGCGGTCCGTTGATGAATTTTCTTCTGGCATTGGTTGTATTTTTTCTTGCCGGATTAATCCAGGGTTTTCCTGATTTTTCAACTTCAACAGTTTCATTTATTGATATGGATAAAGTTAATCCAACCCCTGCTTATGAAGCGGGTTTAAGAACTGGAGATATAATTACCAAGTTAAAAGCCGGTGATTTAATTGTTGAAATAAATGAATGGTCGGATATATCTGATTTTATGAGTAAGTATACTACTACCGGTAAAACTGATATGATTGAAGTCAAATACAATCAAGGCGATACGCATAAGACTGTTTTTGTTAATCCGCAAATTAAAATATATAATATTGATACCGTTGGACAATTTACCGGACAAGGAATTAAAGTAATTAAAGTTAATAAGCATGAAAACGAGATGGCTAATAATAAAGAGCTTAATGATGGTGATATTATTGTTGAGATAAATGGCGTAAGTTATTTAGAACTCACTAACATGTATAGAGAACTTACTGAATTTTCCGGTGAAGATCCCAAAGAAAAAATAAGTTTAAAGGTAATCAGAAACGATGAAATAAAAGATATTACGGTTAGACCTTATAGTAAAGCAATTATGGAAAAACAAATAATAGCATTGGGTGAACCGATTGTAAAAATTGAAATTGGTATTAACCCTATTTATAAGTTTAGTTTATTAAAAAGTTTTATCTATAGCGGAGAACGGACAATTAAATCTTTTACGGCAATATATGATTCTTTTTATCTTTTGTTTAAAGATAAAACCGTTACAATTAAAGCATTTTCCGGTCCGGTTGGCATTGCCGCAATTATCGGATCAGTAATGCGTCAAGGAGTTGTTAATATTTTTGCTTTAATCGGTTTATTAAGCGTAAATGTCGGCTTGCTTAATTTATTGCCGATCCCGGCATTAGATGGAGGAAGGCTCGTGTTTTTAGGTTATGAGGCGATAACCGGCAAGAAACCGAATCAAAAAGTAGAAACCGCATTAATAACGGTAACAATGCTGTTGCTTTTAGCTTTTATGGTATTTGTAACTTTTAATGATATTCTTGGTTTATTTAAGTAATATATAAAGTAATCTAAGCCAAATTATTTTGTAATATAGTATAACAT
>Ga0265293_10004275_pt1 | contig 25379 bp, 27 predicted proteins | sample Munlanlewell138R_FD_192505 | JGI IMG/M metagenome (GOLD analysis project Ga0265293, IMG submission 192505) | Leachate microbial communities from a municipal landfill in Southern Ontario, Canada - Leachate well 138R | ecosystem: Engineered > Solid waste > Landfill > Unclassified | place: Canada...
CCATTCCTTCGTCACTCTTTCCATGCGTTTTATACGAGCTGTAATATAAAATATATTATGTTCTTGGGTCATTTTTTTTATACATTGGCTAGCATCCTCCCGAATAATAGCCTCGGAATGCATCTGTTCACCATATAATTTATAATGTTTTACTAATTCTTCTATGCTGAGATCAAAAATTCTTTCTAAACTATACTCTATGACTTCTTCCGGTTTTATATTTCTATTAAAATGCTCATTGATTGAATCCAACCAATAATAGGGCTCTGTAATAGTGCCATCTATATCAATTCCTATATTTAATCTTTTCATAATTTCACCTTAAAATAAAAAGCTGCCATTTAGCAGCTTATTCATTATCCAACAACGATCTCTTTTCCATTGTAATAGTTACAACTAGGACATATTCTGTGAGAAAGCTTCATCTCATGACACTGCGGACATTCAACGACATTGGGTGCCGTCATCTTGATGTTAGAAGCTCTTCTCTTGTCTCGTCTTGCTTTGGATGTTTTTCTTTTTGGTACTGCCATAAAAACACCTCCTCATTCCACTATAATAAATTTCTTTAACTCCATAAGCCTTATATCCAGATCATCTTTTTCACAATCACATTCTTTTTCATTAAGGTTTATCCCGCATTGACCGCACAAACCCTTGCAATCAGTCTTGCATAAAAATATCATATCCAGTTTAAGAAGAAACAGTCCTTCGGCAAAAATCTCCGTATCGATACTCTTTTCTTCAAAGACCATTATAGAATCGTCATTGTCCTTCGAATAAATGATTTCATTAAATTTTATTGCAATATTTTCATGAACATCTTCCAGACATCTGCTACATTGAGTTTTAAAGTTTCCTGTTAGCGCCCCAGAAAAGACAATTTCTTCATTAACATTGACAATCTTTCCTTCTAAAGTCAAACCATCTGTGTGAATGACCTCATTGCCTCGATGTATCTCTTTAAGAAAAATCTTTTCTGTTACATTGATTGCGTTACTTTTTTTATCTATGAGCTTTGAAATATCTATTTTCATTAAGTATCACCTCTTCAGCTTAATACCTAACAGATTAATTATACAGACAGGTTATACCCTTGTCAATAAAAATAAAATTGTTTGGCCAATATTTGTGTCCTGCAAAAGTAAAAACAGTATTTCAAGCCTTTATCAAGGTCCAACAATATTGACTCTTAGAGTTTTAACAATTTCTTCTGTATCACGGGCAATCATTAATTCTTCATTTGTTGGAATGACAAGAATTCTAATCTTGGATGTAAGAGTATTGATATAAGTTTCCTTACCCCTAATATTATTCCTTTCAGGATCTAGTTGTATACCAATGAAGTCCATGTTTTCACAAATTCTTTCTCTAAGTTCAATTCCGTTTTCACCTATGCCGGCTGTAAATATAATAGCATCCGGACCATTCAATTCAGCCACATAAGCTCCTACATAGTTTCGTACTCTTTGTATAAAGATATCTAAAGCCAACTGAGCTCTTTGATTACCGTCTTTAGCTGCTTCTTCAACATCTCTAAAATCGCTGCTCACTCCTGAAATACCCAGTACACCTGATTTTTTATTTAAGACTTCATCTATCTCATCAATCGTCCAATTTTCTTTGTCCATAAGGTACTTTATAATAGCCGGGTCAATATTTCCACATCGTGTTCCCATAGTTAATCCTGCCAAAGGAGTGAAACCCATTGTGGTGTCCATTGATTTTCCATTTTTAATCATGCATATACTGGACCCATTTCCTAAGTGACAAGATACCAGATTGACTTGTGAAACATCTTTTCTGAGCATGTGAGCAGCTCTTTCCGTTACATAACGATGGCTAGTCCCATGGAAACCATATTTTCTAACCTTGTGCTTTTCATAACACTCATAAGGTAATGAATACATATAAGTATGGGGTGGCATGGTTTGATGGAAAGCTGTATCAAAGACTGTTACCATTGGCGTATCTGGCATCAAGGCTTTGCAAGCTTGTATACCCATAACATTTGCCGGTGTGTGAAGTGGTGCCAAATCCTTTGAATTCAACAAATCCTGTATTACTTTGTCTGTAACATAAACTGATTTAATATAGTCGCCACCATGAACGATTCGATGACCAACCGCCTCAATTTCTTCCATGCTTGAAACAACACCATGCTTTTCATCGGCCAACATCTTTAAAACAAGCTCGATTCCGGCTGTGTGGTCCTTCATAGGTTGACTAATCTTAACCTTTTCATCACCGGTCTTCTCATGAATAAGTACAGAGCCATCCATACCAATTCTCTCTACAAGCCCTTTAGCTAAAACACTTTCATCTTTCATGTTAATTAATTGGTATTTTATTGAAGAACTGCCACTGTTTATAACTAAAACCTTCATTTTTATCCCTCCTAAACTATTAATAATTATACAAAACAAAAGGATTATTTCAAGTATTATTTTTCTTTCATGATATAATATACAGTATATCTTTATATATCTTTATAAAATTATATCATAATTAGAGGACCTCGTCTATGAAAGTATTAGGTATTGTATCAGAGTATAACCCTTTTCACAAAGGTCATGAATACCATTTAAAGGAATCAAAAATCTCTGTTTCTGCTGATTTCGTTGTTTGTGTCATGAGCGGAAATTTCCTGCAGAGAGGAGAACCTGCTTTATTTAATAAATGGATTCGGGCAGAAGCGGCGATAAAATGTGGTGTTGATATCGTCTTTGAACTTCCTGCCCCTTATGCATGCAACAGCGCTGAACATTTTGCTCAAAAGGCTATCTCTCTATTGGATAGGCTAGGCTGTGTTACTCATCTTTCATTTGGCAGCGAAAGCGGGAATATTCATGACATAATCAAGCTAGCGGATCCTCTTCTCTTTCAATCAGAAGAATATAAAAAATTACTCAAAAAATATATGGATGAAGGTTTCTCTTTCCCAAGGGCCAATCAAGCAGCTACTGAGGTTTATGCATCCCATATTGAGCCTTCCATTTTATCCAGTCCTAATAACATATTAGGTATCGAATATATGAAAGCACTCTATTCTGAAAAAAGCTCCATTGAGCCTATCACTGTTAAACGTCATGTGGCCGGATACCATGATACTTCAATCCAGCGTGATAAAAATATCTGCAGTGCTTCCGCTATAAGGTCTCATTTGGAATCAGGCTATAGCTTAGATTCTATGAAAGATTTTATGCCGGTGGGTTCTTATGAAACAATCCAAAAATACTGGGCATCAGGCATAAAACCGACTTTCTTTGCTGACTTTTTCGAGCTTATACAATATAAGCTATTAAGCTTGGCACCTGAGGATTTAAAAAAGATTTATTCTGTCAGAGAAGGCATTGAGCACCGGCTCATCGCAATGGCGAAAAAAAGTAACAGCTTAGAGGAATTGATAACACGGATTAAGACAAAACGCTACTTAAGAACCGGCATTCAAAGGATGCTCACCCATATTTTGTTGAACATCACTCAAGAGGATATGCATTATTTAAATCAACCCAATAGCCATTATGGCAGGCTATTGGCCGCATCTTCGGAAGGTCTAACACTTTTAAGACATATCAAGAAAAAGGAGCTTTCTCGTATGCCCTTGATTACAAATATCAATAAGGAGGTGCATCCGTCAACGAATTTATCGAAACAATTAAGCTACGATATCTTGGCGAATGACATCTATAACCTTGTTGCCTCCCCCTCCCGAAAGCAGGATTTTTCAGATTATATTATATTTCCATATATCCAGCAGTAGTTTTAAATACTAAATCTTTATTCTTTTGCATATATATGATTTATGAAAAAGAATAAAGAACACCCTAAAATGTTTTCAAAAAAATACATATTCATGCTGTTGTCATGTATGTTATTTTCAACAGCCATGATACTCTTTCCTCACATATCCTTGCAGGCGGCTCAATCGGGAATAAATATTTGGTTCTATTCTGTTCTTCCTGCCTTGTTTCCTTTTTTTGTTTTTACAAAACTGATGACCTACCTTGGATTTCATAAAATTTTCGGCCGCCTATTGGAGCCCCTTATAAGGCCACTTTTTAATGTCCCCGGTGAAGCTTCCTTTGTATTTGCTATGAGTCTATCCTCCGGATATCCAGTGGGAGTTCAAATGATTGCCGACTTAAGAAAATCACAAAGCATCTCCAAAACAGATGCTGAACGCATGTTATCCTTTTGCAGTACCTCCGGCCCTCTCTTCATGTTAGGGACCGTCGGCACAAGTATGTTTAATAGCTCTCCTTTGGGGTTTAGTATTGCCATTTCTCATTATTTGGGTTCTATTTTAAATGGATTTCTATTCCGTTTTTATAAAAAAAACAGTCCTTCAAATAGGATTGCTCATCAAAATGATATAAAAACTATCGTGCTGGATTGTCAAAAGAACTTTAACCATGGCAGAGAATTTATGTCCAAGATATCCGAAGCTATTTACGATTCCTTTAAAGCTTTATTATTGGTGGGGGGCTTTATTACTCTCTTTTCTATCTTAATTGCATTACTTGAAACTTTAAATTTCTTTCATTTCATTTCACTTTTTATTTCAAACCCTTTAACCAACAGCATTTTTCTTTCTTATGTCAAGGGCTTTTTCGAAATTACAATAGGGTGCAATGAAGTTTCTCAAATAACCCATTCGGGTTTTGTGCTTTCCACTTTGCTCTGTTCATCCATTATATCCTGGAGCGGATTATCGATTCATGCTCAAGCCCTTACAATTTTATCCAAAACAGATTTAAAAAAATCAATCTATTTAGTTTCTAAAATAACCCATACCCTTTGTACAATCGTTTGTTCACTGATTATCTCCAATTTATTCTTAAAATACATGCCTTATGATATTGCAACATTTAATATGGATTTCATAACAAAGAACAGCACTTTTATTTATAATTTGCTGTTCTCTACGAAACTCATGTTATGTATCTTTATCCTCTTTATTGTAACCGTCATAATCGATATGCTCAAAAAGTAGCTATTCCTCATTAAAGTCAGGAGACTTATAAAACATATTCTTTATTTCATTTCTATTCTCATTGATTGTATTGGTTATGTTATCAAAATTTCTTTGTAATCCACCAAACATTTCATCTATGTAGGTTGCATTGAGCTTGTCCATCTTGTTCTGCAAGTCGCCAAGTATCTGATCAACATATTCAAGGGCATTATTTTTCATTTCCTCTGCATTTTTTTCAGCAGCGCTTAATATTTCCTCTGCCCTTAACCTGGCTTTTATGGATAAATCATCATTCTCAACCATGGATTCAATATTGGTCTTAGCATTTTTCATCAATAACTCCGACTCTTTTTTTGCTTCAGCCAATATTCTTTGTCGTTCCTCTTTAATCCATTGAGCTTGCTCAATTTCATCCGGTAGCTCTATTCTGATTTCCTTTATGATTTCTAAAATTTCCGAACCATCAACAAGGATTTTTCCTGTTAAGGGTAGCCCCGAACTATTTTCAATAATATCTTCTAACTCATCCAGTAAATGCAATACTTTCATCTATTACACCCCTTTTATTTATTTGATTTCATTTCCATATGTTTAACGACTTCTTTCGGAACAACTTTTCCAATATCCCCTCCAAAGCTAAATACTTCCTTAACTAAGCTAGAACTTATATAAGAATACTTACCTCTTGTCATTAAAAATACGCGCTCCATATCCGGATATATTTCAGAATTCATTTGAGACATTTGCAACTCATATTCAAAATCTGCAACACCTCGAAGACCTCTTATAACAGAATTTATGTTGTTTTTCTTAACATAATCAACTACAAAACCAGAAAAACTATCTACCCTAACATTAGGCAAGTCTTTAGTGACTTCTTTAATAATTTCCATTCTTTCTTCCACCGTAAAAAAGGGTTTTTTTGTGGGATTATTAAGGACAGCAACAATCAATTCATCTGAAAATCGTAGGGCTCTTTTTATGATATCGAGATGTCCGTTTGTAATAGGATCAAATGTTCCTGGGTATAAATTAATAGTCATTTATTCAATCCTCCAATAATATTAAATACGTTCCTGGTTTTTAATATAAATAGAAACAGCAATATCACCATAGATTTTCTCTTTAAAAAGATGCAATTCCAATGGTAATTCCTTTAATTCTTCATTTTTACTGTGCTCAGCAACGATTAGACCTTCATCAGCCAATACATTTTTCTGCAGTATTTCATCGATACTCTTCTTAATGAACCCTTGATTATAGGGAGGATCTAAAAAAATAATATCAGCACATTCTTTGATATCGTCTAACGCTTTACTCGATGTCCTGTTCATAACAACGGACTGATTCTCTACACCTAATTTCCGAATATTTTCTTTAAGTATATCTAAACTTATTTTGCTTTTTTCAACAAAATATACCTTATTAGCCCCTCTGCTCAAAGCTTCTAACCCGAGATTGCCCGTACCGGCGAAGAGGTCGATAATAATGGCATTATATATATAGGGAGCTATCATATTAAAAATAGCCCCTTTAATCTTGTCACCCGTAGGTCTAATGTCATCTGTTTTAGGAGTGATAAGCTTAGTACCTTTAAAATCTCCAGCTATTATCCTCATGTTTTATCTCCTATTTATTACTATTCTAACACATAGAACCTAAAGTGCAAATAAAAAAAGATAGCTTACACTACCTTTTTTTATTTTAATTTAAATGTGATATTTAGTATTATTATTTTCCTGATAATTGTTGTTCAGCCATTTCGACTAAGTTCTTAGTCATATATCCGCCTACATAACCATTTTGTCTTGAAGTAAGGTTTCCCTTATCCATGCTTTGATAATTGCTTAATCCAAGTTCATTAGCTATTTCAGTTTTCATGTTATTTAATGCTTGTTTTGCTCCTGGTACATTAATTCTATTGCTGTTATTATTTTGGTTTGCCATTTTTTCACCTCCTGTTGTAATATTAATTTATCCAGGATAAACAATAATATTACATGAAAATTATACCTAAATAGTTAAATACTGAACCCTTTTTTCTCATCAAACATATCTTTCATTTTTTTTCTGAATTTTTCATTTTGTTTTTTCTGCAAAAGTGGATCTTGAAAAGTTAATGTTTTGCATTCCTTTTGAACCTCTCTCAGAATATCCCTATGCTGAAACAAATTAGCAATCTTCAGCTCAGGTAGACCGTGCTGCCTCGTTCCAAAAAAATCCCCAGGTCCTCTGTTTTCCAAATCCTTTTCGGATATCACAAAACCATCACTTGTTTCGACCATGATAGCATGACGCTTCATGGCAATGCCTTCTTTGCTGGAAGAAATGAGAATGCAATAGGCCTGATCTTTTCCTCTTCCTACGCGTCCCCTAAGCTGATGAAGTTGTGCTAGGCCAAATCTTTCAGAATTCTCAATAATCATAATGGAAGCATTCGGTACATTGACACCAACCTCGATAACAACTGTAGAAACAAGAATTTGTATCCGATTTTCTACAAACTCTTGCATAATAGCATCCTTTTCATTTTGCTTTAAGCTGCCGCTCATGTAGCCCCATTTGTAGCCAGGGTATTTCTCCTTGCATTCTTCGTATATTTTTTGTACAGATTCAAGATGAAGGCTTTCGGATTCTTCAATAAGCGGTGCAACGATATAACCTTGTCTGCCTTTATCCACCTCTTTGAGTAAAAAATCATAGGCAGACTTTCTTTTAGCAGTATCCACACTGTAGGTTTTAATTCTTTTTCTGTTGGGAGGTAATTCATGGATGATGGAAATATCTAAATCACCATAGAGTATAAGGGCCAGTGTTCTTGGTATAGGCGTAGCCGTCATGACAAGAACATCAGGGGTTTTCCCTTTGGAAGATAGCTTTGACCTTTGGGCTACTCCAAAGCGATGCTGCTCATCTGTTACAACTAATCCAACCTTATTAAACTGTACATCGTCTTGGATAACAGAATGGGTTCCAATGAGGAGGTCTATTTTCCCTTTTTTGAGTTCTTCTAAAATCACTTCCTTATCCTTTTTCGGTGTACTTCCTGTTAGCAAGGCGATGGATATATCAAGCTTTTTAAAAAAATCACAGAAGGAATCATAGTGTTGCTTGGTCAATATTTCTGTTGGAGCCATCAAGGCAGCCTGATAACCACACTTGATTGCCTTAAAGATGGCAATAGCTGCTACTATTGTCTTTCCAGAACCAACATCCCCCTGAATTAATCTATTCATATTTTTAGGACTTTCCATATCTTCTAATATTTCTCTGATTACGGTCATCTGAGCATGGGTTAATTGGAATGGAATCTCTTTTATAAAGGGCTCTACGCTCACTGTCTTTTCAAAGTAAATGGGGTTATTTTCCTTGTCCAATTCATTTTTGATGGTTAAAAGTCCTGTTTGTAACAACAATAATTCTTCAAAAATAAGGCGATATCTTGCACGATTAATATCTCTTATCGTCAAAGGCTGATGGACGAGCTTTAATGCATCCCTAATACCTAAAAGGTCGTGTCTAACGATGGTTTCCTCCGGCAAATATTCCTCTATCAACTCTATCCATGCAGATGCTTGCTTTTGCAATTTTCTTCTTTCTTTTAGACTGATGCCTTCCGTAAGAGGATAGATGGAAACAATAGGATCAATCTTTTCATTAGCCAGAAATATTTCAGGATGAATCATTTGGAATCCCTTCGTGGACTCCTCTATCTTGCCATAAAAGCAATAGCTTTCATTTTCTTTGAATAGCTTTTTAAAATAAGCGGAATTAAAAAAAACAACTTCTAGTTGGCCGGTTTCATCCTTGATATTAAGCTTGAATATATTTTTTCTGTTCCTTCTCGGATAGAAGTCTCCTATGCTTATAATACGCCCTCGAATAAGAACCTTTTCTCCCTTTTGAATATGACTGATATTTTTAACATTGCGCCTATCTTCATATTCTCTTGGGAAACTATAAAGGACATCCTCAATGCTTTCAATGTTTAGTTTTTTTAATCTTATGGCTTTCTTTTCACCAAAACCCTTTAAAATAGTAATAGGGTTTTTCATCTTGTTTTCCATAATCAACCTTCAATATAAATATTTCTTTTCGTCATTCTTTTAGATTTAATACCTCTTATATATATTGTAACCTTCTCCACTTCAATATCCGTTATATTATAAACCTCTGAACGGATACGCTTAATAATCTCAGAAGCAATCTTATTCATACTGTATCCAAACATAAAAATAACATTAAATCTTATAACAACCTTTTCCCCCATTTTTTTTACCTCAATATAATGACTATCCCTATTTTGAGATAACATGCGAACCATTCTTAAATTTTGACCTGATGTATTGGTTAAAAAAACACTTTTATCAAAATCTTTAAGTATATAATGAACTATCTTTTCTATGATATGCTTGTCAATGTTTATACTTCCTAAAGAACTTCTATGTTTCATGAGCATTAAAATCACCTCAATTATTATGATTACCTTATTATATCATCTTAAAATAATAATAACATTTTATTTTCACTTAAACTGTCAAGCACAAATGAAAATGGCACCCCAAAATCATAAATATTAGTTTTCGTGGCGTAGATATTTTTACCGGAGTCTCGGGTCAGTTGCTTAAACCGGTTCAGGAGAATGTCAGCACTCCCCTTTAAGCTTTTAGCCAAAAACTGAGCAAATTTTCAACTAGTGTGTTGATATTTTGGTATAAAATGTAATTTAAAGCTAAATCTGTTCAAAATTTCAAGTAGTGTGTGGTTTCCTAAAAATAAACCACACACTACTTGAAATTTTGCTCTTTTATCTCATATTTACTCCCCGTCCCCACTCTAGCTTTAAAATCTCCTTGCCGGATGATGCAGTCTATCGAAATTTTTCTAAATAAAATGTCAAGAACAGTTTGTGTAAGAAAAGATAATAATAACATTTTATTTTCACTTAAACTTGACTTGTTTCCGAAACAGGTGTAAACTAAATCAGGTATCATGCATTTATGAAGGAGGTATATCATGTCTAGAGCTTGCGAAATATGTGGGAAAGGTCAAATTTCCGGTAATCAAGTTAGTCACTCTAATAAACACAACAAGAGAAAATGGAACGTAAATGTTCAAAAGATTAGAGTTATTGAAAACGGTTCCGTAATCAGAAAAACTGTATGCACAAGATGCATAAGATCTAATAGAATTACCAGAGCGGTATAATCAAATATGATTAATTATTCATAAAAGGACGATTTTTTTTATTCATTTGGTCAATCCAGTGATTAAAAAAAATCGTCCTTTTTAACAAAATAACCTATAACCTAGAAATATAAGTAAACAGCCAATCATAATCAACCATAGTTTATAAGGAAATACTAATAAGCCTACAATTGAAATGCCTAAGATAATTAAAACTAAGCCAATTATTCTTTTTTCTACCCTCCAAAACATAAAACGCTTTCTCAAGTCCTACACCTCCATTAAGATAGCAAAAAGATGACAGAGGTAACACATAATACGACTAATAATACATACCAGACTGTTAACGGTATCACCTCAATGATGACAATAACCCCTGTAACTGCACAAATAATACCTAAAAATTTTTTCAATAACTTTCTTTTTCTCACAAAATTTCACCTCTATTCAATAAAGGGGTTTATTCTATTATATTTTTCTAATATATTTCTGTGCCTCTTGGTCATAAAAAATGTGTATAAAATAACGCAAAAAAATATAAAAGAAATATTTCTACTCCTTTTATATGTCTATTATTTTAGGTTTGCTTTTATTAATCACAACTTCTTATAACCAGTAATTGACCGTCTCCTTTTATGATTTTTCCCTCTTTCTCTATGATTTCATTGCTGATACCCAACGTTTCCCAATTATATAAAATTTTATTTTCCAAGGGGTATTTAAAACCCTCTAATTTTATTATCTTTGTACATTCACTTAGAGAAATAAGTGATATGAACTCACCTCTTTTTTTCTTTAATACAGTGATATTATCTGCAATAAACATCTCATTATAATCATCCATAATCTTGCACTTAACACCATAACTGTTCACGGAAAAAAGCAACATCATATTTGCTAAAAAATGATCCATTCTTGTACCTGTCACTGCAAACATGCCAATAGCGCTTGCATTTTTTTGGATAGCCAGATTAACGGCTAGATGGGTATCCGTAAAATTCTTTTCCGAAGGAAATGTCTCAAATTTTACATGAAGTTGTTGATAATGTTCAATGCTTTTTTGACTGGCAGAGTCCAAATCTCCTACAATCAAATCGGGAATGATTCCCATATTATAGGCATGGTCAATACCGCCATCAACGCATATAATATAATCGTATTTCTTAATTTCTGTTTTGATGTTATCTATCTTGTTAAGGGTTCCGTTGGCAATTATGGCTACTTTCATAATTCTTCATCACCTTTATGAATTTTTCCGTTTCTGCCTTGATGTCTTCTTTTCCAAAAATTGCAGAACCAGCCACAAGGATGTTGGCTCCTGCTTCCATAACCTTCGTCATATTATCAAGGTTTATTCCACCATCTACTTGTATATCAACAGTCAGGTCTCTCTCCTCTATCATCCTCTTTAATTGCTTTATTTTCTCCAAGCTGGATTCTATAAAACTTTGTCCGCCAAAACCCGGATTGACAGACATGATAAGTACCATGTCTAAATCCTCGATAACATAATCCAATACTGAAAGAGGTGTTGCCGGATTTAATACGACACCTGCTTTAATTCCCATATTTTTTATATGTTGAACAGTCCTATGTAAATGAACACAGGCCTCCGCATGAACTGTTATAATTTCAGTGTTTTTTACATAAAAATCCTCTAAATACTGGTCGGGATTTTCTATCATAAGATGGACATCAAAGGGGATATCTACTTTTTGGGATAGCGCTTTTACCACAAGAGGGCCTATGGATATATTAGGAACAAAATGACCATCCATCACATCGATATGAAGCAGATGAGCACCCCCATCTATTGTTTTCTTAATATCCTCATATAATGCCGCAAAATCCGCCGATAAAATAGACGGCGCTAATTTAATCATACATTTGCCTCCTATACTCTATTATTTCATCCATCATACTATAATAAGATTTGTACCTTGATGGATGTATATTCTTCATTTCAACGGCCTCCTTAATCCTGCAATCCGGTTCATTCATATGAAAGCATCCATTAAATTTACACCGTCCTATAAAAGAAGTGAATTCCGGAAAATAAAATTGAAGCATCTTTTCATCAATATCGGTTATCTCAAAGGATGTAAAACCGGGAGTGTCTAAAACATATCCTCCAGAATCAAGTTTTAAGAGTTCCACATGTCTGGTCGTATGTTTGCCTCTATTCAATTTGTCGCTTATTTCACCGGTTTTTAGATTCAAGCTATTTTCTAATTCATTGAGCAAGGAAGATTTCCCAACGCCAGATGGTCCTGCAAAGACACTTATCTTTCCTCTTATCAGCTCTTTTAATCCTCTTATACCTTCTCCTGTCTCTGCGCTGGTAACTACAACAGGAAAGCCTATATCTTCATATATCTTTATAATCCTTTTTTGTTCTTCAGAAGCAATGTCCGACTTATTAAAGCATAGCACAATATCTAGCTCTTCTTTTTCTATAGCCGCAATAAATCGATCCAAAAGATAAATATTCGGTTCAGGCTTCAAAAGTGAAAAAACGATAACAGCAAGTTCAACATTAGCAACAGGTGGCCTTATCAGATAGTTTTTTCTTTCCTTGATATCCACAATAGTACCTTCTTTATCATTTTTTTTCTCAACAGATACCAAGTCACCCACTGTAGGTATTAGATTTTTTAATCGAAACAAGCCTCTTGCTTTACACTCAAGGATACCTTCTTCGGTTTCTACATAATAAAAGCCACCTATACCTTTTGTAATCCGACCATCAATCATAAAATTCTCCTGTTTTAAAGTCGACGTTCTTTTCAGCGATATGAATATCATCAAAATAAATAGAAATTTGAGCTTTCCCTGAGCCACTTATGATAACCTGTTCTTTACCGCTATTTTCCTTATAATGTGTTTGGTTATAAATAATCTCTACTTTACCATCCTTTATTTTAAATATCTTCATGACAAAAGCATCCTGAGTAGCCTGATCATAATTTAATGTGATAGGTACATCATAAATTGTATCTTCATCTACACTCGGTTCATCAACCGAATCTTCAGTTTCTTCTTTTCGTTGTATAACTTTTAAATTAATTGCTGTATTTTCCTGTATCTCTACCCCAGCTTCAATACTTTGACCTACCACCTTGTTATTCTCTTCTGTTGTACTAGGGACATATTCTACATCCCCTACTTTTAAACCCGCACCTTCAATGTCCGCCTTAGCTGTATTCAAATCCTTCCCCTTGACATCAATCATCAGTATGGTTTTAATCTTAACGCCCTCACTGATAACAAAATTTATTTCTTTCCCCTCAGGCACTTTCTTCCCCGGTGTCGGGTTCTGTCGGATAACTATACCAATAGGCAATTCACTAGATTCATGGGACACAATACCTTCTGTTAAATTATTTCTTTCTAATAAAAATATGGCATCCTCATATTTTTTATTCAATAGACTTGGAACATCTACTGTTTTTTCGCCTTTGCTCACGGTTATCTCAACATATTCCCCTTCCTTTATTTTTGTACCGGCAACCGGATTTTGAGCTATAATTTGTTCCTCCTCAATCTCATTATTAAACTCTTCCACCCTCTCAGCTTCAAGCCCTACTTCATTTAATTTTTGTAAACCATCCATATAACTGCTGTTCACTAAATCTGGGACAGCAACTTCCTTGACAAAAAGGATAGGCTTGAGGGCCATAATGAAATTACTTACAAGAAATGCAAGCAGTATAGCAAAGACAATAGCCGAAAACTTTGTCAGGCCTTTGCCTTCAAACAACTTTCCCTTCATATTCAGGTTCTTCCCTAATTTCAGTTTGTAATCCTTGACCTGTGGTTTTGGCCTCCTGTCTTCCTTAACGTAGGTTTCATCCAATTTGGACATATAATCCAATGGCATGACTGCCTTTGTATCTGAAACCTTATGTTTTGCAAAGCTATTGCTTAAACTTGGATCCTGCAAAGCATTATAAAAGTCCTTGGCTGTCAGATAACGATTAATTTGTATCTTTTCCGTTGCTTTCACTATCACATTCTCAAGAAACTGAGGAACTTTATCGTTCTTGAGTGTCGGTTTTGGAAGAGGATCATGCATATGCTTCATCGCAATGGAAACTAGAGTATCCCCTTCAAAAGGAACTTCTCCTGTGACCATTTCATAGAGTACTATCCCCAATGAATAGATATCTGATTTTTCATCAATATAGCCGCCTCTCGCTTGCTCAGGTGAAAAATAATGAACAGAGCCCATCACCTCATCACTATTATTGACAATGGTAGATTGGGTTACAGCCTGAGCAATACCGAAATCCGTTAACTTGGCAATTCCTTCCTTTGTTATTAAGATGTTATGAGGCTTGATATCCTTGTGCACAATATGGTTTTTATGAGCATGACTAAGACCTAATGCTATCTGCGAAGCAATATCAATAGCCTTACTGATAGGCAATGGTCCCTCCTTTTTAATTAAATCGCTCAGGGTTTCACCTTCAACAAATTCCATAACAATATAATGTATTTTCTTTTCCTCTACACCTACATCGTATACATTCACTATATTCTGATGGGATAAGCTGGCAGCAGCCTGGGATTCCTTTCTAAAACTAGAAATAAATTTCTCATCCTTAGTGAATTGAGGTTTAAGTATTTTTACAGCTACATGCCTATTCAAAAGACGGCACCTGGCTTTAAAGACAACAGCCATTCCACCCTCTCCGGTTTTTTCTAATATTTCATATCTTCCACCTAATACTCTATCGTCCATTTTTAGCGCGCTCCTCCATTTTTCAATGTAAGGATAGTTATATTATCCTGTGTATTTCTTTCATTTGCTAAATCGACTATATAATCACAGATTTCTTGTACATCAAAACCTTTAGAGAACACATCTAAAATTTCCTGGTTACTTATATTTTCATAAACACCATCTGTACACAAAAGGATATAATCATCCTCCTCAATTTGGATATCATGAAAATCAGCAGACATATCCTTAATGATACCTAAGGCCCTGGTTATAACATGCTTTTGAGGATGATTTAACATTTCATCCTTACTGATTTCACCTGTATTGAACAATTCTGCAGGATAAGTGTGATCTGCAGTAATTTGAATAATCTGATTATCTCTAATTAAATAGCCTCTGCTATCACCCATATTAATAAAATACATCTTTTCTCCAAACCAATACCCTATAACAATAGTTGTTCCCATACCTTCATAATCCCCATTACTGTTGGCTAAATCAATGATAAAGGAATTGACTTCATCAATGCACTTTCTAAAATATTCTTTGATTAATTGACGATTAAATCCCTTATCGATAGGGTTGTTATCGATATATGTTTTTATAAATTCAACAGCTTTTTGGCTGGCTACAGATCCTGCTTTAGCACCCCCAACACCGTCTGCTAGAATAACATAATCATCAGAAGAAGAAATATAATATGCATCTTCATTAATTTTTCTACCACTTCCTATGTCTGACCTTGCACCTATTAACATAACCTTCCTCCTTTATGATTATTGGTTTTTCTCATCTTGCAAATATAAAAACCATCGGTATGGTGAATATCAGGGTATAACTGAACTGTGCCCGGCATTCTTCTGTTTTGTCCCGATACATTGTAAATCTTTTTTTCATCCGGCAAATCTTTATCTTCTTTATGCATATAAAGAGGTTCAATTTCAAAATCCCCATGGGTATCTAGAAATTTTGCGATAATATCATCATTTTCCTCTAATAATAACGTACAGGTTGTATACATAAGTACGCCGCCTTCTTTTACATATGGACTTGCCTGACATAATATATTGTACTGCATATTAGCGAAATGAGAAATATCCTTTTTATCCCTATTATATTTTATTTCTGGTTTTCTACGAATAACACCGAAACCTGAACAAGGAGCATCCACTAAAACTTTATCTGCCTGCTCCTTCATTGAAACATCCGTCCTCAGGCTATCAAATACTTCTGCATGAACAATTCCAATCCCATGTATCGCCGCTCTATCTGTTAAAAGCTTTAATTTATGTTCATGGATATCCCTAGCCAAGATAAGGCCTTTATTTCTCATAAGCTCAGCCATATAGAGTGTCTTCCCACCCGGAGCCGCACAAACATCTATGATGGTTTCCCCCGGCTTTGGATTCAAGGCTTTGATAGCAATCATAGAGCTCTCATCTTGAGCCTGATAATAACCCTTTTCAAATAAATCGTTACCGATGATATTGGAGCCTTTTAAAACCAACCCATCTTCAGTATAACCACAGGGATGTGCTTCTATATTGCGTGCCCTTAATTCCTTTATCAAAGTATTCTTATCCGTTTTTAATGTATTGATTCTTACTGTCAATGCTGGAGTTGTATTTAAAGACCTTAAAAGACTTTCTGTGAATTCTACATGATATTGATTGAAAAATTCTTCGATAATCCACTTGGGATAAGAATACTTTACCGATAAATATTCAATGAGATTTTCTTCCTTACGAGGCAGCTTGATAGTATCGCGCTGCCGAATATAATTTCTTAGTACACCGTTTACAAATCCGGCATGCCTATAAGAATATTTCTTGACTAATTTTACACTTTCGTCAATCACAGCGTAATCCGGCGTTTTCGTTAAAAATGCCAGTTGATAAATACCCAATTCTAAGATGAGCTTTATTTCGATTTTAAGTTTGTTAAAGCCTGACTTAACCAGCTTCTGGATGATATAGTCTAAGTAGATTTTGTTTTCTATCACTCCATAAACCAGTTCCCTGATAAAAGCCGCTTCTTCGAGTTTATAATGTTGTATAAATTTATTGATGGTTATATTAGAATAGGCATCCTTTTCTTCTATTTCTTTAAGAATTTCTAGAGCTATCCATCTATCATTATTCATATTTGCTCTCCAAATATCCCTGTCAAAGCAGGATTGCCCCTTAAATAATCAGCCACCGTCATAGCCTTTTTATTCGGAAATTGAATTTTCTTAATTAGTAGATTTTTGTCTTGTGTGGCTACCTCTATTCCTTCATCAGAAACAGCTAGGATTTCACCACTTTTTTGTCCTGTAGATAACTTATCTGTTAGTTCGGCTTCAAAAACTTTCATCATAGTGCCCCTGTATTTTGTATAAGCAAGAGGCCAAGGATTAAGTCCTCTGATAAGAGCTTCAATAGTTTCAGCCTTCTTCGACCAGTCTATTTGGCCCATTTCTTTGTTGAGCATGCTGGCATAACTGGATTCCTCTTCCTTTTGTGGTTCTCTCACAATTCTTCCATTTTCAATATCCTTTAATGCTTTCACCACTAAATCAGCACCCATTTCAGCAAGAATATCGTGCAATTCTCCGGTAGTTTTGTTACCTATTTTTACCTCGGATTTTAAAAGCATGTCCCCAGTGTCGAGGCCTTCTTCCATATACATGATGGTAACACCCGTTACCTCTTCACCCTCAATGACAGCCCAATGAATGGGAGCCGCTCCTCTATATCGAGGAAGCAGGGACCCATGAATATTAATACATCCATACTTGGGGATATCCAACAACCTTTTAGGTAAAATATTCCCATAAGCTGCAACAACAATACTATCCGGATCTAATCTTTCTATTTCCTTAATAAATTCTTCATCTCTGGCCGTTATAGGTTGCATAACCCTGATACCATGCTGCAAAGCCAGTTCCTTTACGGGAGAAAATTGTATCTTTTTACCTCTTCCTTTGGGCTTATCCGGTTGAGTGACGCAAGCTAACACCTCATTGTCCGAATGAATGAGTTTATCAAGGGCAACTGCTGCAAACTCGGGAGTTCCCATAAATATTATTTTCATGGACATCACCTGTTATCGTCCACTGAAATCATTTTTTTCGCTTTTGTATCAAATAAAATACCATCTAAATGGTCGATCTCATGGCATAAAGCTCTGGCCAAAAAATCGCTACCCTCTACCAGAATCTCTTGACCTTCTTTATTAAGTGCCAATACCTTGACATACTGAGGTCTTTCTACCTCCCCATACATGCCGGGAATGCTGAGGCAACCCTCTTCATCCAGGATACATCCTTTTGCTTCTATTATCCTTGGATTAATTAATTCGATTAACCCTTCCCCAATATCGACAACGGCTACTCTTTTCAAAATACCTACTTGAGGAGCTGCTAAGCCGACCCCATTATTCTTATACATGGTATCCGCCAAGTCTTCTAAAAGTTCCAGCACCCTCTTATCTACTTCTTCCACTTCCTTGGCTTTTTTACAGAGTACGTCTTCTCCTTTAATAACAATCTTTCTTATGGCCATCTTTTCTCCTCACATCCCATTCTTTCCTACATAAAGCTGTAGGGATTCACATCAATGGATAATCTAAAATCTTTTAATTCCTTTTTTAGAAATGATTTTTGTATTATGTTTATTATACTATGATATGCACTTTGGTCAACCGCATTACATTTTATCAATATCTGAAAACGATATTGCTTATCTATCTTTTGTCGTGGCGCAATTCTTGGTCCTAATACCCTGTTGATACTGTCTAGCTTTAGCTGTTTGATAAGATATTTTTTTATTCTTATGGATAAATCCATTGTGTCATTTTCATCTTTGCCGGTGATTATAAATTGTATAATATCAGAAAAGGGTGGATACAATAAATGTTCTCTGATGATCATTTCATGTCTATAAAATGTTCTGTAATCATTTTGACAGGCCGTCGTAATGGAATAGTGCTCCGGGTTATAGGTTTGAAGTACAACAAAGCCCCTTTCTTCGCCTCTCCCGGCCCTTCCTGATGCTTGCATAATTAGCTGAAATGTCCTCTCACTAGCCCTATAATCTGCAATATTTAAGGAGATATCGGCAGCCAGTATACCTACAAGACCCACATTGGGAAAGTCTAAGCCTTTTGCAATCATTTGAGTTCCTATGAGTATTTGTATTTTACCCCTTTTATAGTCCTTTAATGTCTTTTGTGCATGCCCTTTCAGCTTTGCAGTATCCAAATCAAGTCTTGCACATGTATATTGACTAAATTTTTCCCTAGTTAGTTCCTCCACTCTTTCCGTTCCTATACCAAAATATTTAATATATTGGCTACTGCATTCAGGACAAGTTGAGGGAACAGGGGCCTGGAATCCACAATAATGGCATAGTACTCTCTTCCTGTGGTTATGATAAGTTAACGAAATACCACATTCCGGACATCTCATGACATATCCGCAATTCCTACAAGACACAAAGGAAGCGTAGCCTCTCTTATTGATAAACAGAATGACTTGCTTTCCCTTTTCAAGATTATCCCTCATAGCAGATTCCAGCTTTCTGCTGAAAATGTTTTTGTTGCCTACCAAGAGTTCTTCTCTCATATCCACTATATCAATGCGCGGCATAAGGTTTTCATTATATCTTTTCGTAAGCTCTATCCGTTCATAAAGGCCTCTTTCACTCTTATAATAGGAAGAAACCAGGGGTGTGGCACTCCCTAAAACCAGTACTGCATCATTCAGCCTAGCTCTTTTTTCTGCAATCTCTATAGCATTATAACGTGGTGTACTATCTGATTTATAAGAGGCTTCATGCTCCTCGTCAACAATAATAATACCTATATTGTCCAAAGGTGCAAAGACTGAGGATCTGGCACCTATGACAATCTGGGCTTTCTTTCTTTTTATTCTTAACCACTCATCGTATCTTTCACGGGTCGTCAATCGGCTGTGCAGGAGTGCAATATTTTCTTCCCCAAATCTCCCTTTGAATCTTTCTATCATCTGAAGTGTCAGAGAAATCTCAGGCACTAAAACGATAGCTGTTTTACCTAGGGCCATTGTCTTTTCAATAAGCCTCAAATAAATCTCTGTTTTCCCACTACCGGTAACACCATGGATTAAAAAGCATCGATGCTCATCTTTTTCTAAATAGGGGATGATTTTCTTTAAAGCGTAGCTTTGTTCTTCGGTAGGGCTGATAACCTTACTTACTTCACTGTCAATATCCTGATGAGCCAATTTCCCTGTTTCTTTCATTTCTATATCAACGAATCCCTGGCTTTGAAATTTTTTCAAGGTTGCTAAAGTCATATTTGACTTTTGCCTAAGTTCTGTCCAAGAGAGATTTTTTTTATGGAGGATTTCCTCAAGTGCTTCTATTTGAACAGGGGCATTCTTTTTTGATTCAATGTAGTTCTTGATAGCTGCCTCGTCCTTTATTTTAATATATTGTTCGTATTTTGTATGCATACTTCTTGAAAGGACTTCTTCAATTGCTATAAGATGATTATCCTTTAAATGTTTCAGCCTTGTGTCCAAGCCCGGGCCTAAAAGTTTTTCCATTTGCTTTATGGTTATTTTCGGGTTTTTTTCTAATAATTCAAAGATCTTCTTATCTGTTACGGTCATAGACTCCATAGCAGGCTTTTGAATGATTTTAATGGTGCGGCTGCTTTCCAGAGAAGATCCTCTCGGAATAAAGCACTTAATAGCATCAATATAACGGCAAAAATATTTTTCTTTCATCCATTTGCATATTTCTATATTTTCAACTGTCAATTCAATGTCATTACCTAGGATTTCTTCGATGAATTTGATCCTATCTTCTTCGATATAGTCCGGCTTTTCCTTTAATACTTCAAATACATAGCCTTGAATTCTTTTGTTTCCCCTACCGAACTTGATAATAATACTATCTCCGGGACAAACAGAATCTTCTCTACATTTATAAGTGTAGAGAAGATCAGTTTGATTGCTATTATTATTGATAATTACATTGATATATTTCATGAATATCACCTAAAAATATGTTTTTACTTTATCTAAGATCACATGAGCCACTTGTTTTTTGGTCATCTTATTGTATTCTGACATTTTTCCTTCCGAGTCGATGATTGTCACGTGATTTGTATCACCCTTGAAACCTGACCCCGATTCTAATATATTATTGGCTACTATGAAATCAAGGTTTTTATTTTCAACTTTACCTCGTGCATATTCTAATAAATTGTTGCTTTCTGCTGCAAATCCGATTAATAATTTATTACCCTTTATTTCCCCTAAGGATTTCAAAATGTCAGGATTCTTTGTTAACTTAATGTTGAAATCACCGGATGCTTTTTTAATTTTTTGATCCACATAGACCTCCGGTCTATAGTCAGCCGGTGCTGCAGCTTTGATGACAATATCTGCCCAGTCAAAATTAAAATGGACTTCTCTATACATGTCCTCTGTGCTGGTTACGTCGATACGTTGAACTCCTCTTGGTGTTTCTAAGGCAACAGGACCGGTTATCAATAAAACCTCCGCTCCACGTTCAGCTGCCTCTTCAGCTAGAGCAAATCCCATTTTCCCGGAAGAGTGATTGGATATGAACCTCACAGGGTCAATGGCTTCAACCGTTGGTCCAGCCGTAACCAATATTCTTTTGCCTCTGAAATCATCATAATAATTTTTTTCTTTTTCCATTGCAGGTAGTTTTTTCTCTTCTTCGTCATAGGAGTAATCATAAGACCTAACAGGAAAACTAAAATCATTTCGGTCAAAGATATCCATCACTTCGTTGACGATATACTCCGGATCAGGCAATTTCCCTATTCCTTCGTCTCCGCAAGCTAATTTCCCCGTAAAAGGCCTAATAAAAATATAGCCAAGGGATTCTAAATTTTCAACATTTGCTCTGAAAATAGGATTGTTATACATGTTTGAATTCATGGAAGGAGCGAATATTACCGGCGCCTTTGTGGCCATAATGGTCGTCGATAGCAAATCATCTGCTATGCCGGAAGCCACCTTGCCAATAATATTGGCAGTAGCCGGTACAATGAGAAAAGCATCGGCTTTCTTAGCCAGTTCAATGTGTTCTACCTCCCAATTCCTCGGTTCCTCAAACATATCTGTGTAAACCAGATTTTGAGAAATAATTTGGAAGGAAAGTGGTTGTATAAATTCACAAGCGTTCTTTGTAAGAATGACGGTCGTATCAAAACTGAGCTTTTTTAATTTGCTCACTACCTCCAAAGCTTTATAAGAGGCTATCCCTCCTGTAACTCCCACCACGATATGTTTTTTTTCCATAAACTTACACCCCAACGTTATACTTATCTTCTCTGGAATAATTGATTAAACCTTCTGCAATTTCCTTCGTTGCAATAGAAACAGCTTTATCTACATTTGCATCGATAGTCGGTTTTTCACCGTTGATAATTTGCCGGGCTCTTTTGGCTGCCATAACTACCAATGTATATTTACTGTCTACTTGATCTGCCAAATTATTTATGGACGGGTAGAGCATTTTACTTCCTCCTCATATCTTTGTATAATCTTAAGAATATCTTTATTAATTCTGTAGTGTTCAGCTTCTATAATTGTTTTTACTTTTTGTGTGGCCTCTTCTACTTCATTATTTATAACACAATAATCGTATTTGTCAATATAAGATATCTCCTTTAAAGCGCATCCAAACCTATTATTTAAGGATTCCTCTGTTTCGGATCCTCTCTTTACAATTCTGTTTTTTAGCTCTTCCAGAGAAGGTGGCAAAATGAATATAAAGATTGCATCGGGATATTTTTTCTTAATCTGGATAGCTCCCTGGAAATCTATCTCCAATATAATGTCTTTTCCTTCCTCAATTTTCTGTAGGATGATGTCTTTGGGTGTACCGTAATAGTTCCCATATACCTGTGCATATTCCAAATATTTTTCTTGCTTAATCCCCTCTAAAAAAGTCTCTTTATCCTGAAAAAAATAATTGACTCCATGAATCTCACCTTTTCTAGGTTTACGGGTAGTTTCAGAAACGGACATCTCTAGATTTGGCATTTTTAACAATTCCTTGCATATCGTACCTTTCCCGGCTCCTGAGGGTCCGGAAATAACTATCAGTAAGCCCTTATCCATATTTACCTCCTATATTTTGTCTGTTAGTCTATTGCCTATTGTCTCCGGTTGCATTGCTGATAAAATGACATGGTGACTATCCGAAATAATGACAGATCTTGTTCTTCTACCATAGGTTGCATCCACCAACAAATTTGTTTCTCTCGCCTCTTGAATAATCCTTTTAATAGGTGCTGATTCCGGGCTAACAATTGCAACAACCCTATTGGCTGCTACCATATTCCCAAAACCTATATTCGTCAGTTTAATATTCATCGATTATACGCCCCTTATCATTACTCTATATTCTGAACTTGTTCCCTGATTTTTTCAATTTCACTTTTTATATCTACAACAACATTGGTTATCTCTAAATCATTCGCCTTCGAACCTATTGTATTGGCCTCCCGATTCATCTCTTGTATGATAAAATCCAATTTCCTGCCACAAGGCTCTGTGCTTTTTTCAACATTTTTACTAAGCTGCACACCATGGCTATGTAATCTGACAATTTCTTCTGTTATACTGCATCGATCTGCAAACAAAGCTACCTCAGTAGCTAATCTTTCTTCACTAATACTGATTCCATCCTCTAAAATTTCGTTAATACGTTCCTTTATCTTTTCTCTGTATTCTTTGACCATGTTAGGAGATCTCTCTTCAACCTTTTCGATATAATCCTTAATCAATAAGGTCCGAGCAATAATATCTTCTCCTAATTTTTCGCCCTCAATCCTTCTCATTTGGTCCAATTTTTCACAGGCCTCTTTTGTAGGTATGAGGATAGTTTCTAAAAAGGCTTCCTCATCCTTTATTTGAGGTTTTAATTTTAACACATCCGGCAAATTGATAAGCATATGGAGGGTAATTTCATCTTGCAAATGAAACTCTTCTTTTAACAGACTTAAATTATCCATGTATTGTTTTACAATGTCCGTATTGAGGCTTACATTATAATCACTTTCAACAATATTTTCTACAATAACAGAAATATCAATTTTACCTCTTTTGATGATACTCTTTACTTCTGCTTTTACCCTTTCCTCAGCAAAGCTATACTTCTTCGGTATCCTGATAGAAATATCATTATAACGATGATTGATGGATTTAATTTCCACGATAACATTTCGAACCCCATCACAATACTCACTTCTTCCAAAACCGGTCATGCTCTTTATCATTCTATCTGCACCTTTCCTTCACATATATTGATTGCATTACCTTCCATTGTAACAAATCCTTCGTTATCGATGAGGATACGAAGAATTCCGCCTGCTACTGTTGCCTCTACTTCACTATTTGTGTTTCTCTTTATATGAGCTATGACCGCAGATGCACAAACCCCCGTACCGCAGGCTAATGTTTTTCCGGCTCCTCTTTCCCAAGTATCCACTTGTAAGTGATTCTGGTCTATTATCTTTACAAAGTTAACATTGATTCCATCAGCAAACAAAGGATTTCTTTCGATTTCTTTTCCATAATGACATGTGGTTTTTTCATCAATTCTGTCTACAAAAATAACAGCATGAGGTACACCCATATGCAGGCAATGCACTTCAAAAGTAACCCTATCCACTTTTATGTGTTTTGTTTGAATCTCTTTATTATCTGGATTTATATAACCCTTCCAATTACCCATTCCCACGCTTATGATGGATTCCTTAGGGCTATTCATGATCATGGTAATATTTTTAATGCCGTCTCCCGTTTCAACGGTAAATTCTCTTTTAGAAATTATCTTTTTATCAAAAATAAATTTAGAAAAGCATCGGATTCCATTTCCGCACATGGTTGCTTCACTGCCATCCGAATTATAAAAGGACATCTTTATATCGCAACTATCCGATTCTTCAACAAACATAAAACCATCTGCACCTACTCCAAAATGTCGGTGGCATATTTTCTTGACTAAAGGCATTTTGTCTTTTATAGCCAAATACCTATTATCAACAATAATAAAATCATTTCCTGCACCATGCATTTTTGAAAAATCCATCATGCTTCTTAGCCTCTCTTTTGAAAATTCCATTGGCTCGTGTCATTGTTAATTGTCACAATATTTTATATCCGAAGCGTCTTAAAAAGTTGCGTATATCTTTTTCGGCCGATATGGTACAATAATATTTATTGCTATTACATTACCTTCTTGATAAATTATTATAACCTAAATAGTTTTAATGTACAACCAACTTTTATCTATAGAGGAGTGATCACCATGCCTTTTGATGGTATTGTTACATCAAGCATTGTTCATGAATTAAATAATAAACTATCCGGTGGAAAAATTGACAAAATTCATCAACCGGAAAAAGATGAGATTATACTCATGATTAGAGCTAATGCGATAAATTATAAATTACTGATATCTGCAGGCAGCAGCT
>Ga0265293_10004276_pt1 | contig 25376 bp, 23 predicted proteins | sample Munlanlewell138R_FD_192505 | JGI IMG/M metagenome (GOLD analysis project Ga0265293, IMG submission 192505) | Leachate microbial communities from a municipal landfill in Southern Ontario, Canada - Leachate well 138R | ecosystem: Engineered > Solid waste > Landfill > Unclassified | place: Canada...
CAGCGCCACGGCAGCGCCAAGCGGGTGGCCGCCGCCGGTGAAGCCATGGCCGAAGGTGCCGATGCTGTGGCTCTCGTCGGCAAGCGGCTGGTAGAAGCGGTCGTTCATCATGATCGCGGAGAAGGGAACGTAGCTCGATGTGATCTGCTTCGACATCACGATCACGTCGGGGCGGATGTCGTAGGTAATCGAGCCGAACATCTCGCCGGTGCGGCCGAAGCCGCAGATGACCTCGTCGGCGACGAAGATGATGTCATACTTTGCAAGAACGGCCTGGATCTTCTCGAAATAGGTTTTCGGCGGAACGACGACGCCGCCGGCACCCATGACCGGCTCGGCCCAGAAGGCGGCGACGGTGTCGGGCCCTTCCTTCTGGATCAGTGCTTCCAGATCGTTGGCGCAGCGGGTGGCGAACTGCTCCTCCGTTTCGCCGTCGCGGCCTTCCTTCCAGTAATGCGGCGCGGTGGTGTGCAGCACGCGGTCGATCGGAAGGTCGAAGGAGCGGTGATTGTTCGGCAGGCCCGTCAGGCTTGCCGAGGCGATGGTCACGCCGTGATAGCCGCGCGTGCGGGCGATGACCTTCTTCTTTTCCGGCTTGCCGAGCGCGTTGGAGCGATACCACACCATCTTCAGCACGGTGTCGTTGGCCTCGGAACCGGAGTTCGTATAGAAGACCTTGCTCATCGGCACATGGGCGAGTTCGACCAACTGGTCGGAAAGCGCGATGGCCGCCTGATGGCTCTTGTGCCCGAAATTATGATAGTAAGGTAGTTGTTTCAGCTGCTTCGTGGCAGCGTTGATCAGGCGATCCTCCTGAAAGCCGACGCCTACGCTCCACAGGCCCGAAAGACCCTCGATATAGCGCTTGCCGCTGTTGTCGGTGACATAGATGCCCTGACCGCTTTCGATGATCATCGGCCCGACGTCCTGATGGCGGCGGGCATCGGTGTAGCCATGGAAATGGTGGGCGATGTCGCTTGCTTCCGGCGTTTTGTCGAAGTTCTTCAGTTCGGTCATCGTTTCTGTTCCTGTGGTTGCCGCGCGCCCGATGGGCGCTGGTTTCGCCTGGTCCGGCCGGCGCCACGCCAGCCAAAATGGTTCAGAAGGCAGGCCGCGTACGCGCTTTCCGGCGACCGGCCCTGCCGGACAGGGGCAGAGGTACAGCCTGCAAGGCTGCCTTGCGCATCATCCGCCAGCTTCTTCCTTCCCTTGCGCTATCCGATCGGTCGCTTCGCGTCGATATCAGTTTGCTTGACCAAAGTTTGATGAAATGAAAACTATTGGCAAATCGAGGACAAAGACATGACACCGCTCAGCAAGCCGTTCCGCGGCAATCTTTCCGACGCCGATATCGCAAGTCTGCGCGAGTTCGTGGAGATCGTCGAGGCCGGTGGCATCACTGCGGCGCAGGCCCGGCTGGGCAAGGGAAAATCCGCCATCAGCCTTGGTCTGAGCCGGCTTGAGGGGCGTCTGGCGATGCGCCTTTGCGAACGCGGCAGGTCCGGGTTCCGGCTGACGGAGCAGGGGCAGATGGTGCACTCTGCCGCGGTCCAGCTGCTGGGCGAAATCGGCCGGTTCAACGATTTCATTGGTGCAGCCACGCAGAAATTGGAAGACAAGGTCACGCTGTTCGTGGACGACAGTTTCCTGTTCGAGTTCGGTGAACCCATGTCGCGCGCCATTGGCCGCATCAGCGACCGCTATCCCGGGTTGCGGCTGACCATTCGTATGAGCTCACCCGATCACATCTATGCGTCGGTTCTCGAAGGTGTCGCCGATCTCGGCTTTACCGCGCTCAGCCGTCACACGGATGCGCTTGCTGCCACCCCCGTCTGCACAGAGTGGATGGGCATTTTCTGTGGCCGCCAGCATCCTTTGTTTGACATGGAGGATGCCATGATCACTCCCGCTGAATTGCGCAGGCATAGTTTCGTTGCCACGGAGGTCACGCAGGAGGAGGCTTATTCCGAGTTTGTCCGGGGGCTGATGATCAGGGCGACGGCGCCAACCATCCTGTCGCGCATGCTTTTGGTGCTGTCGTCACGCTATCTGGGCGTCGTGCCCATCTCCTTTGCGCAGCACTGGGTGGAGAAAGGCGATATACGCGAATTGCGGGCGGAAGGCAGCCGCACCGCCAATACCTGCTATCTCATCCATCGCAGGGCTCGTCCGCTCGGCCTCGGCGGAACCATTTTCCGCAACATGCTGATCGACGAGCTTGCGCTTGCCGGCGCCACGAACGGCACAGTTCCGGACGAAAGCTGAGGACGCAGCCGTCCGTCAGCGCCTCACCTCGCCATCATAGGTGTCGGGGGTCACGCCTTCCTTGCGCAGCAGATGCTTCTGCACCTTGCCTGAGGCCGTCTTGGGCAGGTCGTCCAGAATGCGGATATAGCGCGGCACCATGAAGCGCGGCAGCGCCTTTTCCAGTTCTGCCTTCACGGCGATGGGATCGATGCTCGCGCCTTCGACCGGCGTGACGACGATCAGCACCTCGTCCTCGGTGAATTCGCTCGGAACGGCGACTGCCGCGCATTCACGGATGGCCGCGATGTTCAGCACTTCGCTTTCAAGCGCGAAGGAGGAGATGTTTTCCCCACGGCGGCGGATGACATCCTTCAGCCTGTCGACGAAGAAATAGGTGCCGTCCGGCGCGCGGCGGAAACCGTCGCCGGTGTGGAACCAGCCGTTGCGCATGGCCTCCACCGTGGCGGCCGGGTTGTTGTAGTAACCGCTCATCAGCGCCCATGGACGGTGGGTGCGCACGATCAGCTCGCCCACCTCTCCGTCGGCAACTTCCATGTCGTTCCCGTCGACGATGCGCAATTCGTACCAGCGGCGCGGTTTGCCGGCGATGCCCTTTTCCGTGATGCCGGGGCCGGCCACCATGGGGCTGGCGATCTCGGTCATGTTGTAGATCGTCCAGGCATCGACGCCGAAACGCTTTGCAAACAGCGGTCCGTCCTCGCCGAAGGGGGTGATGAAGGCACGACGCAGCGGATGGTCGCGTTCGCCTTCGGCCGGCGGCTGCTTGAGCAGGAAGCTGGCCATGACGCCGAGCAGCAGGCAATAGGTCGAGCCGGTTTCGCGCACGGCCTGCCAGAAGGTGCCGGTCTTGAACTCGCGCATCATGCCGATGGAAAGCCCGCGCGCCAGCATCGCATAGACGAACAGCGTCGAGCCGCAATGGAAGATCGGCCCGCAGATCATGCAGCGGTCGTCCGCCTCCACGCAATCGAAGGCGTCAGGGCCCATAGTATAGAGCTGCGTATAGCTGCTCATCACGCCCTTGGCGTTTCCGGTGGTGCCGGACGTGTACATGATGGCGTAAAGGTCCCACGGCTCGATCGGTTGCGAAAGCTCCAGCAAGGCGGGTTCCTCCGCCTCAGCATCGACCAGCGGGCGGATGTCGAGACCTGCGATAGCGGGTGCGTCGCCCTCGCACACCAGAACGGTCTGCACCTTGCCGGGTGAAACCTCGCCGAGGCGCTCGACCAGCGGTGCTGCGGCGATCAGCAGCGGCGCGTCAGCATCTTCGAGGATGTGTTCCAGCACGCGTCCGCGCGCGCCGGTGTTGATCGGCACATAGACCGCGCCAAGATAGTTTATAGCGAACCAGGTGCACAAAAGGTCGGGCCCGTTGCCCATCAGGCACAGCACATGGTCGCCGCGTTTCACGCCAGCGCGGGCGAGCGTGGTGGCGCGTATCCGCACCCGCCTCAGCGTTTCCGAATAGCTCCACTCCGGCCCCGGCCAGAAATGGACGAAGGGCGCATCCGGGTTCGATTGCGCATAATTTTCAAGGATATAGCGGAAGACCGCGCGATTGCGATCAAGCGCGGGTTCAGGTGCGAGCGCAGGGCCGGTCGTCATCTATCCGGGTCTCCTTCCTGGGGGCAGCGGGACTTTTGCACTGCAATATGCCCGATGAAAATATGCCTTGCAAAGTTCAAACCGGATATGCAACATACTCGGTAGTATGTCAAAGCGGTTTCTGCACAGAACCGCGAAGAAGGCCCGTTTTGGGAGGATTCATGTCTGGAGTATCGACGGTGTCGGAAGGCGCTGTGGCAACGCTGCGCTTCGATCGCGGCGGCAAGGCCAATGCGCTCAATGCCGAGCTGATTGCCGGTCTGGAGAGTGCCGCGCTGGCGCTCGCGCAGCGCGCCGACATTGCCGTTGTCGTGCTGACCGGAACTCCTTCCATCTTCGCTGCGGGTGTCGATCTCAGGGATGAGGCTCTGTGGAAGCCGGGTGCCGGCGATGTCGAGCGGGCGCAGGCCATGAATGCCGGTGGGCGCATGACGGACGCATGGCGCCGGGTTCCCCAGCCGGTCATCGCCGCCCTCGAAGGGCCGGTGATTGGCGGCGGTGCCATTCTGGCGCTGACGGCGGATTTCCGCGTCATGGGCGCTTCCTCCTATCTGCGTTTTCCTGAAATCCGTCTCGGCATGACGCTTGGCTGGGGCGGTCTCCCGCTTCTGGTCGAGCGTGTCGGTTCGACGCGGGCCAAGCGCATTCTGTTCTGTGACGAGAAGATCAGTGCCGACGAGGCGCTGTCGCTCGGCCTGTGCGACCGTGTCGTGGCTGACGGCTCGACCGAGACGGAAGCACGAGACTGGGCTGCCGGGGTGGCAGAGGCACCTTCGCTTGCCCTGCGCATGACCAAGGCCGCGATCGATGCTGAAACCCGCCAGAACTGGGCGGCGGCCAGCGAGGGCGATCAGTTTTATCTCGCCCGACGCGTCCTGGAGGATGCCAGTCATTCATGATTTCGGGGGATGTGCGGCGGTTCGCGCATCCGGGTTCTGGCACGCCTGTGTGCCTGATGGAGGAGTAGTGGAATGAAAAATCTGAAGACCATCATTCTGTCGACGGTGTTCACTTTGTCGGCAACGGCGGCTTTCGCCGAGCCTTACCGCATCGGTGTCCTGACCGACATGTCGGGCATGAATTTCGATCTCGCGGGGCAGGGCTCTGTCGTCGCCGCGCAGATGGCGGTCGAGGATTTCGGCGGCAAGCTGCTGGGCGAGACGGTCGAGGTGATCGTCGGCGATCACCAGAACAAGCCCGATGTCGGCTCGACGCTGGCCCGCACCTGGATCGACTCGCAGAACGTGGTTGCTGTCGTCGACGTGCCGACCTCGTCGGTGGCGATGGCCGTGCAGGAAATCACCCGCCAGACGGATACCGCCTTCCTGATCTCGACCGCCGGTTCTTCGGCGCTGACCGGCGAGGCATGCTCGCCCTCCACCGCGCAGTGGACCTGGGACACCTTTGCCATGGCTAACGGCACCGGCCGCGCCATGACGCTGGAAGGTGCGAAGAAGTGGTACTTCATCACCGTGGACTACACCTTCGGCCATGCGCTTGAGGCTGATACCACGCAGGCCGTTCTGGCGGCCGGCGGCGAGGTTGTGGGTTCCGTGCGTCATCCGCGCGAGACCACCGACTTCTCGTCCTACATCCTGCAGGCGCAGGCTTCCGGCGCGGACGTGATCGCGCTCGCCAATTCCTCCGGCGACACCATGACGGCGCTGAAGCAGATGCAGGAATACGGCATCACCGATGCCGGGCAGAAGATTGCCGGCATGCTTTTGTTCCTCACTGACGTGCAGGGCGTTGGCCTCGATATCGCCAAGGGTCTGACGCTCACCACCGCCTTCTACTGGGATATGGATGACCAGACCCGCGAGTGGTCGGCCCGCTACAGCGAGCGCATGGATGGCAAGAAGCCCACCATGGTTCATGCCGGCGTCTACTCGGCCGTCACCAACTATCTGAAGGCTGCCGAAAAGGCCGGTGAAGCCAAAAGCGGCTCGAAGGTGATGGAAACCATGCGCGGCATGGACATCAACGACTTCTTCAACCGTAACGCCTATCTGCGTGAAGACGGCCGCGTCGTCCACGACATGTTCCTGGTCCGCGTGAAGAAGCCGGAAGAATCCACGTCTGCCGGTGACCTTTACGAAGTGCTCGCCACCATCCCGGGCAAGGAAGCCTTCGCTTCCGTGGAAAACAGCGCCTGCCCACTCGTCAAGAAGTGATCGGATAACGATGACCACCCATCCAGCCGCGGTTCGTTCCGATGCTGGCGCCTCCCGTGCCGTTCTTTCGGCACGGGGGCTGACCAAGCGCTTCGGGCCCTTCCTTGCCGTGAACAATGTCGACATCGACATTCATCATGGCCGGGTGCATGCGCTGATCGGCCCGAACGGCGCCGGCAAGAGCACGGTGTTCAACCTGTTGACCAAGTTCTATACGCCGACGGCGGGGCGTATCGTGCTGGACGAAACAGATATCACGGCGATGGATCCGGCGCGCGTGGCGCGCATGGGCATGGTCCGCTCGTTCCAGATTTCCGCCACCTTCGGCGACATGTCGCTGCTCGACAATGTCTGTATTGCCCTGCAGCGCGCCAACAATCTCGCGGTGCAGTTCTGGCGGCCGCTTTCCAGCCTCGACAGGCTGCGTCCGCGCGCCATGGAACTGCTCGACCGTGTCGGCCTTGCTGATATGTCGCAGCGGCGCGCCGCCGACCTTTCCTATGGCCGCAAGCGCGCGCTGGAGATCGCCACGACGCTGGCGCTCGAACCGCGTGTGCTTCTGCTCGACGAACCTCTGGCCGGCATGGGCCATGAGGACGTGGAGAACATGGCCTCCCTGATCTCGACCGTCGCACGCGATTGCGCGCTGCTCATGGTCGAGCACAATCTCAAGGTGGTTGCCGATATCGGCCACGAGATCACCGTTCTGCAGCGTGGCGAAGTTCTGGCGCGCGGCGATTACGCCACCGTCAGCACCGACCCGCGCGTGCGCGAAGCCTATATGGGGTCTGAAGATGGCGGGCACTGATCCGGTTCCTGCGGCCGGCGCCGCCCCGCGCGGCGGGGGCGCGGCTGCGCAGCTGAAGGTACGCAACCTCGAAGCGTGGTATGGCGAGAGCCATGCCCTGCACGGCGTCGATCTCGATGTGTTCCCCGGCGAGACGGTGACGCTGCTCGGCCGCAACGGCGTGGGCAAGACCACGACGCTGCGCGCCATCATGGGCATCATCCGCAAGCGCAAGGGCGACGTCGAGTTCGAGCAGCGCTCCATCATGCGCCTGCCGCTGCATCGCGTGGCCCGCACCGGCCTCGGGTTCGTGCCGGAAGAGCGCGGCATCTTCGCCAGCCTGACCGTCGAGGAAAACCTGCTGCTGCCGCCGGTGGTGGCCAAAGGCGGCATGAGCCTTGAGGAAATCTACAACATCTTCCCGAACCTGCTGGAGCGGCGCACCAGCCCCGGCACCAAGCTTTCCGGCGGCGAGCAGCAGATGCTCGCCATCGCCCGCATTCTGCGCACCGGCGTGCGCATGATCCTGCTGGACGAACCGACCGAGGGGCTCGCGCCCGTTATCGTGGAGCGCATCGGCGAAATGCTGAAGGTTCTGAAGTTGCATGGTCTGAGCGTGCTTCTGGTCGAGCAGAATTTCCGTTTCGCAGCACGCATCGCCGACCATTTCTACGTGATGGACCACGGCAAGATGATCGACAGTTTCTCCGTGTCGGAATTGCCTGCGCGCACCGAGGCGCTCAACACGGCTCTGGGGGTGTGAGATGACGATGATCTTTGGCGTGCCTTTGCCTGCCCTGATGGGTCAGTTGCTGATCGGACTGATCAACGGGTCGTTCTACGCATTGCTGTCGCTGGGACTGGCCGTCATCTTCGGCCTGCTGCGGGTGATCAATTTCGCCCATGGCGCATTCTACATGCTGGGTGCCTTCGCGGCGTGGATGCTGCTGGCCTATGCCGGCATCGGCTACTGGGGCGCGCTCATTCTCGCGCCGTTGATCGTCGGCATCGTCGGAATGGCGATCGAACGGCTGATGCTGCGCCGCCTCTATGGTCTCGACCATCTCTACGGCCTGCTGTTTACCTTCGGTCTGGCGCTGCTGCTGGAAGGCACGTTCCGCCATTTCTTCGGCACATCCGGCCAGCCTTACACCGCACCGGAAGCCCTGAGGGGCGCAACCAATCTGGGCTTCATGGTGCTGCCCAACTATCGCGGCTGGGTCGTCGTTGCCTCTCTGGTCATCTGTCTCGGCACCTGGGCGGTGATCGAGAAGACCTCGATCGGCGCCTATCTGCGCGCGGCGACCGAGAATGCCACGTTGGTGCAGGCTTTCGGCGTCAACGTGCCGGTGTTGCTGACCGTGACCTACGGGTTCGGCTGCGCGCTTGCCGGCATTGCAGGCGTGCTGGCTGCTCCCGTGTTTCAGGTCAGTCCGCTGATGGGCTCGAACCTGATCATCATCGTGTTCGCCGTGGTGGTTATCGGCGGTATGGGCTCCATCCTTGGGGCCATCGTCACCGGCTATATGCTCGGCATCATCGAGGGCCTGTGCAAGGTCTTCTATCCGGAGGCCGCCAACATCGTGGTGTTCGTCATCATGGCCATCGTGCTCCTGCTGCGCCCGGCCGGGCTTTTCGGAAAGGAGACCTGATATGAGCGCCATCCCTACCGAAGCCGCCGACATGCCGTCCCGTCGCAGCCCTCGTTCCGGGTTCATCCTTCTCGCCCTGGTGGCCGCGGCGCTGCTCGTCGCGCCCATGTGGGTCTATCCGATCTTCATGATGAAGCTTCTGTGCTTCGCGCTGTTCGCCGCCGCCTTCAACCTGCTGCTCGGCTATACGGGGCTGCTCTCCTTCGGCCATGCCGCCTTCTTCGGCGGCGCTGCCTATGTGACGGCCCATGCCATGAAAGTGTGGCAGGTGACGCCGGAAGTGGCGATCCTTGCCGGCGTCGGTGCGGCCATCGTGCTGGGTCTGATCATCGGCGCCATCGCCATCCGCAGGCAGGGCATCTACTTCGCCATGATCACGCTGGCCCTGGCGCAGATGTTCTACTTCTTCTGCCTGCAGGTTCCGTTCACCAATGGCGAGGACGGCATTCAGGGTTTTTCGCGCGGCAAACTGTTCGGGCTCATCGACCTCAACGACACGATGAACCTCTATTACTTCATTGCCGTGATGACGGTGCTGAGCCTGATGCTGATCTGGCGTATCGTGCATTCGCCTTTCGGACAGATCCTCAAGGCCATCCGTGAGAACGAGCCGCGCACCATCTCGCTTGGCTATTCCGTGCAGCGCTACAAGCTCGCCGCCTTCGTTATGTCGGCTGGTCTCGCCGGTCTCGCTGGCAGCCTCAAGGCGCTGCTGTTCCAGTTCGCGACGCTGACCGACGTGGCGTGGAACATGTCGGGCGAGGTGATCCTGATGGCGTTGCTGGGCGGCATCGGCACCATGGCGGGGCCGGTGGTCGGCGCAGGCATCCTCGTCGGATTGCAGAACTTCTTTGCCACCTCCGGTTTCCCGGTCACCATCGTTCTGGGCGCTACCTTCATGATCTGCGTGCTTCTGTTCCGGCGCGGCGTGGTGGGTGAAGTCCGGCACTGGCTGGACAATCGCAAGGCATGACCGACAGGCGCGCTGCGGCGAGCTTCACCCGCAAGACGCGGGTGGGGCGGGAATGGGTGGACTATAACGGCCACATGGCCGATTTCGCCTATGCCATTGCCTTCTCCGAGACCATGACCGCCTATATGGACGAGATCGGTCTCGACGCTGCCTATCGTGCGGCCACATCCGCCACTCTTTATACGCTCGACATGCGCATCGGCTATCTGCGCGAATGCCATGAAGGCGATGCGCTGCAGCTGTCGCTGCATGTGCTGGCGGCGGATTCAAAGCGTCTGCATGGCTATCTGGAAATGCACAATGCCGGCGGCACGCTGCTTGCCTGGAGCGAGCTGATGATGCTGCATGTCTCGCAGGCGGGCGGACAGCCGAAGGCGGCGGCGTTTCCGGCGGAGGTGGCGTCGCTGCTTGATCTGGCCGCTGCCGACAGCGCTGAAATCCTACCGCTTCCTCACCTTGAACGGCGGATCGGCCTTTCCCGCACCTGAATGAACCACAATGAAAAAGGGGCGGTGGAAATGTCCACCGCCCCTTTTTTCGTTAGTTGATGTCGGTGCTCAGAGCACTTCGAACAGGCCGGCAGCGCCCATGCCGCCGCCGATGCACATGGTCACGACCACATAGCGCGCGCCGCGCCGCTTGCCCTCGATCAGGGCATGGCCGACCATGCGGGCACCCGACATGCCATAGGGATGGCCGATGGAAATGGCGCCGCCATTGACGTTGAGCAGTTCGTCGGGAATGCCGAGCTGGTCGCGCGAAGGGATGACCTGCGCGGCGAAAGCCTCGTTCAGCTCCCACAGGCCGATGTCTTCGACCTTGAGGCCATGGATCGCCAGCAGCTTGCGCACGGCCGGCACCGGTCCGATGCCCATTTCCTCGGGGCCAACGCCAGCCACGGCAATGCCGCGATAGAGGCCGAGCGGGGCAAGGCCGCGCTTTTCGGCTTCGCTGCGTTCCATCAGTACCGAGGCGGAAGCGCCGTCGGAAAGCTGCGAGGCGTTGCCGGCGGTGATGAAGCGGCCTTCGGCAATGCGCTGGCCGTCCCGGAATACCGGCTTCAGGCTGGAAAGGCCTTCGAGCGTGGTTTCAGGGCGGTTGCCCTCGTCCTTGGCCAGCGTCACTTCCTTCTCGGAAACGGCACCGGTCGCCTTGTCCGTCACCTGCATGACCGTGGTGAGCGGCACGACTTCCGCATCGAGACGGCCGGCGGCCTGTGCGGCGGCGGTGCGTGCCTGCGATTGCAGCGCGTATTCATCCTGCGCCTCGCGGCTGACGCCATAGCGGTCGGCCACGATCTCGGCGGTTTCCACCATCGACATGTAGGTCTGCGGCAGATGCGCGTCGATCCACGGGTCGTGCCAGTGCGAGGTGTTCATCTGGGGCGTCTGCACCAGAGAAATCTGCTCGACGCCGCCGCCAACCGTGATCTTCATGCCGTCGGCAAGGATCTGCTTGGCCGCAATGGCGATCGCCATCAGGCCGGACGCACACTGGCGATCGACGCTCTGGCCGGGAACCGTGACCGGCAGGCCGGCGCGCAGAAGGCCGGTGCGGGCGATGTTCATGTGGGTGGTGCCTTGCTGGAGCGCTGCTCCGACCACGACATCCTCGACCTCCGCCGGATCGATGCCGGCACGGGCGACGGCATGTTCGATGGCGTGGCCGATCAGGCGCGGCGCGGTCGTGGCGTTGAAGGCGCCGCGATAGGCCTTGCCGATGGGCGTGCGCGCGGTCGAGACGATTACGGCTTCTTTCATCTGCTTCTCCTGATTCAGATATCGGTCGGTGCGGCGAGCGCGCGGGCGCAGGCCAGCAGCGGTTCGGTCAATGGTACGGGGCGGCGCGTGGCGCGGTCCACATAGACATGCACATAGGTACCACGCGCCGAGCACAGCTCGGAGTCGGCGGAAAACAGGCCAAAACCCCAGTTCATGCTGGTGCGCCCGACCTTCTCGACCCGTACGCCGACCCACAGTCTGGTGGGAAAGGTGATTTCGCTGAAGAACTGCGCGCCGTTCTGCACAACGAGGCCGATGGGATCGGTCGCGTCAGGCGAAAGGTCCAGCGCGCCATGTTCGATCAGCGACATGTTCAGCGCCGTGTCGAAATATTTCAGATAGGCCACGTTGTTGAGATGGCCGTAAATATCTGAATCCGCCCATTGCAGCACCGTTTCCTGATGCCAGGGATAGGCGCTTCGGGTGAGAGGGGTGAGGCGTTCGCTCATGGCTCTTCCTCTGTCGCCTCAGGCCCTGCCGAGCGCGGCGCGGGCGTTGGCGAGAATGCGGTCGACGTGACGCAGGCCTTCCGGCGGCTCGATCGGATTCTCGAGGCTGGCGATGCGGTCGAAATTCGCGCCGACCTCATCCGGCGTAAACGGCTTGCCGGTGAAGCACACGCCCTCGCTCTCGACCACGGCAAGGCGCGCCACGGTGCCGGCACCGGCCAGCAGCGCCGTGCGCGAAGGAGCATCCCGGCTCACCAGCCAGACGGCGGCGGGCGAGACAAGTTCGGGTGCCAGCAGTTCAAGCATTTCCTCGCTCATCATGTCGCCGGTCATGCGCGTGGCGGCGGTCGGCAGGATGGCGTTGACGTGAATGCCGTATTTCGCGCCTTCAAGGTGCAGCGTGTTCATGAGGCCGAGCACCGCCATCTTGGCCGCGCCGTAATTCGCCTGCCCGAAATTACCGTAGCTGCCCGAGGTGGAGGAGGTGACGAGCACGCGGCCGTAATTCTGCTCGCGCATGGTTGCCCACACAGCTTTTGTGGCTATGGTGGTGCCCATCAGGTGCACGTCGACCACAGCGCGGAAATCGTCGATCGTCATCTTGGCGAAGGTCCTGTCGCGCAGGATACCGGCGTTGTTGACAAGAACGTCCACGCGCCCGAATGCCGAGAGCGCCCGCACGACCATGGCTTCCATGTCGGCTTCGGAGGTAACGTTGCCGCCATCGGCGATGGCGCGGCCACCGGCCTCGGTGATCTCACGCACCACGGCTTCTGCGGCTTCGGTCGATCCGCCCGAGCCATCGCGCGCGCCGCCGAAATCGTTGATCACCACGGCTGCACCATGCGCGGCCAGCATCAGCGCGTGCGAGCGCCCGAGCCCGCCGCCTGCGCCGGTTACGATTGCGACCTGATCCCTGAAGCTGACCGACATCAATTCTCTCCTTCCATAACCAGCACGAGCCATTCGGCTATCATGGCCGGCTTTTCATTGCCTTCGATTTCGACCTCGACGCTGAAGCGTCTGAGCTTTCCTGCGCCCTTCGGCTCCTGCGAGAGCAGGGTGAACTTGCCCCGCACGCGGGCGCCAACCGGAACGGGAGCCAGAAAGCGGACTTTTTCAAACCCGTAATTGATCTCGACAACGCCCGCGGCCGGGCGGGGCAGGGCGGTGTGGGTGAAGTGGGTGAGCAGCGACAGCGACAGGAAGCCGTGCGCGATGGTGCCGCCATAGAGGCCTTCGGCCTTCGCGCGTACAGGATCGACATGAATGAACTGATGGTCCAGGATTGCATCCGCGAACCGGTCGATGAAAGGTTGATCGACCTCGATCCAGTCGGATATCAGCGGTGTGCCGGGAGTGTGGATCCGGTCATTCATCCGGTCTTTCCTTTGATTTAATGTGTGTTTCGCCTTGTCGGCAATTGCAACATACTCAGTAGTATGTTTAATTGTGCCCGTCCAGCTTATATCGCCATCGCAAGATGGATGAGCGCCAGATAATTGCGCAACATTCCAAAGCCGGCGATATTTCGGGGCGAATGAAATTCGGAGGATATTCCATGGCCAGATCGGATCACGAAGCCGAAGGGCAACGCGATCTCGGTGCGGATGCAGCCGTGGTGGAGGCCGGGCGCCCGCGCCGCCCGACACGCTCGCGCCGCAAGGCTGGCGAGGCTGCCGGAGCGGACAACAATGTCGACATTCTCGACTGTGCCGCTCAATGCTTCATGGAAATGGGCTTTCAGGGCACCAGCATCGACGATGTGGCCCGCCGGCTAGGTGCGACCAAGGGCAGGATCTACCACTATTACGCCTCCAAAACTGACCTGTTCTTCGACGTCCATCGTGAGGGCATGCGACGGCTGAACGAGGCGGTCAATGCAGTGATGGACAATGACGGCAACGGGCGTGAAACCCTGCGCGCGATGCTCGAAGCCCACGCGCTTACCATGCTGCAGAACATCGCCTATCTGGCGGTCGTGGTGCAGGGGGTGCATATGCACCGACTGGCCGCCACCACGCTGGCGCAGCGTCAGGTGCTGGATGAAATCATGGCCATTCGCCGCGATTTCGAGAAGCTGTTCGCCGATGTTTTTCGCCGCGGGCAGGAGGACGGCAGCATCCGCGCTGAGAATACATCGATCGCGATCAAGGGCATGCTCGGCGCGGTGAACTGGACCGCCGTGTGGTATCGCCCGCGCGCGAACGAGACGCTTGCCGACAAGCAAAAGATCGCGCGTGAGCTTGCCACGCTTCAGGTGGAAGGCGTGGCCTGACTCCTCCTTGTGTTGATTAATCATTTTGACCCGGCGCACGTGGTGCCGGCTTTCATATCTCACCCGGCGCTTTCGCGCCGGCACAGCGCCTAAGGAAAGCAGCCATGAGCTTTACACCCTTCTCCTTTACCACGGTCGGGCAGATACATGTCGAATGGGGCGCGGCCTCGAAGCTTGGCGCGCTGCTTGGCCAATGGTTTCCTGCACGCAAGCTGCTGCTGGTGACGGACAAGGGCTTGCACAAGGCCGGTGTGCTGGAGGCGGCAAAGGCGTCTCTGGCTGCCGAAGGCTTTGCCGTCACTATATTCGATGATGTGGTGGCTGACCCGCCCGAGGCTGTGCTGTTCGATTGCGTGGCTGAGGGCCGCAAGGCCGGCGCGGATATCGTGCTGGGGATCGGCGGCGGCTCCTCCATGGATGTCGCCAAGCTGGCCGCCGTGATGCTGACGACCGATCAGCCCCTGAAGGAGCTTTACGGCATCGGCAAGGTGCAGGGCGCGCGCCTGCCGCTGGTGCAGGTGCCGACCACGGCCGGAACCGGGTCCGAAGTCACCAACATCACCATCCTGACCACCCCGGACGATTCCAAGATGGGCGTGGTGGCGGATCAGCTCTATGCCGACCGCGTGCTGCTCGATGCCGAACTGACCACAGGCCTGCCGGCGCTGCACACCGCCGCCACCGGCATCGACGCCATGGTCCACGCGATCGAGGCCTACACCAGCCGGCACAAGAAAAATCCGCTTTCGGATGCGGCCGCGCGTGAGGCATTGCGTCTGCTCTCCTCCAATCTCGTTGCGGCCTGCAAGGATGGCAAGGATCGCGCGGCGCGCGAGGCGATGCTGCTGGGCGCTACGCTTGCCGGGCAGGCCTTCGCCAACGCACCGGTGGCGGCGGTGCATGCGCTGGCCTATCCGCTGGGCGGCCGCTACCACATTCCCCACGGACTCTCCAATGCGCTGATGCTGCAGCCGGTGCTGGAGTTCAACATGAAGGCGGCAGAGGCGCTTTATGCCGAGCTCGCCGGGCCTGCCGGGGCCGATGTTGCGCCCGATGCCGGCACGGCCGAAAAGGCGAAGGCCTTCGTCAAGCGGCTGATCGCGCTGATGGATGCCTCCGGTGCCCCGCGCCGCCTGCGCGATGCCGGTGTCGCCGAAGAAATGCTGCCGCAGCTTGCTGCCGATGCCATGCTGCAAACACGGCTTCTCGGCAACAATCCGGTCGAGGTTACGGAAGCGGATGCGCTGACGCTCTATCGTGCGGCCTTCTGAAAGCTGCGATAACTGAGTAACCCAGCCTGTCACGCAGATTTCACCAGCCTGCATGCAGCGGGCTGCTGAAATCTGGTCTCATGAAAAGGTTTTAGGCGAGAGAGCTCAGGCCGACTGGTCGATTGAGGCCGAAATGCCGGAAAGCAGCCGCCGATAGCAGGAAGGAATGCCCCAAAAGAAAAGGCCGCCTTTCGAGGCGGCCTTTTCTTTTCGTAAGCAATGCGTGGCGCAGATAAATCTTACTCTGCGTCCTTCTCCGTCTTCTTCTTCGGAGCGGCCTTCTTCTTCGGCGCCTCGGCTTCGCCGTCCTCGGCCTTGGCCGCAGCCTTCTTCGGCGCAGCCTTCTTCTTGGCCGGCTTGGCTTCGGCCTCGCCCTCTTCATCCTCGGCCAGCAGCTCTTCCTTGCTGACCTTGGTGTCGGTCACGGAAATCTGGCCAAGAAGATGGTCGACGACCTTTTCTTCGAAGATCGGAGCACGCAGCGAGTTCAGCGCCTCGGGGTTGCTGCGGTAGAACTCGAACACTTCCTGCTGCTGGTTGCCGGGGAAGCGGCGAACCTGCTCGAACAGACCACGCTGCAGTTCTTCGTCGGAAACGGTGACGCCTGCCTTCTCGCCGATCTCGGCAAGAACGAGGCCAAGGCGCACCCGGCGCTCGGCCAGACGCAGATACTCGGCACGGGCGTCTTCCTCAGTGGTCTCTTCGTCCGCGAAGGTGCGGCCGGCGGCTTCGAGGTCGCGGTTGACCTGATTCCAGATGTTGTTGAACTCGGCCTCGACCAGCTTGGAAGGCGCTTCGAAGCTGTAGGAAGAGTCAAGCTGGTCCAGAAGCTGGCGCTTGACCTTCTGGCGGGTGATGGAGCCGAACTGGTTCTCGATCTGGCTGCGCACGATTTCACGCAGGCGCTCCAGCGACTCCAGACCCAGAGACTTGGCGGTCTCGTCGTCGATCTTCAGTTCGCCGGGCTTCGCCACTTCCTTGACGGTGACGTCGAAGGTCGCTTCCTTGCCGGCCAGCTGCGCGGCCTGATAGTTCTCGGGGAAGGTAACGACAACCTGCTTCTCATCGCCGGCCTTGGTGCCGATGAGCTGGTCCTCGAAGCCGGGGATGAATTCCTTGGAGCCCAGCACCAGCGGCTGGTCGGAGCCAGTGCCGCCCGCAAAGGCTTCGCCGTCGATCTTGCCGACATAATCAATGGTCAGACGGTCACCATCGGCGGCCTTGCCGTCCTTCGGCTCGTAGCTGCGGGTGGATTCGGCCACGCGCTGCACCTGCTCGTCGATCTCGGACTCCGGCACGTCGTAGACAGGGCGCTCAACCTTGATGTCGGCGAAATCCCTGATCTCGATCGGAGGGATGACTTCGTAGTTCAGGCTGAATTCAAAATCGACGCCGCCATCGAGAATCTTTTCGGCTTCCTTCTCGTCCTCAGTCATCACGACCTCGGGCTGCATGGCAGCCTTTTCGCCGCGCTCGGTGATGATGCTGCGCGCGTCGTTGAGGATTTCGTTGACGACCTCGGCCATGAAGGACTTGCCGTAGACCTTGCGCAGGTGCTGCACCGGCACCTTGCCGGGACGGAAACCGTTGATGCGGACCTTCCCCCTGGCATCGGTGAGCCGGGTCATGAGCCTGGCTTCCATGTCGGTAGCCGGCACGACGACCTTGATCTCGCGCTTGAGGCCGGAGTTGAGCGTTTCGGTGACCTGCATCATCAAACCTTTATCTAGACCCGTAGGGCCGTAAAACGGATTCTACCGTTCACAGCCCGCCGGTACATTATTCCGGAGTTGGCTTCGGGGCGAAGCCGGATGAGCTGGCCATCTCCTGACCCAATCACCCGAAACGCTCCACAATGTGAATAAGTCCTTGTTGTTCCAGCTTCTTTTCACATGTTGCAGAAGCGGATCGTCGCATCCCGTCACATTCGACCCGCCTTTTGTCACAGGCGAGGCCAATTTTCAACTATCTTCGCATCCTGCGGGGCGCTTGCGAAATATGGGGGCAGGCTTGTCGGTCGGGCCCCGGGTGAGTGGATTGACAGAGATTGGCCTTCGTGGGATTGGCGGGTTGCATGCGGATGTGGCGGAACTGGTAGACGCCCCGGATTTAGGTTCCGGTGCCGAAAGGCGTGGGGGTTCGAATCCCTTCATCCGCACCAGTATTTCATGAAGTGTTCATGTGGCTGCTTCAGTTATCTCGGCAGGAAGCGGTATCAGAGCGTAGACTTTCACAGATAGTTGTTGCCGTACCTTGGTTTATGCTGTCGGGAGGGCCGAAATGGCCGGCGAACGATTTGAAGCTGCCATTCGAAACGCGATTGCAAAACGTCGCGCTGAAGCTCCGGAGCAGAGGCAACAGATTTATCAGGCTGCAAGGGCAAGCTTTCAGCGCCTGGCCAGAGGTGCTGAAGACGCCGCAGCGCTGGACGGCGCGATTGCTAAAATCGAGGCCTCATTCGCAGGCAACAGTGTGCAGCTCGAGAAAGCACAGAAGCGCAGGCATCTGGCAAGCGCAGCTTTTCTGCTTCTTGCAGGGATAGCTGCAGGCGCGCTGGCGGCTGTCTATACCATCTCCCCCTCGTCATCAGCGGCAGAGGAGGAGATCGGTGCGAGGTTTTCTCGGCAGTATACTAGCGATCTGCAGCATATGCCGACTGTGATCGCCTATCTGCGTGAAATCACCGATGCGATAGTTGAGCGTCAAAGGAACAATCGCGAATCGCTTGACCCAGCTAAAGGAAAACTTGTCGCTCTTTCGATGATCGATCCGGATCTTGTAAAAAAGATGCCGGAGTCTCTTCCGCGGGGAACCCAGTTTATCGTGAGGGCCGATCAGAAAGACCTTAAGGTTCTTGCCAACTGGACGCTGTGCGGGGTTGCCATGTTCTCCAATCCGGAAATGCTGGATCCGGTCAGGAGTAGAACTGATAGCATAGGCTGTCCCTTTTTCGGCATGTGGACATCCGGGGCGGTCAAATGGTGACCGATCAGTTTTTGCCACTTGCTCTGAAGAAGGGCGGGGCGATTGGCGCTCAGGGCTATATTCATCCCCATACGTTTCCTTAGGATGACGAAAGCCGCTGATCAGGTGAGACACTCAATCACCCACAATGTCGGAATTCGTGGAATAAGAGCTTTATTCAGGGTGGTGGGGTTTAAGAGAAGCACATTCTGACAAACATAGCAGGATTGTCGATGGTAGCGGAGGACGGATTTGAACCGCCGACACAAGGATTATGATTCCTCTGCTCTAACCAACTGAGCTACTCCGCCCCGGTGCAAGGTTCGATACCGCAACTCGCCGCTGCAGTGCCCTTTGCCAAGGTCGCGCGGATATAAGGTGGCCATGGCAATTGTGTCAAGCAGGCAAAAGCACTTGCCGGGAAATTGAGGCTGTTTTCTGCCGCGGTGAAATTTGCCGGCGTGAACGGGCGGGGTTGAGTTCGATACGGGCCACCGCTATGTGTCAGCCACCTGAATCTTCGAGTTTATGATTGATGAAACCGCGTATTGCCGTCCTTGGATGCGGATATTGGGGCAGCAACCATGTCCGCACCCTGAAGGGGCTTGGTGCCCTTTACGCGGTCTCCGATGCCAATCGTGACCGTGCCGAAGGTTTTGCCAGCGAACAGAACTGTCTGGCGCTCACTCCCGACGAGCTTTTCGAGCGTGAAGATGTCGATGCCATCGTGATGGCACTTCCGCCGCAGTTCCACGCCGAGGCGGCTATCCGCGCTGTCGGGGCGGGTAAGGATGTGCTTGTGGAAAAGCCGGTTGCGCTCACGGTCGAGGACGCGGAGCGGGCCGTGGCGGCGGCGAGGGACAAGGGCCGCGTTTATATGGTCGGTCATGTGCTGCGGTTTCATCCGGCCTTCGAGAAGCTCAAGGCGCTGGTTGATGCCGGCGAACTGGGCGAAATCCGCTATATCCATTCGCATCGTCTGGGCCTCGGAAAATTCCATACCGAAAATGATGCGCTGTGGGACCTTGCCCCGCACGATCTTTCCATGATCCTGGCCATCACCGGCGCTGCGCCGGTAGAGGTCCATGGAGAAGGCGCAGCAGCGCTCGACCATCTCAGCGATTTCGCGCATCTGCATATGCGTTTTCCCGGAAATCTGCGCGGGCACCTGTTCGCGTCGCGGCTCAATCCGTATCGCGAGCGGCGGCTGACGGTTGTTGGCACGAAGGGAATGGCGGTTTTCGACGATGTCGAGCCATGGGAGCGCAAGCTGGCCGTCTATCACCACTCCATCTGGCAGGACAGCGGTCAATGGGCCTTCACAGCAGACGAGCCGCACTACGTTCCGGTGGAGCAGGGCATGCCGCTGACGCGGGAGCTTGAGCACTTCATCCAGTGTATCGAGACCCGCGCAGAGCCGCGAACCAATGGGGAGGAAGCCATAAGGGTTCTGCAGGTTCTTACGGCCGGAACCGTGCGCCACCAACGAATTCTGTAAGGCTGCGACCAGGATGTTCATCAAATAAAAAGGGCGGCTCGAGCCGCCCTTTTTATTGGTTTCCGTGTTTCAAAGCTCAGCCGGCTACCTGTGCAGGCCGCGCGCCGAGACGCGACAGCATGGCTTCGGCTTCTTCTCCGCGCTCGGAGCGGCCGATGAAGCCGCCACCCAGCACGCGGGCTTCGTTGCCGTCATCGGAATAGAGAACGCAGGCCTGTCCCGGCGCGACACCGGATTCGCCATCGACCAGTTCAACGACCGCAGTGTCATTTTCGTGGCGCAGGATGGCAGGGCGGGGCGGGCGTGTGGAGCGAACCTTGGCAAAAAGCTCTATGCCTGCAGGCGGAATTTCGCAGAGGGCTTCATCTCCCAGCCAGTTCATGTCGCGCAGATAGACCTTGTGGGTTTCCAGTGCCTCACGCGGGCCGACGATGACACGTGCATGCTCGGAATCGAGATGCACGACGTAAAGCGGCTCGCCGGAGGCGACGCCGATGCCCCGGCGCTGGCCGATCGTGTAGCGCAGAATGCCGTCATGGCGACCGAGAACACGCCCATCGATATGGACGATATCACCGGGGGTGGAGGCGCCGGGCTTCAGCTTTGCGATGATGTCGGAATATTTGCCCTGCGGCACGAAACAGATGTCCTGACTGTCCTGCTTGGTGGCGACGGACAGTCCCATCTCCTCGGCCATGGCGCGAACAGCCGGCTTGGGCAAATCGCCCAGGGGAAAACGCAGGTAATCGAGCTGATCCTGTGTCGTGGCAAAAAGAAAATAGCTCTGATCCCGGTCGGCATCGAGCGGGCGATACAATGCGCGGTGAGCACCGTTCGCGCGCGAGCGGATGTAGTGGCCGGTGGCCAGAGCATCGGCGCCCAGTTCCTTCGCCGTGGCGAGAAGATCGGCGAACTTGACCGTCTGGTTGCAGGAAACGCAGGGGATCGGCGTTTCGCCATGTACATAGCTTTCGGCGAAGGGATTGATCACCGCCTCGCGAAAACGCCTCTCGTAGTCGAGCACATAATGGGGAATGCCGAGCGTTTCGGAAACGCGGCGTGCATCGTCTATATCCTGCCCGGCACAGCAGGAGCCCGGCCGGTGCGTTGCCGCACCATGGTCATAGAGCTGGAGCGTGACGCCGACGACATCGTAGCCTTCACGTTTGAGCAGCCCGGCCACAACGGAGGAATCGACGCCGCCGGACATGGCGACGACGACACGCGTGTCCTGCGGGCGTGCGGGAAGGTCAAGGCTGTTCATGTCATTGTTCCAAAAGGATGCGACCGCATTTCGGTCCGGTATGCCGGAAATAGGCCAGTGAGGTAAATATAGGTCAGGCTTCGATGGCTTGCCAGACCCGTTTTGCCTTCAACTCAGGCCTTCAGGAACGTTCCGTGGCCTTTGAATCGCATTTGAATCAAAGGCCAGGCCATTCCCTAACGTGACGTTCATGTTCGTTACTTATCCATTAGGAACCGCTTAGGCAATTTTTAAAGCTGTGGCGGTAGTGTGGCAGTGATTGGTTCTTGCGTTTTTTTAGTAGAGAGTATGATGACCGATCTTGTTAGACCGCGAGTCAAATACGTAATCGGGCCGGACGGCAGCCCGCTTACAATTGCCGACCTGCCGCCAACGAATACGAGACGCTGGGTCATCCGGCGCAAGGCTGAAGTTGTGGCAGCCGTCAGGGGAGGTCTTCTAAGCCTTGAAGAAGCCTGTCAGCGCTATGCCCTGACGACCGAGGAATTTCTTTCCTGGCAGGCGTCGATCGATGAATACGGGCTTGCGGGCCTTCGCACCACGCGAATTCAGCAATATCGGCACTGAAGTCTTTTCTGATCTTTTGGATCCGTTTCCGTCGCTTCAGACTTTTGTTCTGAGAGAAATCTTAATCCCGGGACCAGGTAATAGTTTCGGGACAGAACATGCTCCGGCACAATGATCTGAGGCCGTCCCGCCATGTTTTCATGGCTGTTTGCGAACCATCAGCGGAAGGTCCCGGCCCGAAAGGGCGGGGCCTTTTTGCTTGTTTGCAAGCAGCTGTTCCCGATTTTCATCCGAAAATTTCAGGTTTCTTGCATCTGTCGGTGAATTTTTCCGGCCGGATATGAAAACGGCCCCGCGGCGAAGCCGGCGAGGCCGTTTGAAATCTGACAGTCTGGAATTAAGGATCAGCCGATCATTGCGCTGCGCGGTGGGGCAGGTTCCGGCTCGCGCGCCTTGCCGTCGCGCATTTCCAGCATTTCAGCTTTGGCAAGCTCGGCTTCAGCTTCATGAAGCAATGTTTCGGCGGTGCTTCGCTGTCTGGCCAGATCGGATTGGGAATCCCTGAGATTGTCGCGCCGCTGGCGCGCGGCTTTCGCGAAGGTGGGATAGGCGAAATGGGTGATATCTGTGATGCCGGCTTTCTTTTCCTCGGCGGTGATCTGCATCTCCAGCTCGTTCGCCATCCGGTCGAATTCGGCGATCATCGCGTCGAGCTGCGCCAGCTGCCGCCGTTTCTCGTTCACCTGAAATTGCTTCAGACGAACGAGGCCCTCACGTGACTTCATGACCCTCAACTCCGCACATACTCTTTACGCTCACACTGATCCGGCGGAACGAAAAACGGCCTCCCACCGGTGTTTTCCACTGGGAGAGCCAATGGAAAACAAATTCCTAAGATTCTTTGCGCCCGGTAACCATTCGTTTACGGGCATTGTTAATCATAAGGGGCAGGACTTAAGAGCCGGTAAAAATTCTGATGCGAATTGATACCGGCGAATGAGCCTGCTGAATCACTTACGTCGGTTTTTTGACGTACGAGACGGTTTGGGGCTTCCCTCGAATCATCTTTGGATTCAACAGAGTATGGAAAGAGGTTAAAAGTTCTGGTATCGTCCGAAGCACGAAATTAGGATTTGTTAACCATTCGGTGGCAGTTTCGATTCAGGCAATCGCTGCCGCGGGCCAGAACGGGTCGTACACAGGTTCGGCGGCAGAAAAGGGGAATGAGATGCGCGTTCTGCTGATAGAAGATGACAGTGCAACCGCACAGAGCATCGAGCTTATGCTGAAGTCCGAGAGCTTCAATGTCTACACCACCGACCTCGGTGAGGAAGGTGTCGATCTGGGCAAGCTCTATGACTACGATATTATTCTCCTCGACCTGAATCTGCCCGACATGTCGGGCTATGAGGTTCTGAGGACACTGCGCCTTTCCAAGGTCAAGACACCCATCCTGATCCTGTCCGGCATGGCCGGCATCGAGGACAAGGTGCGCGGCCTCGGCTTCGGCGCCGACGATTACATGACCAAGCCCTTCCACAAGGATGAGCTTGTCGCCCGTATTCATGCCATTGTGCGCCGCTCCAAGGGCCATGCGCAGTCGGTCATCACCACCGGCGATCTCGTGGTCAACCTCGATGCAAAGACCGTCGAAGTGGGTGGCCAGCGGGTGCATCTGACCGGCAAGGAATACCAGATGCTGGAGCTGCTCTCGCTGCGCAAGGGCACCACGCTCACCAAGGAAATGTTCCTCAACCACCTTTATGGCGGCATGGACGAGCCGGAGCTGAAGATCATCGACGTCTTCATCTGCAAGCTGCGCAAGAAGCTCGATGCCTGTTCCGGTGGCCAGAATTACATCGAAACGGTCTGGGGACGCGGTTATGTGCTGCGCGAACCGGAAGAAATCCGCGAAAGCGCCTGATCGCTGCATTTGAGACGAGACCAGAAAAGACCCGGCTTTGCCGGGTTTTTTGTTTTCAGGTGATGTTGCAGCGGCGAATCAGGCTGCGATTTCTATGGTGCGAAAGCTGCCGAGAAGCTGCTCGCGGACAAAGGGCTTCAGCAGATAGCTGTCGGCGCCCGCACGTCTGGCGCGCATGATCGCCGCCACGTCCATTTCAACAAGCGAAAGAAGGATCCGGGGCGTGACTGCGCCCTGGAGGGACCTTATCGCGCGAATGAGATCCGGCGCACTCATGTCCGGCAGGTTGTTGGAAACAACAATGATATGCGGCATCGACCGGCGGCACATTTCCAGTGTCTCGGAGGCAGTGCTGCTTTCAAAAACAGTCATCTCAGGGGTGGCGAGAATTCGCTTTGCAACCCTGCAGATCACATTGGACCCGTCGGCAAAGATGCACAGTTGTTTCATCTGTTTTTCCCCCGGCTTGCTCCGCGGGTGCACAAGTGCCGCGAAGCTTCAGCCATGGTAACGCCAACGGGTAAAGAACCGGGAAATTTGACGGATAAAAATTATGTCAAATGCAATTTGGCTGGTGGCCGTTACGATCGGCAAATGGCGCTGATCGCGCCTTTGCCTGATCGGCGCAACCCTTATGCGGCGGTCAGGGTGATCTCTTCGGCTGTGGCGTGAATGGAGATTGTCATGCCGGCTTCGCGCGCCAGAAGAAGCGTATAGTAAGGCTGCACGGCATGGGCATCGATCGGCTCTTCCGGCTTGCCGCCCGAATGCAGTTCGAGGAATTTCGGCGGTACCCGCAGCATGGGACCGCTGGAGGAAATGACGAAGCGTGGCGCGGTCTCGAGGTCTTCCAGTTTGACCGAGATCTTGCCGCCGCGGGGGATCGCGGCATTGGCGATCAGGATGAGGTTGAGCAGCAGCTTGACCTTGTTCTTGGGCAGCAGCGCACGACCGCCTTCCCAGACCAGTTCCGGCTTTTCATTCTTGAGAAATGCGATGGCGACAGCCTGCGCATCTCCGGTGTCGATCTGCATTCCGGCCGAGCCGGCTGCACCAAAGGCAATGCGGGCGAATTGCAGGCGGGCCGAGGCGTTGCGCGCGCTCTGGCGGATGAGGTTCATGGCATCTTCGTCGGCGCCGCCTTCATCGAGCAGTTCGAGGCCGTTGTTGATGGCCCCAACCGGAGAAATGATGTCGTGACAGACCCGGCTGCACAGAAGGGCGGCGAGATCAGGCGCGGAAAGCGTGAAAAGGTCTGTCATGAGCGGCGGTCCCTGCAAAAATCGGTCTGTCGACGTGAATACGCCAGCTTGCGCCGCCACCCTATAGTCTGCGATGTCGAATCCGGCGAAGGCGCCGGCCGAAATGCAGGGTATGGAGTGTTGCGCAGGCGGACGTCCCAAGGGCAGTTTCGGCCTTCGAACTGCCATCTTCATGTGAAAGCTTAATGGTTGAAAAAGAATTACGGCATAGGTTGCCGTGATTGGTATGATAAGCGATCGATTCAGAATCGCGGATGCCCGAGGCGCAGACGGAGTGCTCCGTTACGGAGATGTACTGCATGATTTCCCGATATCTCAGGCCGGATTTCGTCCGCGCTGTGGCTACGACCATCATTCTCGCGAGCGCGCTCGCCTTTTCGGTGTCGGCCTCGCGGGCCCAGGAATACACGGCTCAGGAGATTGTCGATTCCGGCCATCGCTTTTTCGGCTCCACCTCGGGTGGGCTGGCAAGCGTCGTCGAAAAGGTTTTTTCCTCCTACGGCCTGCCTAACGGCTACATTCTGGGAGAAGAGGGGTCGGGCGCGCTGATTGGCGGTCTCACCTATGGCGAAGGCACGCTCTATACCAAGAATGCCGGAGACCACCGGGTGTTCTGGCAGGGTCCTTCGCTGGGCTGGGATTTTGGCGGACAGGGCTCCCGCGTCATGGTTCTGGTCTACAATCTGGACGATATCAGCAATCTTTATACGCGTTACGGC
>Ga0265293_10004277_pt1 | contig 25371 bp, 26 predicted proteins | sample Munlanlewell138R_FD_192505 | JGI IMG/M metagenome (GOLD analysis project Ga0265293, IMG submission 192505) | Leachate microbial communities from a municipal landfill in Southern Ontario, Canada - Leachate well 138R | ecosystem: Engineered > Solid waste > Landfill > Unclassified | place: Canada...
TACTGAAGCGGCAAACATCCAGTACTCGTTATCAATGGGTTTTCTCAGGGGCACGGCAATCGCATCAATTTCGCGATGGAAGTCGCGGTGCCCGCGGCAGAAACCCAGTTTTTCAAGGTCATTGGCGGCATCTTGCAGGCGCTCTTCAAACCATGCCCGTTGGCCTGGATATTTTTTTTCAAGGTCTATCAGGTAGCGTTCGCGAAACTCTGGTGAAATTGAATTGATATAGGCACGGCCAGTGGATGTTTTTGAAATGGACATGCGTACGCCTACTTCCGGGCGATATATTTTGCTATTGGCACCTTGTGCGATTTCCACATAACACATCTTGCTTTTACTGCCCATAACCAGTTGAACCTGCCCCGAAATATAGTCGGCCAGTTCCTGCATGAGTGGTCGTGCGATTTGGCGAATGGTCATGCGTTGCAGCACAGGGGCTGACAGGTTCAATAAACCGGCTCCCGGTACATATTTGGACAGGCGATCGGAGTAACGGATCAAGCCGTATTCACTAAGCGTCTCGAGCAACCGGAACAGGGTGGGTTTGGGCAGGCCTGTTTTTTCACCAATTTCCTTGGCACTTAACTCATATTGAACCGGCGAGAAACAGTTGAGGATATTAATGCCTCTGGCAAGCGCGCTAACCAGTTTGCTCTCATCCGGGGTTTCTGAAGTAGACATGGTTTGTTCTCTTTATTTATTAAATTATTTGCGATCTAATAAAATTATGATACATTAATATCAAAATATCAATTAAATAATATAAATAATGAGACAAAAGTTTCATTTTAAGGAGATGAAATGGAAGAAGCAGTTATTGTCGATGCCATCAGAAGCCCGATTGGCCGTTCCAAGGCCGGTGGTGCCTTTACCCAAATGCATCCCACCGATTTATTGGCGCAGTTACTAAAAGGGATTGTAGAGCGCAACAAACTGGATCCCGCCCTGGTGGATGACGTGATTACCGGTTGTGTCAGCCAGGTGGGTGAGCAATCTGGCACACCGGGACGGGTCGCATGGCTTGCTGCCGGCTTTCCCGAGCATGTGCCTTCCACCACGATTGACCGTAAATGCGGTTCCAGTCAGCAGGCGGTGCATTTCGCCGCCCAGGGCATCATGGCGGGAGCTTATGATATTGTGATTGCCTGCGGTATTGAATCCATGAGTCATGTACCCATGGGGGTGTCCCGGCTTGATCAAAATCCCTATGGTGAAGCATTCCTCAAGCGTTACGAGCCAGGCCTGGTTTCGCAGGGCGTGTCAGCCGAACTGGTGGCTGCAAAATGGGGTATCTCCCGGCAAGAGCTGGATGAATACAGTGCCCGTTCCCATGAGCGTGCGCATCTGGCACGCGAAGCCGGTTTGTTCAGGCGGGAAATTCTCCCCATTCAGACCATGAATGGTGCGGTGGATCAGGATGAAACCATTCGCCCAGGCACGCAGGCCAGCAAATTGGCCGAGCTGAAATCACCCTTTGAAAATGAAGCCATGTCGCAACGATTCCCGCAGATTGGCTGGCATGTTACAGCTGGCAATGCCTCGCAAATCAGTGACGGGGCGGCTGCCATGTTAATCATGAGCCGCCGCATGGCCGATAAGCTGGGCCTGAAACCGCGTGCCCGATTTGTGGCTTTTGATGTGCGTGGCGATGATCCCTTGTTAATGTTGACTGCACCCATCAGTTCAAGCCGCAAGGCCATTGATAAAAGTGGCCTGAAACTGGCAGACATCGACCACATTGAGGTGAATGAGGCCTTTGCCAGTGTGCCTTTGGCCTGGCAGCGGGAATTCCAGGTTGATGATGCCAAATTAAATCCAAGAGGAGGTGCCATTGCACTGGGGCATCCTTTGGGAGCATCCGGAGTACGGCTGATGACCACCATGTTGCATGCACTTGAGGATAATGCTCAACGCTATGGTTTGCAAACCATGTGTGAGGCAGGTGGCATGGCAAATACCACTATTATTGAAAGATTAAACTAATTAATAAAAAGTTAAAGGCAGGAGATACCTATGCAGTTGCAGGAAAATATGTCGGCAGTGGTAACCGGTGGCGCATCAGGCCTGGGCCTGGCGACCGCAGAAAAGCTGCTTGCCAAAGGAGTGCAAGTGGTTATTGCCGACCTGAGCGATAAAGGCCAGGAAGTGGCTGATCAGCTGGGAAGTAAGGCGCATTTTGTGAAGGCGGATGTTTGTGAGCCGGAGCAAATGAAAGCGGTTATTGAAAAAGCGGTTTCACTGGCGCCCTTGCGTGTCCTGGTGCATTGTGCCGGATATGGTGCACCTATCCGGGTGGTTGAAAAAGATGGCGAACCCGGCAATCTGGAAAAATTTGAAGCCATTATCCGTGTCAATGTGATTGGGACCTTTAATTCTTTGCGTCTTGCCGCGGCAGCCATGGCCAAAAATGAACCGTTGGACGGTGAGCGTGGCGCCTGCGTGTTAACCGCCTCGGTGGCGGCCTATGAGGGGCAAATCGGTCAGATTCCGTATTCTTCGGCCAAAGCCGGTATTGTGGGTATGACGCTGGTGGCGGCGCGTGATTTGGCGCAACGCCTGATCCGCGTCAATACGATTGCCCCCGGTTTGTTTGATACGCCGCTGTTATCAAAATTGCCAGAGCATGTGAAATCGGCCTTGGGGGCATCGGTGCCGCATCCGGCACGTTTGGGTTTTCCGTCAGAGTACGCCTCATTGGCGGTACAGATGCTGGAAAACGCCATGCTCAATGGTGAAACCATCCGGCTTGACGGTGCCATTCGCATGACGCCCCGTTAATCATTGCAAGTATTAACCAGTAAGACCTGCACCAACCATTAAATCAATAAGCAGTAACGGTGCAGTTTAGAAAACCGTAGCAGCATTCTGAATTTCCAGGAGACAAAAATGAAGAAGGTGACAAGACGCAGGGCAGTATCCATGTTGTGTGCAACAGTGCTTGGCATGGGTGCCTTGACGGTGGTAAATGTACAGGCCAGTACGGGTAATTATCCTGATAAAGCCATTCGTATCGTGGTTCCATACCCGCCTGGAGGGGGCACGGACACTATCGCCCGCATGATTTCACACGAACTGGCCAACGAGCTGGGCCAAACAGTATGGGTAGAGAACAAGCCGGGAGCCAGCGGAACGATTGGCAATCAGTTGGTGGCCAAGTCAGCACCCGATGGCTATACCGTATTGCTGGGCATTACGGCCTTGGTGCAGGCACCCTGGCTATATAAAAACCTGCCCTATGAGGTCAGCGAGTTGACACCTGTTTCACAGGTTGCCCTGTCATCGGATGTGTTTGTGGTAAAAAGTGATCTTCCGGTCAATACGATGGAAGAATTCATTGCACATGTGAAGAAAAACCCGGGTAAATATTCATACGGTTCTTACGGTAATGGCACTTCATCTCATTTGCACGGTGAGCAGTTCAAGGTCATTAACGGAATAGACCTGATGCATATTCCTTATCGTGGGTCAGGTCCTGAAGTGACGGCCATGTTAAGCGGTGAGCTGACCTCGGCCTTTATTGACATTACGGCCATAAGCCCACATCTCCAGTCTGATAAATTCAAGATTCTGGGTGTGACCGGTTCAAAACGACTAACCTCTTTGCCAGAGGCCAGGACATTCAGTGAAATGGGCATGGAAGGCTTCAATGCCAATGGCTGGTTTGGTTTTTTTGTGCCTGCCGCTACCCCCGGACCAATTGTGAACCTGTTAAGCGACAAAATTCAGAAAGTGATGAAAATGCCTAAAATTCATGGCCGTTTAACGGATATGGGGCTGATTCCTGTGGGTAACTCTGCCACCGAGTACGCCAAAATCGTTAAAGACGACTTGGCTGAATATGGCAAAGTGGCCAAGGAAACCGGTATCCGGATGGATTAATTCGAAAGGCATCAAGGTATGAAAGACTCATCAGGAGACAAGCAGATAATGAGCCCAATCAAGCGTAAATTCTGGCCTAAAGGTGTACCTGCCAACGGGAGTGTGCCGCATGTGACACTTCCTCATTATCTTGAAACCGCTGCGTTGCGCTATCCGGATAAAACCGCCATTATTTATAGTGGCAGACATATCAGTTACCGGGAGCTGAGGCAGCATGTCCATGCTATGGCGGGCTTTTTGCAACAGAAAATGCAGCTTGCCCGGGGTGATCGCGTGTTGCTGATGAGTCAGAACTGCCCGCAGTTTGTGATTGCGTTTTATGCAGTCTTGCAGCTGGGGGCGGTGGTGGTGCCGGTTAATGCGATGTGTACCACTTCTGAAATACAGCACTATATGGATGATAGTGGTGCCCGGTGCGCTTTTGTAGCGCAAGAGTTGTTAAAGCAGATTACTCCTTGTATGCAAGGCAACAGGGAAGGCGGGTTGCGGCATGTCATGGTGCATGCTTACCGTGATTTTGTGGAAGACCTTGCCGATCCAGATCTGCCTGACTTTGTCAGGCAGTACAGTGATCTTGCCTTATCTGATGGGATGGTGGCATTTTCTGAGGCGCTACAGGCGGGTTTGTCGGCCGAGGCGGTACAGACCTATCCGGATGATTTTTGTGTGCTGCCTTACACATCGGGCACCACCGGTAAACCCAAGGGCTGCATTCATACGCATGCAACCTTACTGGCCTCATTGGTGAATTCAGCTATCTGGCGTAATTTGCATGCTGAATCAGTCATGTTGTCGGTGGCACCCATGTTTCACATGCTGGGTATGCAAAATGGCATGAACATGCCCATCATGTTGGGGGGTACAGTTGTCATGATGCCGCGCTGGAATGCCGAATTGGCCCTGAAGTTAATGGAAAAACATCGGGTTTCCGTGTGGACGGCACCGCCTGCCATGGTGCTGGACTGCTTTTCGCAGTCCTCGGCCGATCAACGTGATTTATCCAGTCTGGCCTTGCTGTCGGGGGGTGGTGCAGCCATGCCGGAAGCGATTGCCGCCATGCTTAAAACGCGTTTTGGCATTGTTTACAATGAGGGTTACGGCATGACCGAAACCGCTTCTTTCCTGCATTGTAATCCGCTTGAACACAGTAAACGCCAGTGCCTGGGTATACCTACCCAAGGGGTTGATTCGCGTATTGTTGATCCTGGGACCTTGCAGGAGTTGCCGCAGGGTGAGGTTGGCGAGCTTATTACCAGTGGTCCGCAGGTCATGAAAGGATATTGGCAAAATGAACAGGCCAATCAGGAGTCCTTTCTGGAGCGTGACGGCCGGATTTTCTTCCGTACCGGCGATTTGGCAAGGATTGATGAAGAGGGTTATTTCTTCATGTGTGACCGTCTTAAGCGGATGATCAACGTATCCGGGTATAAAGTCTGGCCCAGCGAAGTGGAAAATACATTCTATGATCACCTTGCCATTCATGAGGTATGTATTGTAGGTATCCAGGATAGCGTCAAGGGTGAGGTCGTGAAAGCGCTGGTGGTTCTGAAGCCGGAATACGAGGGTAAATTGTCGGAACAGGATTTGATTGCCTGGGCCAGGGAAAACATGGCGGTTTACAAAGCCCCCAGACTGCTTGAATTTGTTGAGGTATTGCCAAAATCCAATACCGGTAAAATCATGTGGCGTAAATTGCAGGCAGAACAAAATGACATAACAGGAGAAAAAGTATGACGCAGATTTCAGGCGCACCACTGCAAGGAGTCAGGGTGCTGGATTTAACCCGTTTGCTGCCCGGACCGGCTTGTGCCATGCATCTGGCCGATATGGGTGCCGAGGTGGTCAAGCTGGAAGATACCGGTGCCGGTGACTACGCCTGGACTGCCTTGCGCTCTCAGGTAAACCGGAATAAACGGGGCTTGCAGCTGAATTTGAAAAAAGAGGAAGGCAAGGCCTTGTTTCTGGATCTTTGTGAAAAAGCCGATGTGGTGATCGAAGGGTTCAGGCCGGGTGTCATGAATCGCCTGGGGGTTGGCTATGAGGAGGTCAAACAGCGGAATCCGGCCATTGTGTATTGCAGCATGAGCGGCTATGGACAAACCGGCCCTTACAGTCAGGCTGCCGGTCATGATATTAACTATATTGCCAGGGCCGGTGTTGCCGACCAGATGGGTAATGGTACTGGCAAGCCGGCGTTGTCCAATCTTCCTTTGGCTGATCTGCTGGGTGGTGCCTCTACGGCATCTATCGGGATACTGGCCGCCCTGTTTGATGCCCAGCGCACCGGCAAGGGACGGTTGGTGGATATTTCCTTTTCTGATGGTATTCTGGCGTATGCCGGTTTACCAATGGCCTCATTGAATGAATTTGGGCAGGCTACCCCTGCGGGTGCTACCAAGTTAACGGGGGCGGCAGTCTATTATGGTTTCTATGAAACCGCTGATGGGCGCTATATTGCCGTTGGTGCTTTTGAGAAAAAATTCTGGGATGAGTTTTGTGAGCTGATAGGGCGTGAAGACCTGAAGCCATTTCATGACGCGCCCGATCCAGCACAGGTTAATTACGCGAAACAGGAACTAGGCCAGTTAATTGCGACCCACGACTTTGCCTGGTGGAGTGAAAAGCTGGCTGGCAGTGATTGTTGTGTCACACCTGTATTAAACATGGGTGAAACCGCCAATGATGCCCACTTTAAAGAACGGGGCATGGTTCTTGAGTCAATCAATGAACAGGGTGAAACGGTAAGGCAACTGGGTAGCCCGTTTAAAATGAGCGGCTTTGAGTTTGCCATCCGCCACCCATCGCCAACAGCTGGCCAGCATACGGTAGAAGTGTTGCGCGAATGGGGGGTCAGTGGCGAGCGTATCCGGCAATTGCTGGATGATGGGGTAGTGGTTCAAGGTTAAATTAAAATTAATTATTTCAATAAATGCCTGAATAAAAAAAGGGAATCGTGATAAAGCGATTCCCTTTAATTTACATCTTAACTAAACGGTTTGATTATGCCCAGGCGCGAGGTGCTGGTTTTTTCTTGCCGCGAGAGAAAGATTCTTTGTTGCCTTTACCAAACGGACGATCACTGCCGCGTGATGCCGGACGGCCTTCCCTGGCAGGGCGATCACCACCGAAGCCAGCACGTGCTGGGCGGTCACCAAAGCCGGCTTTGGCAGGACGATCACCAAAAGAGGGGCGATCACCGCTGAAGCCAGCACGGGCAGGACGGTCGCCATAAGAAGGACGATCACCGTTAGCCGCGCGGGCTGGGCGGTCACCAAAAGAAGGGCGCTCTGTACGGGCGGGACGGTCACCAAAAGCAGGACGTTCTGCGCGGGCAGGACGGTCACCAAATTCAGCGCGGGGTTTGTCAAAAGATCTTTCCTGATCGCCTTTTCTCATGGCAAAGCCCGAACGGGACTGGTCTTTACCTTTATTGAACCTGCGCTCACCGCCACCATTACGGCCGCCACCTTTGCCACTTTTGCGTCCGCGTGAGCTTTCTGCGGTTTTGGTGGGCTCCAGGCCTTCAATGGTTTCTGCATTAAGCGTTTGACCAATGAAGTGTTCGATACGACGGATTTTGTGTTTTTCGCTATGGGTTGCCAGTGTAAAGGCCAGACCGCTTCTGCCTGCACGACCGGTACGGCCAATGCGGTGAACGTAGTCTTCAGCCTGCATGGGCAGGTCATAGTTGATCGCGTGACTAATGCCTTGCACGTCAATACCACGTGCGGCCACATCGGTGGCGACCAGAACGCGCAGACGGCCACGTTGCAACTGTGTCAGTGTGCGGGTACGCTGGCGCTGGTTCATGTCGCCATGCAGGGCTGATGCCGAGAAGCCTTCTTCGTCAAGGCGATCAGCCAGGGCGTCCGCACCGCGTTTGGTTGCGGTGAAAACAATGGCCTGGTCAACGGAAGCATCACGCAGCAGGTGGTCAAGCAGGCGCATTTTGTGTGCAGCATCATCTGCGTACAGCAGGGTTTGTGTGATATTGGTGTGTTTTTGCTTCTGGTTTGAAATATCAATGCGTTTGGGTTCGTTCAGCATGTCTGCGGCCAGGCGGGCAACCGAACCTTCGAATGTTGCAGAGAACATCAGGGTTTGGCGGCTGGCCGGTGTTTTGGCCACAATGCTTTCAATATCTTCAATGAAACCCATGTCCAGCATGCGATCGGCTTCGTCAAGAATCAGGGTGTGTACCTGTGACAGGTTCACGCGTTTGGCATTCAAATGATCAATTAAACGGCCAGGTGTTGCAACCAGCACGTCTACGCGACGGGAAAGCATTTTGATTTGCGCGCCATAGGGCATGCCGCCTACAACGGTGGCAATACGCAAGTCCTGAATGCCTTGGCCATAGGTTTTTGTCGCTTCAGCTACTTGCTGGGCCAACTCACGCGTTGGGGTCAGTACCAAAACCTGTACGCCTGCGCCTTTGTTGGCGGGCATGTTGGCGATGCGATTCAGGGAAGGCAGCATGAAAGCTGCTGTTTTGCCACTGCCGGTTTGGGCAGAAACAATCAGGTCATGCCCTTCCAGTGCCTGTGGAATAGAGGCGGACTGCACGGAGGTCGGTTCGGTATAACCGGATTTTTTCAGTGCAGATAAAAGAATGGGCGATAAACCAAGAGTGTCAAATGACATAAATGTCCTTAAAGTGTTAGGTAACAAGCCTGGGGATGTGTCTGTTTTGCGCAGAAACATCAAATACCACAGGCATGAACGAACACGATAAAACGCGATTCATGCTAAGTATGAATGTGTGAGCAAACAGAAAACGTAAGGGGTAAGGCCAGACGAGTTGTTGATCGGAGCATCGTGCCGACCGGATCAACCAATGGATGTATTGAAACAGCGCAGGTCAGGAGGTAGGAGCGATGATGGTTGGCATATGGGCTAAATATTAAGCCATTACATTAACTACTGAATTCACTGCTGAAGTAAAAAATGCCAATCAATTTGCAGTAAGAGTTGAATGATAAAGGGTTTTTACTAACTTGTAAAGATTAAAAGACATTAAATCAGATATTTAAGTCAAGTTGTTGTTTTTGTTTTGTATCATTGTGTGTCAGTGACCAGTTGACAGGGGGCAGTGCATTGGCTGAAAGCCATTCATTGCAGGCCTTGAAGTGGCCATTGCCAAGAAAAGGTTCAGGGGGGCGGCTGGCTGATAATGGAGAGGGATGGTTGCTTTTCAGGATAAGGTGCTTGCCCTGGCCTGCCATGATCAGGGGAATTTTGCTTTGGGCATGGGCGCCCCATAACAGGAAAACACAATGTGCCTGGTTGGCAAGATGGCTGATGACAGCATCTGTAATGCTGTGCCAGCCCAACCTTGCATGAGAGGCCGGTTGCGCGTTTTCAACGGTAAGTACCGTATTGAGCAGCATGACACCCTGGCTGACCCAGGCATTCAGGTCATTTCCTTCAATTTTGATATTGTTGTATTCTCTGGCCAGTTCCTTGAAAATATTACGCAGGCTGGGTGGTGTCCGGATCTGGTCCGGTACGGAAAAAGCCAGTCCTTGCGCCTGGCCTGGGCCATGGTAAGGGTCCTGGCCCAGGATGACGACCCGGGTATCTTCAGGCCCAAGCTGCTCGAATATTTTTAACGGTGCTGCGGGATAGATAGTTGCCCCTGCCTGCAGCCGTTCGCTCAGGAAATGGTTGATATTTTCAAGGACCGGCTTAAGCGATGGCTGGTTGAACAGGGCCTGCCATTGAGGATGGCAGCGCATGAGCTGATCAGGCAGTGAGCCGTTGAAGTTGTTTGATGCAGACATTCAGATTTCTGCCAATGCAAGGACAAGTGCTTGGTGATAGGCCGGTTTCAGGTGGTTCATTTGGCTTAAATGATCTTGCCACTCGGCCGGTGCCTCGCTATGGGTAAAGCGTGGGTTGCCCCAGGTGGAGCCAGGAAAATGCCGGTCTTGCCTGAAACGGGGAATAATATGCCAGTGCAAATGCGGTACCATGGTGCCAAATTGTGCCAGATTGATTTTGTCCGGTGTGAGCACGTGTCGCTGAACAGATTCAACACAAAAAACAAAACGCATGAATATCATTTGTTCGGCGGGGGACAGGTCAGTCATTTCCTTGACGTGCTGCTGCCAGATGACACGGGTATAGCAGGGGTAGTCCACGTCACCGGCGTCAATAACGCGAACCTGCTCATTTTGCCAAATAAGCAGTTCATCGCTGGCCCTGCATAGTACGCATGAGTCAGTCATTGAGTTATTCCCTGATGAAATCGGCCAGGGCCAAGCCTGGGTCGGGTTCTCGCATGAAGGCCTCGCCAATCAAAAAGCCATACACATGATGGTCTTTCATTTTTTGAATGTCTTCATGCGAGTGAATGCCGCTTTCAGTAATGACATAGCGGTTGTCGGGAATGAGTGGCAAAAGATCCAGCGTGTTCTGCAACGAGGTTTCAAAGGTACGCAGGTTACGGTTATTGATGCCAATGAGCGGGGTTTTAAGTTCCAGGGCCACTTCCAGTTCGTTGCGATCATGGACTTCGACCAGCACATCCATGCCCAGTTCAAACGCCAGCTTTTCAAATTCCCTGAGTTGCTCTTTGGTTAGTGCGGACACAATCAGCAAAATGCAGTCGGCACCCATGGCGCGGGCATTGATGATCTGGTAGGGGTCGATAATGAAATCCTTGCGCAATACGGGCAGCGGACAAGCAGCACGGGCCTGGCGCAGGTAATCGTTGGAACCCTGGAAAAACTGGACATCGGTTAAGACGGACAGACAGGTAGCGCCATTGGCGGCATAGCTGCGAGCGATCTCTGGTGGGTTGAAGTTTTCCCTGATAACGCCTTTGGAGGGGGAGGCTTTTTTGATTTCAGTAATAACCGCTGCCTTGCAGGCATCAATTTTTTCACGCAGGGCATTGGCAAACCCACGGACGTCCTGACGGGCCTGGGCTTCACGCAGCAAGTCCGCTTCACTGCGGATCTGTTTCTGGGAAGAAACCTCTTCTTTTTTAACGGCCAGAATATTGGCTAAAATATCGCTCATGAGTTGAATTTCCTTGTGAATGCACAGAATTCTTCCATTTTATCCCGTGCCGCGCCGGATGCAATCAATTCACGTGCCTGGTTGATGCCATCCTTGATTGAATCTGCCTTGTTACCAGTGTAAATGGCCAGGCCGGCGTTAAGGATAACAATATCCCTTGCCGCTCCTTCACGGTTATCCAGGGCTTCGCGCATTTTTTCCAGGGACTCTTCCCGGTTGGCCACTTTCAGGCTGCGGTTGGAAACCATTTGCATGCCAAAGTCTTCAGGGTGGATTTTGTATTCACTGACTTCGCCATTTTTCAGTTCGCCAACCAGGGTTGCAGCACCCAAAGAGGCTTCGTCCATGCCATCAAGGCCGTGGATGATGAGGACGTGTTTGGCGCCCAGCTGTTGCAGAACGCGAACCTGAATACCTACCAGATCGGGGTGGAAGACGCCCATGAGCTGGTTGCCGGCCTTGGCCGGGTTGGTTAGGGGGCCCAGGATATTGAACATGGTCCGAACGCCCAGCGCCTTGCGTACCGCGGCTACATTTTTCATGCTGGCATGGTGATGAGGCGCGTACATAAAGCCGATGCCGATGTTTTCAATACACTCGCGAACCTGGTCGGGCTGCAGTTCGATATTGGCACCCATGGCTTCCAGCGCATCGGCACTGCCAGAAGAGGATGAGGCGCTGCGGTTGCCGTGCTTGGCGATTTTAACGCCAGCTGCCGCGGCAACGAACATGGCCGTGGTTGAAATGTTGAAGGTGTTGCTGCCATCGCCACCGGTACCGCACATGTCCAGCAGGTCATCGGTGTTGTCAAGGTTGACCGGGGTGGCAAACTCGCGCATGACGGTTGCCGCGGCGGTCAGTTCGCCAACAGTTTCCTTTTTAACCCGCAGGCCCATCAGCAGGGCACTGGCAATGGTTTCAGGGACTTCGCCATTCATCAGCTGACGCATCAGGTGCAGCATTTCGTCATGGAAAATTTCGCGGTGTTCAATACAGCGGGTGAGCGCTTCAGTATAGGTGATTTTCATTTTTTGTTCATATCCAGAAAGTTTTGCAATAAGGCGTGTCCATGCTCGCTAAGGACCGATTCGGGGTGGAATTGCACGCCGTAAATGGGCAATGTTTTGTGGGCCACACCCATGATTTCACCGTCTGCGGTTTCGGCCGTGACGCTCAGGCAGTCGGGCAGGGTTTCGCGTTCAATGGCCAGCGAGTGATAGCGGGTAACCGTGAAGGGGGATGGCAGGCCCTTGAAAACATCGGTGCCGGTATGGGTGATGGGGGAGGTTTTGCCGTGCATGATTTGTTTGGCACGGATGATGTTCCCGCCAAAGGCGGCACCAATGGACTGGTGTCCCAGGCAAACGCCCAGGATGGGTTTTTTGCCGGCAAAGTGTTTGATCAGCTCCACGGATATGCCTGCTTCGGCGGGCGAGCAGGGGCCGGGTGAAACGCAAATCAGGTCCGGGTCCAGGGCGGCAATTTCCTCAACAGTCATCTGGTCATTGCGCACGACCTTAACGTCTTCGCCCAGTTCGCCAAAATACTGCACCAGGTTATAGGTGAATGAATCATAGTTATCAAGCATCAGCAACATGTTGTTATCCTTTTTTTGTACTGTTAAACGGGTTGATCAAGGCCGTACTGGACCTGTTCGGCCGCACGCAGCACGGCGCGTGCCTTGGCTTCGGTTTCGAGCCATTCTTTTTCGGGGTCGGAGTCGGCCACAATGCCGGCGGCGGCCTGTACGTAAAGCATGCCGTTTTTAATCACGCCGGTACGAATCGCAATGGCCACATCCATGGTGCCGTTGTAGCTTAAGTAACCGGCCGCGCCACCGTATACGCCACGGCGTACCGGTTCAAGTTCGTCGATGATTTCCATGGCCTTGACTTTGGGGGCGCCGGTCAGGGTGCCGGCAGGAAAAGAGGCGCGCAGGACATCGATGGCGCCCATGCCTGGCTTGAGTGTGCCCTTGACATTGGAAACCAGGTGCATCACGTGTGAATAGCGCTCAATATTCATCTGGTCGGAGACTTCGACCGTGCCGGTTTGTGCCACGCGGCCCACATCGTTGCGGGCCAGGTCAATCAGCATGACATGCTCGGCAATTTCCTTGGGGTCGGCCTTTAGTTCTTCAGCCAGTGCGGCATCTTCCGAGGGGGTCTCACCGCGCTTGCGGGTGCCAGCCAGCGGACGGATGGTAATGGAGGACTGTTCTTGTTTGTTTTCATCCAGGAAAACTTCCTGGCGAACCAGGGTTTCGGGTGAGGAGCCTACAACGTGGAAATCACCGAAGTTCCAGAAATACATGTACGGGGAGGGGTTCAGGGAACGCAGGGCCCGGTACAGGGAAAGGGGGGAGTCGCGGAATGGCTTGGCAATCACCTGGCCCACCTGGACCTGCATCAAATCACCGGCAGCAATATGCTCCTTGGCTTTCAGGACGGCATTGATGTAGTCCTGTTTCTTGAAGTCACGGATTTCTTCGGTGACCATGCTGGGCAGGCTATAGGGAATTTCAACCGGTTTGCGCAGCATGGTACGCAGTTTAAGAAGGCGTTTTTGGGCTTTGCTATAGCTTTCAGGTACGGACGGATCGGCATAGATCATCAGATAGGTGCGACCAATCACGTTGTCTACAATGACCAGTTCGTCAACTTGCATCAGCATGATGTCGGGGATGCCTTCTTCCTGGCCATGCGGGAAAGGTTTGACGGCAGGGCCAAGGCTGGGTTCGATGTTGCGGACGGTATCGTAGCCGAAGTAACCGGCCAGGCCACCTGCAAAACGGGGAATGCCAGGGCGGGTTGCTACCTTGAAACGTTGCTGGAAATTTTTGATGAATTCAAGTGGATCCCCTTCATGGGTTTCAACCACCTGGCCATCGGTAATGACTTCGGTGTGTTGTCCGCTTGCCTTGATGACGGTTTTGGCAGGCAAGCCAATAAATGAGTAGCGGCCAAACTGTTCTCCGCCTACCACCGACTCTAGCAGGCAGGTCATGCGGCCGGATTCTTTGCCGGTATGGGCCAGTTTGAGGTAAATCCCCAAGGTGGTATCCAGGTCTGCGTAGGTTTCCTTGACGATCGGAATGCGGTTGTAGCCTTGTGCTGCTAATGCGTTGAATTCAATTTCAGTCATCATAGTGGTCTCATTTTTTTTCAATTAGACCGGGCAGAAATAAAAAAACCCGGTCTAGCCATACAGGTTACCGGGAATTTTGTTTACTGCTTGATTGACGTTAAGGATGCGTGGACGCGCCTTTTTACTTGAAAATCCCGGAACACAAACGCCACCAGCGCCAATAATTGGCGCAATAAGAAGAAGCGAATGCATTAAAAGGAGTTTTCATGGGCGTTGCTGTTTTCCTGAATCTGTCATTGATTTGCCAGCCATTGGGCTGCGCTCGTCATGGAATCAATAATAGCATCTACTTTAAGGGTTTGTACACTGTTTCCTTCGTTATACCCATAAGGCAGGATTAAAACAGGCATGCCAGCAGCCTGTGCCGCCTGCACATCGTTAATGGAATCGCCAATAAATACGCTGTTTTCAGGCGGATGGCCCAGTTTTTCGCAGGCGTACAATAACGGTTCGGGATGTGGTTTTTTTCTTGCGCAGGTATCACCGGACACAACCGTGTCAAAAAAACCGATCAGACCGGTTTGGGTTAACAGGGGCAGGGTGAAGGCTTCGGCCTTATTGGTGACTACGGCCAGTTTAAGGCCTTGCGCCTTCATGGCTTTCAGGCCATCGATGACACCGGGGTAAACCGTACTGCCATCACCGTTAACCAGATGGTAATGCCGGACGAAAATCTCCCTGGCCTGATTGAACATTTCAGGAGGAAGTTCCTTGTTGTCAAGACTGGCATTGATGGTGCGGATAATCAGGTTGTCGATGCCTTTGCCTACAAAGCTGGCAATCACATCTTGTCCCAGGGTATGCATGCCCAGTTCCAGGCGCATGGCATTGGCGGCATGCGCAAGGTCGGGGATGCTGTCTACCAGGGTTCCGTCAAGGTCGATAAGTACGGCGTTAATGCTCATGGCCTGCCTTTATATTGAAGCGACAGCCGCAGCTTCGCCTTTGGCGATTTCACGACGCATTTCAGCGATGATGGAGGCATAATCTTTCTGGCCGAAAATGGCTGAGCCGGCCACAAAGGTGTCTGCACCGGCAGCACGGATCTGGGCAATGTTGTCGGTTTTTACGCCACCGTCAACTTCGAGTAGAATGGCTTGGCCACCTGTGTTTTGCCACTGGTCTATGCGAGCCCTGGCCTGGCGCAGTTTGTCCAGGGTGTTGGGAATGAATTTTTGTCCGCCAAAACCCGGGTTTACTGACATCAGCAGGATCACGTCCAGTTTGTCCATGACATGGTCCATGAAACCAAGCGGGGTGCCGGGATTGAAAACCAGGCCTGCCTTGCAGCCATGGTCACGGATAAGACCCAGGCTGCGGTCCAGGTGACGGGAAGCTTCAGGGTGGAAGGTGATTATGTTGGCACCTGCCTTGGCAAACATGGGGATCAGGCTGTCAACCGGTTCACACATCAGGTGGACATCAATGGGGGCGGTGGTATGAGGACGAATGGCTTCGCAAACCATTGGGCCGATGGTCAGGTTGGGGACATAATGGTTGTCCATGACATCAAAATGGATCCAGTCGGCACCGGCTTGAACGACATCGCGGACTTCTTCACCCAGACGGGCGAAATCGGCGGACAGGATGCTGGGCGCAATTCGGGTAACATGCTGTAATGACATGATGATTTTTCGTAATTTGAGATGGTGGAAGTACAATAAGAGGTTATTATTTCACATAAAATAGTGTGATAATTCATTCAGGAGAATTCTTTTGAAATCTGATAGCATCGAGGTTGAGGTCATTGCGCAATATCTGCCGGAGCAATCGGATCCTGAAAAAAGGCAGTATTTTTTTATTTACACAGTACGTATCAGGAATAACGGTTTGTTTGCGGCACAAGTCATCAGCCGGCACTGGATTATCAAGGATGGCAACGAGCAGGTCCAGGAAGTCAGGGGGCTTGGAGTGATCGGACAACAGCCGCTGATTGCCGTAGGCGATACCTTTGAGTACACCAGCGGTTGCCCGCTTAGCACGCCTTACGGCACTATGAAGGGCAGTTATCACTGTGTGGGCGAAAACGGTATCCCTTTCGATGTCGATATTCCCGAATTCGTGTTGACCGTACCCCGCACCTTACATTAAGAACGGAAAAGAATAATGATGAAACTTCGTCTTCTTGCCCTTTCAGTCAGTTCGGCTGTTTTGCTGGTTGCCTGTTCGGGCGGCACCCCTTTTGTCTCTGGCGAAGCACCCGAAGTGCCAGCCATTGATGCGCCTTTGACAGTGCCTCCGTTGTCTTCCTTTGCGCAAACCGCACCACGCAAATTGTCAGGTCAGTATACCCGGGCATCCTGGTCCGATCTGCCCGGCTGGGAACAGGCGCAGGTTGATAATCTCTGGCTGACTTTGTTAAATAACTGCCGGGGCCTGATGCGACCCATTTCCGGTTCCCTGACGATCCCCGCGCGCGCCACACCACAGGCGTGGCAGCCCGTTTGCAAGGCCGTTGCCGAATCGGGGCAACCAGCCCGCAGCAATGATGCCGTTTTTGTGAAAAATTTCCTTGAAACCCATTTGCAGCCCTGGAAGGTTTCTGGTGCAAATGGCAGTAGCAATACCGTGACCGGTTATTATGAACCGGTGGTCAGGGGCTCCCTGTCACAAGGGGGCGTCTATCAATGGCCCATGTACGCACCGCCCGCCGATTTGCTAACCATCGATCTGGGTAGTGTCTACCCTGAATTGGCAGGCAAACGCATCCGCGGAAAACGGGTAGACAATAAAGTGGTGCCTTACGATACCCGTGAGCAAATCAATGCCAGCGCCAATAAACCCCCGGTTATTGCCTGGCTCGATGACCCCGTCGAAGCATTTTTCCTGCAAATCCAGGGTTCAGGGCGTGTCCTGCTTGATAATGGTGAAACCCTGCGCCTGGCTTATGCCGATCATAACGGGCGTCCTTATACCTCAATTGGAAAATGGCTGGCGGATAAGGGTGAGTTGCCCATCAGCCAGGCATCCATGCAAAATATCAAGGCTTGGGCCAAGGCCAATCCCGATCGTGTTCATGAAATGTTGAATGCCAATCAGGCCATGGTGTTTTTCCGTCCTGAAAAAGTGACCGATGAAGCTGTTGGACCTAAAGGAGCCTATGGTATTCCTTTAATTGCCCAACGATCGGTGGCGGTTGATCCCACGTTTGTGCCACTGGGTTCTCCCCTCTTTTTATCCACCACCCGGCCGGGTTCAGCCGCGCCATTGAAAACGGTGGTTTTTGCCCAGGATACGGGGGCTGCCATCAAGGGCGCTGCACGGACTGATTTTTTCTGGGGTAGTGGCCCCGAGGCCGGCGATATGGCTGGTAAAATGAAGCAGCAGGGAGAGGTTTGGATTTTATGGCCTAAACAGGCTGGAGCACCGAGTGCAAGATGAGTAAATATGATGTAGTGGTTTGTGGGGGCGGTATTGTTGGGCTGTCCTGCGCGCTGGCCTTGGCCAGGCAAAGAGTAAATGTGTGTTTGCTGGGTCCCCGGAAAAAGCCTATGGCTAACCTGGGAGAACAGTACCATCCAAGAGTTTATGCAATTTCTTCAGCCAGTCAGCTGTTTCTGCAAGAACTGGGAGTCTGGAACTCTATCCCTGCCGAACGTATTGTGCCGGTTGAAAGCATGGAAATCCATGGGGACCGGGACGGCATGGTTGTACTGGATGCCTGGCAGGCGGCACAGGCCGAGTTGGCCTGGATCATGGAATCCGGGGAAATAGAACAGGCCCTGTTCCAGGCGGTGCAAATCTTTGGTGTGCCCTGGATTGACGACAAAATGCAAAGCTATTCGCCAGGGCAAGTGGTTACGGAAAAAGGCAAGACGGTTCAGGCCGACCTGTTCATCGGTGCCGATGGCGCCCGTTCTCCATTGCGCAAGGCGGCAGCGCTGGCGCATGAGGCCAAGCCTTATGGTGATACCGGCCTGGTCTTGCAGCTTACCACCGAAAAACCGCATTTGAATACGGCCATTCAATGGTTCAGGCCCAACGGTATCCTGGCATTCCTGCCATTACCCGATACCCGTGATGGCCATCAGGTTTCCATGGTGTGGTCATTGCGTGAAGAGCAGGCTAATGTGCTCCTGGCCATGGATCCCGAACAGCTGGCCATCGAGTTGCCCCGTAAGCTTGACGAAATTACGCAAGGCAGGTTGGGCAGGGTCAGCGTACGCAGCCCTTTGTATGGTTTTCCACTTACCCTTGAAAAAGCAAAAATGACTGCACCGGGTATTGCCCTGGTAGGGGATGCCGCTCATCGCGTGCACCCCTTGGCGGGGCAGGGCCTTAATCTTGGTCTGGTTGATGCACAGGTTTTATGCCGCATTCTGGCACAAAAGGAACCTTTCCGGTCGTTTGGCGATCTTAGGGTACTTGAGCGCTATCAAACCGAGCGCGCGGAAGCTATTCTGGCTATGCGGTTGGCCACCGATGGCCTGCACAAGCTTTTTTCTTCACCGTCATCCGGGCCTTTGGCCTTTTTGCGCAATACCGGAATGGACGTAGTGCAGCGCTTGCCGTTTGTTAAACAGCGTTTGATCGCGGCGGCCTCGGGGCTTTAATTTATCAAAGGCGGGTCAGGATCCGCCCCTCACAGGAAATTGTTGGAATGAAATTGGATTTGAATAAATGGGCAAGGCGCAAGGCGTTGACGGTTTGTTGTTTGCTGGGGCTGGTTTCGTCACCCCTGCTGGCGCAAGAGACAACAAACACCACGGACAGCATTAAAGCGGCCATTGCCTCGGCCTTTGAAGTTGAAGTAACCGCTGTAGAGCAAACCCCTTATGCGGGTATTTATGAAGTTCAGATGGGCACCAATATTGTGTACACCACTGAAAAAGCCGATTTTGTGATTGCCGGCAACCTGATTGATGCCAAGACCAAAGCCGATGTCACCAGTGAAAGGGTGGCCAAATTATCCGAAGTCCCTTTTGAAACCTTGCCAATTGAAAAGGCGGTAAAACGGGTTATTGGCAATGGCGAAAGAAAAGTGGCCATTTTTGAAGATCCCAATTGCGGCTATTGTAAAAAGCTGTATAAGGAGTTCGAGGAGGTTGATAACGTCACGGTTTATACTTTCCTGATGCCTATCCTGGCGCCGGACTCCATGGTGAAAGCCAAAAATATCTGGTGTGCCAAAGATCAGGCGCAAGCATGGGGAAACTGGATGGGCAAGAACGAGACCCCGCCAGCGGCAGAATGTGAAGAAACCCCCATCAGCGGTATTCTTGCCTTGGGCAGGGATCTGGGCGTCCAGGGAACCCCCGCCATGTTTTTTGGGGATGGCAGCCGTATCAATGGTTATATGCCAGCAAAAAACATTAATGAAGTCCTGGACAGGCAAAACCAGGTGCTTAGCCAGAATTAAACGTTAATATCTATTTCGTACCTAAAAAGGCCGGCGTATATATGCCGGCATTTTTAGGTATAAGAAAACGGGTGGCGCAAAAGCTCGTGTACCGACTTTACCCGCAGGTCAACATAAGCTGGGCGGATTATATGCTTTGAGCTGAAGGGAGTGCCGGCATTGAAGATGTGTACGGTTTTCATATGCAGCTGTTTGGCAATCTTCAGGTTTTTCAGGGTGTCTTCAACCAAGATGGTTTCGGTGGGTTTGCACTTTAGCTGGCACAGCAGCTGATGCATTAACGTGGGTGATGGTTTGGGCCGAAAGGTGCCTTGCAGGCGCATTTGGTCAATGGAACAGATGCCGGCAAAGCAATGGCGGATGCCCAAGGTGTCCAGGACCGAGCAGGCATAATTGTGCGGAGCATTGGTGAGGATGTATTTGATGCCGGGTGCATTTTGCAATAACCCTGCCAGATTTCGTTCTGGTTTGACAAAATCGGGCGCATGAAAGTCATGACTCATATGCAGGAATCGTGAGGCATTAACGCCGTGATGGCGTTCCATGCCAATCATGGTGGCGCCGTAGCGTTCCCAGTATTTTTGCCGCAGCGCGGTGGCCGGTACAAAACCGATACCCAGTGCTTTCATGATAGCCTTGGTCATGCTGACATCAATTTGGGCAAAAACGGCATGAGAGGCATCGTGCAGGGTGTTGTCCAGGTCAAAAAGCCATACACGATCGGTTTTTCGGTGTATGACTTTTGCGCTTAACGGCTTGATCAGGTTGGAACAGCGCATGCCTAGGCGGTAATCATGGTGCCTACGCCTTTATCGGTCAGGATTTCCAGCAACAGACAATGCGGAACTCGGCCATCAAGGATGTGGACGGAGTTTACACCGTTTCTGGCAGCGTCAAGGGCGGATGAAATTTTGGGTAACATGCCACCGGAGATGGTGCCATCGGCGAAAAGCTCATCAATAACTTTGGCGGAAAGACGACGCAGCAGATTACCTGATTTATCGAGCACGCCTGGTGTATTGGTCATCATCAGGAGCTTTTCAGCCAGCAGGACTTCGGCCATTTTGCCTGCCACTACGTCAGCATTGATGTTGTAAACATTACCGTCTTCGGGATCGTAACCAATGGGCGAGATTACAGGGATGAACTGGTCATCTTGCAGGGCCTTGACAACGGATGGGTCAATACTGGTGATATCACCCACAAAACCGATATCCAAAGGCTCATCGGGATTTTCCCGGTTGGGCATTAATTTTTTGCGTGCCTGAATGAGGCCGCCATCCTTGCCGGTTAGGCCAACAGCCTTGCCACCGGCTTCGTTGATCATCATGACGATGTCCTGCTGGACCTGACCGCCCAGAACCCATTCAACCACTTCCATGGTATCGGCATCAGTCACACGCATGCCCTGGATGAAGTTGCCATTTTTACCCAGACGCTTGAGGGCGCTGTCGATTTGCGGGCCACCACCGTGGATGACAATGGGGTTCAGGCCAATGAGTTTGAGCAGGACTACGTCGCGCGCAAAACTGCGTTGCAGGCTTTCCTCTATCATTGCGTTGCCACCATATTTGATAACAACGGTTTTGCCATGAAAACGGCGAATATAAGGCAGGGATTCTGAAATGATATCCGCTTTTACAGAGGGCGGAACAACATTGATATCCTGTGGCAAAATGTCGGTCATTTTTTGGTCACAATTTAAAAAAGTTAAACGGAATCAGGTTTTGGCAAGCGTATCCTGCAAGGTTTTTTCAAAGATGGCTTTATCATAATTGCCAATGTAGCGCTTCACAATATTGCCTTGCCGGTCGAGCAGGAATGAGACGGGCGTAAATTTAATATCATCAAAGGCTTTGGCAACGCTGCCATCTTTGTCAAGTGTAACCGTAAAGGGCAGCTTGTTGTCACGGGTGTAGTTCTTGACGAAAGGCTCGGGGTCGTAAGCCATGGCAACAGCGATGGTGTCGTAGCCCTGTTCTTTGTATTTGTTGTGATAGGCAATAGTGTCGGGCATTTGCTGGATGCAGGTAACACAATTGGTTGCCCAGAATTTGACCAATACCACCTTGCCTTGCAGATCGCTGGTTTGAAACTGCTTGCCCTCGAGGCTGGTAAAGGTGACATTGGGGGCGGCTTCGGTTGAGCTCAGGGTAAACCAAGCACCTATGCCGGCCAAGGCAACAATAAGGGAAACAATAAATTTTTTCATCAGTTCAAAGGATAGGTTTGAGTCGTGGACGGATTAACTTCTGTTCCAGGGACTGTCATGCTACCGCTTGATGATGTAACGGATGAATGGCTGGCAGTACCCGTATCTGAAACCAGGTCAAATACTTTGACAACCCTGTTAACGCCACTGACACCCGCTGCTGCCGAGGCGGCACGGTCTCCCTCGATGGGGGTGACCTGACCCATCAGGTAGACAACACCCCGGCTGGTGGTGATATCAATGGTACTTGATGGGACATTTTTGGTGGTGAGAAGTTCCGTTCTGACTTTGGAGGTTATCCAGCTGTCATTGGCACGGGTACTGAATGCCGCCGGCGGGGCAACCACCACTTCATTAAGCACGGTTTTTACATCGGGAACGCCCCGGGCAATGGCAGTGGCCCGTTCTTTGGCGGCAAGGGTAGAGGCTTCACCGGTTAACAGGACCCGCTGGTTGTAGGCCATGGCATTAATGCGAACTGCATCTTTAAGTTCTTCACTAATGCGGCTTTCGGTGCGAATGCCAATGTTTTTGTCGGTCAGCTGCATGCCCGAGGTGCGGCGGTCAGAGACGACCACCGCCGTTGTGGTTGCCGCACCGCCCACCAGCAAGGGGACGCACGCGGACAGCAGGGTACTGGAGCCCAGGACAACAGCAAGTAAAGCGGTAGGGCGAATAATTCGAGCTGTACGCTTTAATTTCATGAAATATCTCCTAATAAGAATGCATCAATACCATCACACAACACATGCAGCAACAAACCATGCACTTCCTGAATGCGCATGGTGCGATCGTGGGGAACACAAAGATGAACATCGAAATCGGTCAACATGCCGGCAATTGTGCCACCATTTTTTCCGGTCAGGGCGATGACTGCCATGTTCCGTTCGTGAGCGGCCTGGATTGCCTTGATGACATTGCTTGAGTTGCCGCTGGTAGACATGGCAACCAGGACATCACCGGGTTGCCCCAGTGCCTGTACCTGGCGCTCGAAAATGACATCAAAGCCATAATCGTTGCCCACTGCGGTCAGGATGGAAGTGTCTGTATTGAGGGAAATGCCTGCGAATGGAATCCGGTCGCGCTCGAATCGTCCGACCAGCTCGGCAATGAAGTGCTGGGCATCAGCGGCGGAGCCTCCGTTGCCGCAGGCCAATACTTTGGCATTGTTGCTGATTGCCTGGACCAATATATCGATACTTTGCGCAATTGGTGATATGAGCGTGGACGCGCTGTTTTCCATTGTCTGGATGGCGTCTTGAAAATGTAAATTGATTCTGGTTGAAATATCCATGACCCTGATTATCGCACGAGTGCGCAAAAATACCTGTGATTAATGCATTAAAACGTAATAGGCAATGCTGCTGTTTGCCAGAAGTGTAAGGTGATTTTATCAGGTTGATCGTGTTATGGCTCAAAATGCATGCCTGATCCATTCTATCTGTTCCTGCTCCATGCAAACGGCGTCAAACCGGCATAAAGGGGTTTTTCCTCCGAAGTATTTACGGCTGAGCAACGGCAGATAAATCGCTGCACTGGCTTGGAGGCGTTTTTGTTTGGCTACGGTAATGCTGGCGGCGGCACCCCCGAACCGCCTGCTGTTGCGTAACCGGATCTCAATAAACACCAGTGTATCTCCATCAATCATGATGCCATCAATTTCACCAAACCGGCAGTTCAGGTTTTGCGCCACTGTTTTCAGACCCTGCTTTTCAAGATATTCAATGGCTTGTTGTTCTGCCTGCAGGCCCATCGTTTGCCTGGCCGACAATTTATGGTCATAAAAAGGTTTGCGGGTGGCGGGCTTGCGTTTTCTGGTCTTTGCCCGTTTTTGCTGTGCGGCCAGTGCAAGTTCAAAAACGGTGTTGTCATGGGAAGTGGTCATTTTTTATGGGAGGCGTCTTTTTATGCAGTCAAAGGAAGTGATCAGCGATAATGTCGGATGGGATTACCTGGCAGTTATTTTGACAAAAAGAGGGCACTATGGCGATAGAAGAGGGACTTTTTCATGCAGCATGGAAAAAGGTAATGGCAGATCTTGAACAGCAAAGCTGGCCCCAGGCATGCCTGTATGTGGTGGCAACGCCAATTGGCAATCTGGCCGATATCAGTCCCCGGGCGGTTTTTGCCCTGAATCAGGCCGATGTGATTGCCGCTGAAGATACCCGCTCATCCCGAGTTCTGCTTAATGCCTGGGGAATCAATACGCCTTTAATGCCAGCGCATCGCCATAACGAAGCACGTGCGGCACAGGAAATTATCCGTCTTTTGCGAGAAGGTAAGCGGGTGGCCCTGGTATCAGATGCAGGTGCACCGGCGGTCAGTGATCCTGGTGGGCGTATCGTGCGTGAAGTCAGGGAGCAGGGCTTGCTGGTCAGGCCAATTCCAGGGGCGTCCGCGGTAATTGCGGCGCTAATGGGCAGTGGTGTCAGCAGTGATGAAAACCCGACCTTCGCGTTTGCCGGGTTTGTTCCACAAAAATCGGCAGCCAGGCAGCAATGGCTACGTAAATGGGGGCAGATGGACGCACCGGTGGTCATGTTTGAATCACCGCACCGGATTCAGGCTTTTTGCCGTGATTTGCTGCTGGTATGTGGTGCCGCTCGTCAGTTAACAGTGGCCCGTGAATTAACCAAACGCTTTGAACAGATTGTGACTCTGCCTATTGGTGAATTGGAGACCTGGTTTGCCCAAGATGCGCACCGTCAGCTGGGTGAGTTCGTGCTGATCCTTGAGGCAGCGCCAAAAGCGGATGAAGACGAGCAAATGGTGAAGGCAACCGAACTCTTGAAAATATTGCTGGAAACGGTTTCGGTTAAAGACAGTGTGAAGATTGCCGCACAAATAACCGGACTGGCGCGTGATGCTGTGTATGCACGCGCCCTTGAGCTGAAAAATGCTTAAAGCATGGTTTTGCCGGTTTTTCTGCCTTTGGCGTTGTTCTTGATGAGCTCGACCTTGACCTTGTCGCTACCTTTATTCACAATGCCCAGTTTTTTTGCCGCCCCATAAGACAGGTCAATAATGCGGTTGCCATGGAAGGGGCCGCGATCGTTGATCCGGACAGTAATGCTTTCACCGGTGGAAATGCGGGTAACCTTGACCACACTGTTCAGGGGTAACTCTTTATGGGCGGCGGTCATTAAATTCTGGTTGTATTTTTCGCCATTGGCCGTGCGTTTGCCATGAAAGCCGGGGCCGTACCATGAGGCAGTGCCCACCTGGGAAAAATCGGTAATGGTATTGGCAAACGGCACATAGCCTTTGCCCTTGATGGTATAGGCACGGGCATGGCTGCGGTGTGACGGCTGGGCCTTGAAACCGGTGCCTGATACCGGTGTCATTTCCTCTGGCTCGTTTTCTGTAAGGGCATCAATGTCAGCGGAGTTCAGGCTGCGCAGGTTTTCACCATAAGCCTTGTCATAGCTGCTTTCGGGGAAAATACCATTGGCCGTAATCCTGAAATTGCTGGTTTTCAGGTCTTTGGCAGGGTCAACCTGCGCGGTTTCTTTTGTTTCCAGGACATCTTTGGGTGAATCTTTTTCACTGGTGCCTGCATGCGTGGTGTATGAGAAAAATGTCACACATAGGGCCAGGAAAAGTTGTTGATGCGTTTTGGTCTTCATGTAAGGTTCTTTGGTACTTGTGAACGATGTCGAACGCGTATGGGTCGATGTGAACTGAAGCGCTTCGCCAGTTCTTCTGCTACGTATACAGATCGATGCTGTCCGCCGGTACAACCTAT
>Ga0265293_10004280_pt1 | contig 25342 bp, 27 predicted proteins | sample Munlanlewell138R_FD_192505 | JGI IMG/M metagenome (GOLD analysis project Ga0265293, IMG submission 192505) | Leachate microbial communities from a municipal landfill in Southern Ontario, Canada - Leachate well 138R | ecosystem: Engineered > Solid waste > Landfill > Unclassified | place: Canada...
AACCGGATAGAGTTTCTCAAACAATTTTAATCATGAATATACAAATACTGGATAGCAATTTACGTGAACATATAAATACTCAGGCAAAGCCTTCCGAGATATCAAAGATTTTGTCCTTAACCAGTGTATCTGTCGAAAGGCTCGAAAAACTTCCCAACGACTATCTCTACGACATCGAAGTTACTACAAATAGAGTTGACCTCATGTCTGTCATAGGAATCGCCCGAGAGCTAGACGCAGCCCTTTCTCAAAACGGAATAAAGTCACAGTTTATCGAAAAGAAATATCCTCCTCTCAAATCAGGGAAAAATGACCTTCTGGACATACAGATAGACAAAAGACTAGTAAATAGGGTTAGTGCTGCAATAATTGATGTAAAAACTGGAGAATCTCCAGCATTTATGACAGAGATGCTGGAAAAAAGCGGGATCCGACCTCTTTCAAATCTTATTGATATCACAAACTTTATCATGCGTGAAGTCGGCCACCCTGCACACATCTTCGATTATGACAGGTTAAATGGGCAGAAAATAATTATCCGTGAATCGGAAAAAGGAGAAACGATAACAACCCTCGATGGCAAGACCCACATCCTAAAAGGAGGAGATATCATAGCAACCGACCAAAATGGCAGAATCATAGACCTTTTGGGAATAATGGGGCTTGAAAACAGCGTCGTCACTGACGATACGACTAGGGCCGTACTGTTTTTTGATAATAATAACCCTAAAAAAATCAGAAAGACCTCAATGGGTCTTGGTATCCGCACAGAAGCCGCGGTTCTTAACGAGAAGAATGTAGATCCGGAGCTTATTACAACCACCATGCAACGCGGCATCGAGCTTTATGAAAAATATGCTGGAGGAAAAGTGGTCGGAAATATCATAGATATCTATCCGTCAAAACCCGAGGCAAAAAGAATAAACGTAAGAAAATCAAGAATCTCTCAGATAATAGGCGTAGACATAGACGATAAAACTATCACTCAGATACTTGAAAAGCTTTCATTTAAAGTGGCTGACGGGAAAGATACGATTACGGTAATTCCCCCCTCCTTTAGGGCATCTGACGTCGATATCGAAGAGGACGTAATCGAGGAAATCGCCAGAATCTACGGATATCACAAAATACCAAATAGTCTTCCACCTATAAATTATAAATCTCCAAATAACATAAAGAGTGGCTTTTTCTACTGGGAAAACCGCGTAAAGGATGCGATGAAATACTGGGGATTTAACGAAGTATATACGTATTCTATGGTCGCAGAAAGCCTATTTGAAGGACCACTTACTACTGCTTTAAAAATCGCAAACCCTCTTTCTGAGGATCATGCCTACATGAGAGCGACGTTGGTCCCAAGTCTTCTTGAGGTTACTGAGAATAACTACACTGAGGAGATAAGGCTCTTTGAGATAGCAAATGTCTATAAAAAAAGGAGCGGTAATCTTCCTGATGAGATACCACATCTTGCAGCGGTGATAAAAAAAAGCAGTGAAGATATATTCTTTGAAGCAAAGGGGATTCTGGTTGGAATCTTCGAAGATCTAGGCATAAAAAATTATAACTTTAAAAAACGCGATGAGGGTGGAGCAGGCGCTGACGTATTTGTAGACACCGTAAAAATTGGTGACATAGAACTTTTGGAGCAGGATCTGGTAAATTTTGAGATAAATTTTCAACTACTTTCCCAAAAGGCTACTGATAAAAAGGTATTCAAGCCAATCCCTCTATATCCTCCTATAATCGAGGATATTAGGATAGAGGTAAAACCCGAAATAGAGTATCAGAAAATAATAGACACGATCTACGGATCGAGTGAAATCGTAAATAACGCAGTACTCATAGATGAGTATGAGAACAAAAAAACATTCAGAATAAGCTTTCAGGACGAAAGAAAAAGCCTTTCCAGTGTCGATGTGACACCAATAAGAGAAAAACTTATAGAAGACCTCAGATCAAAGCTCAAAGCCAAGATAGGATAAATGAATATTCTTGCAACCCTGGTCTATGTCCAGAAGGACGATAAGACGCTTATGATCCTTCCAGGCCCGCATAAACACGATCTCTATAAAGGGAAATGGAATGGTCTGGGTGGAAAACTTGACCCGGAAGAAACCCCAGAACAGTGCGCGATACGTGAGGTCAAAGAGGAATCAGGGCTAAAGCCCGCCAAACTAAAACTCGCAGGAATCCTGACATTTCCGAAAGTCGATCGCGAGAATAACTGGTACACATTCGTGTATACTTGCAGCGAATTTACAGGTAGGCTCAAAGAGTCAACAGAGGGGAAGCTCAAATGGTGCCAAACAGACAAACTGCTCGAACTAAATCTCTGGGAGGGAGACTACATATTTCTACCGTGGATATTTGAGAGAAAATTGTTCTCCGCAAAATTCATCTACGATGAAGGGAAACTACTATCTCACGAAGTTGTCTTTCACAGTTAGTCGTATTTATAATCTGACTTTTCTGTAGGAGGGTAGTATTCAGGGCGATCAGCAGCATAGTGCTCTTTGATCCATTCATCTATCGCTTCTTTCCATCTATTTCTTCCGTCTGTTGAGACAGGATCCTCCTCGTCAAAGACTATGAATTCTTTCGTATCATAATCATTGCGCTCTATTTCTTCGTCCGACGCGAGCTTTCCGTCATCGTGCTTTGAGAGCTTTACCGTCTTATAGATCGCAGACTTTCCCGAGGGCTGTGTTCCTTTGACAAAATATTCGACCCGAGTTGGCTGATCTCCTACAGGCAATCCTCCCGAATAAGCATCGATCTGCATAGCCTCCACATTTGATGGAACCTCAAAATCTTCATTGTCTGTGCCGGAAAGCACCGCTTTCATTATTCCTGCCCAAATAGGAGATGCACCGGTGACACCTGATGCGATACGTGGATCAAGCGGCGTGCTGTCATTGTTTCCCACCCATACACCTACCGTGTACGAGGGAGTGTAGCCGATTGTCCAGTTATCTTTTTTTTCATCAGTTGTACCTGTTTTTGCAGCAACCGTTCTTCCTGCAACATTCAGATACGAGTTGGTTCCAAAAGCATCAGCACGCGCATTGTTATCAAGCAATATGTGCGATATCAGAAATGATACTTCTTCCGATAGAACCCTTTCGGGACTTTGAGGGGTATGTTTGTAAATCGTCTTGCCTTTCCTGTCTTTCACTTCCAAGATAGCAAAAGGGTCCAACTGTTCACCTTTTCTGGCAAATACCGAATATGCTGACGATATATCAAGAAGTGTTGCTTCGCGTCCTCCCAACACCAAAGAAAGACCGACATTCGCTAGATTCCCGCGCGTTGGCTCCCAGTTGGTAATTCCCATATCATAACCTTTCTGCATCACAGGCTCTATCCCGACCCGCGCAAGCATCTTTACAGCTGGGACGTTCAAAGAGTTACCGAGTGCGAACCGTAGCTGCACCGGCCCTCTGTATTCACCGTCATAATTTACGGGAACATATTCTGCCTCCCCAGGGACACCCGTCTGAAACCCTGTCTTTACATCCATCACCAGCGTCGCGGGAGTATAGCCTTTTTCAAATGCCACAGCATAGGTAATAGGCTTTAGAGACGATCCTGGCTGACGTAGGGCAGTTGCAGCATTAAAATTTCCGTCATTTTCTGTATCGAAATAATCGACACTTCCGACCATCGCAAGTATTCCTCCTGTCTCTACATCCAACACAACAGCTGACGCATTATTTACGTCATAGTCCTCAAATTTCTCGAATTCCTTTGTGATGACGTCCTCAGCTTTCTCCTGAATATCCTGATCCAAAGTGGTTGTTATGACTAGATTTCCGTTCTCGACAAGATTTTCCCCGAGCTGATCTATCAATAGTTGTCTAACATACATCACAAAATGCGGCGCCTTGATGCTTCCCGTTTTTTGTTCGAATTTGAAGTTCTTTATTTCTTCAAGCGATTTCTTCTCCTCGTCTTCACTGATGTATCCGTCCTCACGCATACGACGCAGGACAACGCTGCTTCTATCTATATAACTATCTCCACCGCTAACCATAGGGGAGTAGAGAGAGGGTGCTTGTGGAAGTCCAGCTAGAAATGCAGACTCTGACAAGGTTAGATCCTTTGCGTTCTTCTCAAAATAAAGATTACTTGCCGCCTCAACTCCAACAGCAGCTCCTCCATAAGGGATATTATTAAGATACATCTCGAGTATCTCGTCTTTACTAAACCTACTATCTACCTGCACCGCAAGTATGAGCTCCTTTAGCTTTCTCGTGACTGTCCTTTCAGGAGAGAGCAGCGCGTTTTTGACAAGCTGCTGGGTAATGGTGGATCCTCCAGCAATCCTCCCCCTAAAAATAGGATCTATCACAAGACCACGGATATATCCTGTTATAGAAAATCCTTTATTTGTGTAAAAATCTTTATCCTCGACGGCGATTGTCGCTTCACGCAAATGTACTGGAATGTTGTCCAAGTCAACATATATCCTATTTATATCCTTAAAAAATGAGAACAGAAGCTCTCCGTCTTTGTCGAGGATTCTTGTAGAATCCTTTAGGTCCGGATTCGTCAATTTACCAGGGGTAGGAAGGTCACGGCTTACCCATAAAGCATATAAAAACCCTACAACAAGAAAGATTATCAATCCGAAAAAGATATATTTCATACCTTTTCCCATAATAAAAAGCTTGAGCGAATTTATTTTTCCTCCGCTATTTCCGCTTCTTACTCTAACTCTTCTTCTGGGTCTGTAGTGTTGCATAAAATTATTATAATGGAAAAAGGCTCTTTATCGTTGCAAAAATCGGTCGCAAATAAGTATAATTAAGCGTATGTCCGAATTGCAAGAGCTACTCACGCGTGGTGTCGCAAACATTATACCAAATAGGAAGGAGTTAGAAAAAAAACTGTCATCGGGTGAAAAGATCAATATTTATCTGGGAATCGACCCAACTGCAACAAATATCCATCTGGGACATGCTGTTTCGCTGAGAAAACTTAAAAAATTTGCAGAGCTGGGACATAACGTCACATTCCTCGTAGGGGATTTTACGGCAAAGATAGGAGACACTTCGGATAAAGAAACAGAGCGTCCACAGCTTAGTGATGAGCAAATAAAAGAAAACCTAAAAACCTACAAGCAGCAGGCCGGAAAAATCATAGACTTTGATAAGGTACAGATAAGATTCAACAGCGAATGGCTGTCACGTCTCACTTTTGAAGAAACGATAAGGCTAATCGGTAAATTCAGCTTGAATGATTTTATCTCGAGAGAGCTTATAAAAAAACGTTTGAATGAAGGCAAAAGCGTAGGGCTACTTGAGACAATCTATCCTATCATGCAGGGTTACGATAGTCAGACACTTGATACTGATCTACAAATAGGTGGAACTGACCAGACATTTAACATGCAGGCAGGACGCGCGCTCATGAAAGGTAAAAAGGAATCATTTGTGATGACTACGGAATTCCTATCTGGCACTGATGGTCGCAAGATGAGCAAGACCTGGGGGAATGCCATCTGGCTTACGGATAGCCCAGAGGATATGTTTGGGAAAGTCATGTCAATTAAAGACGACGTTATAATTGAATACTTTATACTTGCAACAGACGTACCTATGGATACGATAAAAGAACTAAAAGAAGATGTCAAAAAAAACCCAATGACACTAAAAATTGATTTGGCAAACAAAATCGTTACTGAAATCTACGGCGGCGAAGCTGCCCACAGTGCTCAGTTAAATTTTCAAAAAACAGTACAGAACAAAGAAATACCAACTGATATCAAAGAGCTTAGTGCCACAAAGGATACCTTGATGCTGGATTTTATGGTTGAAAATAAACTTGCAGAAAGTAAATCCCGAGCAAAAAGTCTGATAGATCAGGGTGGGGTAGTATTTGACGACAATAAAATAGATGTTTTTACAAAAATAGAAAAAAGTGGTATCTTAAAGGTTGGAAAAAGAAACTTTGTAAAAGTAAATATAGACTAATATGGAATTTATAAGAAAAAATAAATGGTTTTGGAGGATTTTTGCAGCGATTCTGATACTCGCTATGGCCGCATCTCTTATCCTGCCTTATCTTCCAGGAATGGGACTTTACTAGATTAAATGACACTAAATACTCCGGTAGCAAGCCTCGGCTTTGTATATAAGGCCAAGAAAAAACCTCTGGAAAAAATAGGGATTACGACCCTAAAGGATTTGCTGTATTATCCACCTACAAGATACGAAATGTATCCAGATCCAAAACCGATAGGAAAAACACTCGATGGAGAGGATGTCGTCATCGAAGGAAAAGTTGCAACCATAAATAATCAGTACCTAAAGCGCAAATTATCCATTCAAAAGGCCACCATATGGGATGATACCGGAGAAATAGAATGCGTGTGGTTTAACCAGATCTATATTGCAAAAATAATACACGAAGGAGACACGCTGCGAGTAACAGGAAAGGTAAAATACTCTGGTAACAAAAAAAGTCTTTCTGTTAAGGATTATGAGCTGATCGTCGCAGGCAAAAAACCTATCCATATCACTAAAATTGTCCCGATATATAGCGAGACGCGGGGCATCTCGTCCAAATGGCTGAGAAACAGGATATTTGAAAGGCTAAATAGCAATCTGGAATTTGAAGACATAATTCCCTCAGGGATCCTGACCGAACACGATCTGCTACCGATCGAGGAGGCGATAAACATCATCCACTTTCCCAAGAGTATGAACGAAGTAGATAAAGCAAATCTGAGACTTTCATATGAAGAAATTCTCCTGAAGCACCTTGCCAGCCTGAAAATAAAGGAAGAATGGAACAAAAAACTTACTGCGCCAAAATTTGAATTAGAAAAATATGCCAAAAAAGTTGAAAAGGTCATAAAATCTCTGCCTTTCGAGCTGACATCTGCACAGAAAAAGGCTATCGACGCCATCTTTTTGGATCTTCAAAAGGAGAAGCCGATGAATAGACTCCTTGAGGGAGATGTCGGATCGGGAAAGACGATAGTCGCAGCACTTAGCGCTTATCTGGCGCATCTCAACGGCTTCCAAAGCGCTATCATGGCGCCGACCGGAATACTTGCAGGACAACACTACAAAACATTGGAAAACCTTTTGATCCCGCTTGGTATACGCGTAGAACTTTTTACCTCGAGCACTAAAAAGACAGGAGACTTTGACATAGCAGTAGGAACTCATGCTCTTATACATAAAAAGGTCAATTTCGAAAAACTGGGGCTAGTTGTCATAGACGAACAGCAGCGGTTTGGGGTGGAGCAACGCGCGATACTAAGAGAGCGGGGAAATAGTCCGCACGTTCTGACGATGACGGCAACACCCATCCCCCGCACGATCCTTCTTACTGCCTATGGTGATTTGGATGTGTCGATCCTTGATGAGATGCCAAAAGGAAGAAAAACGATTAAAACCTGGCTCGTGCCAGACGAAAAAAGGGAGAGCGGGTATGCGTGGATAGAAAAAAAGGTGAAAGGCGGCGATCAGGTATTTATCGTATGCCCTTTTATAGAGTCTTCTGAAAATATGACTACTGTAAAAGCTGCAACTGAGGAGTTCGAGCGGCTCAAAAGTGATGTGTTCAAGAATCTCAAACTCGGTCTTTTACATGGAAAAATGAAAGCTGACGAAAAAGACGCCATCCTGAAAGATTTCAAGGATAAGAAGTTTGACATACTTGTGTCGACTCCAGTAGTAGAGGTCGGAATCGATATACCGAATGCAACAATCATGCTCATAGAGGGTGCGGAGCGGTTCGGACTAGCACAGCTTCATCAGATGAGAGGGCGGGTAGGACGCGGAGAAAAGGAATCCTTTTGTCTGCTTTTCTCAGACAACCTAAATCCAAATACTGAAAAAAGGCTCAGATCTATGGAGAAAATCTTTTCCGGTCCACAACTGTCAGAGATAGATCTGCAGCTGCGGGGCCCTGGAAATATCTATGGCACAGCACAGCACGGACGCATGGAATTTAAATTCGCCTCAATCTTCGACAAAAGTCTCATAAATCTGGTAAAAAAAGATGCTGAAAGATTGATCAAAGAGCTTTCCAAACACAAACTATTGCGTGATGAGGTGAAATATTCTATAATACAGAAAGTTTCACCTGATTAAAGGAGGTAAATTTAATGCCACAAGAACCAAAAAGAAGACATTCTACTGCAAGAAAGGGCAAGCGCCGTGCAAGTATAAAACTTGAAATCAAAAGCGCTTCCCATAAGTTATCTCACGCAAAAAAGAGAAAACTTATCTAGCCTCTAATGAAAACTGCCAGCGATCCACGACACACAGCACGACAAGAAGTTGTGCAAGGACTGTTCTCTCAAAGCTTTTTATCTCAAAAGACGAAAAACGAAAAGGTAAAATCTATCGTCGAAAAATTTGACCAGATTGATGAAATCATAAAAAAGGTCGCACCCGAATTTCCAGTAGATAAGATAAATCGCGTGGACTTGGCTATACTAAGACTTGCTGTCTTTGAGATAGAAATCGAGAAGAAAGAGCCACCAAAGGTAGTAATAGATGAAGCTATAGAACTAGCGAAAGAATATGGAGGAGATTCATCTCCTGGATTTGTAAACGGAGCACTAGGAAAACTAATAAAGAAAAATGACTAACATACCAGAATTTATAAATCCGGAATTATTTGATCTAGCTTTTACACATAGGTCTTATCTAAATGAATCAAATGGTGCAACTGAGTCAAATGAAAGGCTTGAGTTCTTGGGGGATAGTATCCTCTCATATATAGTCTCGACCCACATATTCAACGAATTCAAGGATAGAAAAGAGGGAGAACTTACAAGTCTTAGGTCTGTGCTTACGAATACCGAGACTCTTTATGAGGTCGGAAAAAGGCTCAATCTAGGTCAAAATCTTAAGTTATCCAAAGGAGAAGAAGAGAGTGGAGGACGTGAAAGCAAGACAATACTGGCAAATACTTATGAGGCTGTCGTAGGAGCTTTGTATCTTGACCAAGGAATAGATGCTGTCCGAAAATTCATCGAGGAAACGATAATATCGGACATCGATAACATTGTTGCCTCACAGGGACTAAAGGATCCAAAAAGCGCTTTACAGGAATTCCTGCAGGAGAACCGGAAGATGTCTCCACGATACGAGGTATTGGAGGAGAGTGGACCAGATCATGATAAGTTGTATGTGGTCGGGGTATTTGTGGAAGCAGAGCTCCTTTCAAAAGGCCAGGGTAAATCAAAGCAGGATGCGGAAAAAAAGGCAGCTCACAACGCCCTAAAAACCCTGAGCTAAGAAATCACCAATTTGAATTGAAAACTTACATTAAACATGATAAACTATCAACCTTATGTCATTAGTAATTAGATTTGCGAAAACAGGTAGAAAAGGCGAGCGAAAGTATCGTCTTGTCGTGCGTGAGAAGAGAAGCAGGCGTGATGGAAAACCAGTCGATACCCTAGGTTATTACGAAAAAACCATAAATAGCATCAAAAAAGAGATCGACCAGAAAAAGGTTGATTACTGGATCTCAAAAGGAGCAAAAGTGAGCCCGGCTGTAGACAATAAGTTGTACGATAACAAGTATTCAAAACAAAATGCAACAACTGCTTAAACACATAACAGACTCGCTATTTCCTGAAAGCAATATAACTATCGAAGAGAGTACCAACGAAGGAACGACATTATTCACGATTTATGCACCTCAAGCAGAAATCGGAAGGATAATCGGCAAAGAGGGGAAAGTTATAAATGCCATGAAGCAACTTCTCAAAATAAAGGCCATGAAAGATAATGTTTTTGTTGATCTTGAAATAAAAGAACAGCAATAGTTTTCTCATGAAATTCTCCATAGTCACACTTTTTCCCGAAATTTTTTCTGGTGTCTTCGAACACTCTATAATAGGCAGAGCGGTTAAAGAAAGCAGGGTTCAGATAAATTTAGTAAACCTGAGGGATTTTGGCATAGGTCCTCATAAGATAGTAGACGACAAGCCTTATGGCGGAGGAACGGGAATGGTTCTGCGTGTAGACGTACTCAATAGTGCTATCAACTCAGTTAAAGAAAATGAAGGAAATGAAAAGGTAGCGATTCTTGACGCGCGAGGAGAAGTGTACTCACAAAAAATAGCCGAGGATTTTTCAAAGCTTGACCACTTGATACTTATCTGTGGAAGATACGAAGGCTTTGACGAACGAATCAAGGAATTTGTGGATTTTTCGATTTCGATAGGTGACTATGTTTTAACAGGAGGGGAAATTCCTGCAATGAGCATAGTGGACTCAACTGTCCGGCTTATTCCCGGTGTGCTCTCGAAAGATGATGCTACGGTAAATGAATCTTTTTCTCAGAGTGAGCATGGCAGAATACTTGAGCATCCACAATATACCAGACCAGAAAATTATGAAGATCTGAGAGTTCCTGAGGTCCTTTTGAGTGGACATGCCGCTAATATCTCAAATTATAAATCGGAAGAATCATTGAGAGTAACCTCCAAAAATAGAAAAGATATTAAAGTGACCACTCCCTCAAAGTAGAAAGCAGAGATTGTTGCTGCGCGTTAAGTGGCGCAACCAGAGTCTGAGCCTGAAATCCGGCAGGGTTCATGGGCTTGAAATAAAAATTCACGTCAAATCTTGCATCACTTTCGCTGGCTTCAATCGAATTTATCTCAACTACGGGAACCGACTCGTAAAGGACTTGGGCAAAGTTAGTAAAATCTGCAGCGCTTTGGCCAGTCGCGCGCACGAGTATATTCAAATATGGAACCCCGTCCACGTTATTTTTTTCGACTCCTTTCGCATTCTGCTCATAGACTGTTCCGACCTGTACATTTAGACTTCCTATGACGACATTTGACCGCAGTGCTGCTGAATTTAACGCTTCAAATATGGATCCGATACTTTTACTAAGTGGCAGGGCGGAAAGAACCAGATCATAATCATCATCCAACTGGCTATCTGAGATCGACGATAAAGTGCTATCCGAACTCCTCAGTCCCTCATTTGTATCTTCCTGTACGTCTATTTGAGTCCGTAGGTCCCCAATATCATTAAATTGCGGCAGGATAATAAAATTCGCAAGCATGAGCGCGGCAAGAATTAGCGCTGCTGGCAGCAAATCCTGCCTGTAACGTCTTAGGTATAATTTTAGTTGCTTTTCCATCTAAATAAATTCTATTGTGAAATTTGCCTTATACTGATTTGTTTCTGTGTCCAAACCAAAACTACTCATCTCGACTCTCTTGACCGTTTTTTGACTTTCCGTGGCATACTCCTCAATCTTGGTTTCGATCAGAGTATTCAACGAAGACAGGTCGCTGGCTACAACCTGGAGCACAACCTTTTCCTCATCACCCTCGATAAGCGAGATTCCGACATCAAGAGGAAGAGTCTGCGAAACCGATACCAAGCGGGAGTTGATGTTTTTTCTCTTACTTATCACTTTTTGGATTTCAGCTAATCTCTCACGAACAGAAAGATACTTTATCTTCTTCTCAGGATTGCTGTTTATGACAGACGTTAGACGTGCTTCTTCTTCCTTAAAATTGCTCAATTCTCCTGCAAGATAAAGCCTATACACGATAAGCCCCGCAGAAATCAAAAAAGCGAGAGAGAAAATAACGACCGCTCCCGTAAAAAAACGCTTATGGAAAGCGTTTGGTGTCCTCCTTTTTGAGACTAGATTTATCGAAGTTTTCATACTAAATCTTTAATTCCAAGACCTACTACAGTATTAAATGATGAAGACTCGCGCGCAAGCTCCTCGGGAACTTTTCCAATGTTATATATCTGAAACGCATTCCCAAGCATAACCTGTATATTGAGTTGATTTGTGAAGTAGACATCTATTCCTGGCAAAAGCGCAGTTCCTCCAGAGAGTATTATTTGATTTATCTGCTTATCTGTCGCCTTTTGTTTGTACATAAGCATCGTCTTTCGTACATCTCCCATGATAGATTCGAGGATCGGGAAAAGAGAGCGTCCGATCTTACCCTCAAAAGTCTCCTTGTTCAATCCGTAAACTTTTTTGAAAGATTCTGCTTGTGCAAAATCTATTCCGAGATCAGAAGATATAGCACGGGTTATAGCCAAGCCTCCTTGATCTATTGTAAAAGTAGACAGAATAACCCCATTTTGTACAAGCGCAATGCTGGTAGTCATAGCTCCCATATGAACGACGATGCTGGGGTTCGGGTTATACAAAAGAGGGTAAAGCGACCTATATACAGAAATCATTTCTGTCTCGATACTGCTTGTCAAAAGTCCTGCAGCCTCGACAACTTTTTCATATTTATTTAAAAGTGCAATAGGTGCTGCCACCAAAAAAACGCTTGTTATCTGTCTTCCTTCGACATTGCTTGTCCCCAGTATTTGCCAATCAGTTCTTACTTGCTCAAGAGGAAGCGGAATATATTGTTCCATCTCGTACTTGAGCGATGCAGCAAGCTCGCGTTCAGAAAGGGATGGCATGTCGATAATTTTCGTATATACCTGATTATCGGAAAGACACAATGCGACCTCGTCAGACTTGATACTTGCTTGACTGATGACTTCCTTTACATGACGCGAAAGGGTCTCCAGATCACTTTCCGAATCAGAAGTAATTCCGCGTTCAGGAGCTGGACCCACACCGATAGATTCCACCTCAATACCGCTTCCGCTTCTCTTGAATTTGGCAGCTTTTATAAAAGTTGAACCTATGTCTAAACCAAAAAGGTTAGTCTTCATTGGGACAGGATGTTATATGGAAATAACTCGACTGGCATTTGAGGGTACGACTGATAATAAGTGATCTTTCTAACGGTCTCCCCTGATGTTCCTGTTGATTCTACTACTGACCCCTGAGAGGGCAATAGAAGCGCTTCTCCCGATAAGTCAGTCGCGACTACAGCGACTTTCGTGGAATTGTATAAAGGAATAACTTTCATGATAATCCCATTTGTAATAGATATGGGGGTTGATGTCCTGTTCAAAAATACCTCCCCCGGTAGCCCTGAGACATTATAACTCCCATAGCTACTTCCATCTAGAGTACCCAGAGTACGGGACGCACACGTATCATAAAGGTATTTGGAATATGTAGGATTGTTCAAATCGGCTCCTTGCAGAACGACTATCTCAAGAGCTGGTCTGACTGGATCTGTCGAGCTACAATTCGTCTGCCCCTCTTCTCCCCAATAGACAGTAAGCCTTGCGTTTGCGATCTTATTTGAATAATCTGGATAGTCAGAAAGCCATACATCGGCCCCAAAATCCTGATCGACCTGTTCACCATTATTGAGAAGTGTCTCCGAACCCCCATATTGCGTAGCGCTGACAACAAAATTAGAGTTATTTCCCAAGGATTCCTCCAACACGATTTCTCCTCCTTGCTGCAAGACCCTGTCGATTCCAGCCTCGGCTGCGTTAAATGCCCTCTGACTTTCCTCATTTTGCCTCGAAATCCTAAGCTCTGTAACGGTTCGGGAGGCAACAGAAAGTCCTACAGTCAACGCAACAATCATAGTAATAACGACAATAAGCAGTATTTGTCCTTTTTCGTTCATTTTTTGATACATAAAGCCTATTTTTATAATAGACTGGGAGGCCTCTACAAGTCAAGCTAAAACTGACTAGTTTGGGGTATAATTCCGCATGAGAACTGATGTCTTGAATGGAGCAGAATCCCGGTTCTCGAAAAGTGCATCAGGCGATTTCTGGGTCAGCGTAAAACCAAACTCGACGATAGGTGGAGTATAGGGATCGTTATTTTGCTGTCTACAAGTAAAATAACAAGCATTTGGATCCGAGCTGTCAACACGCACTCTTGAAGTGTCAAAAAGCGATGCGCTATTTGATGAGATAGTATCGCTCGCGCATTCGTACAGAATCGTTCCCTGTTCCTGTGATACCAAAATTTCTATCGAATTACCCGTCGGACTAGGGTCACCTGTGCAGTCTGCAACGGCATCTCCGTCTATGGCAACGATATCTTCTGCTGAGATTATTTCGTTTGAGATAACTGTACTCGCATAATTACCAGCCTGGGCAATCCGATTTGTAATATTTGTTCTGCTTGTTCCTCTGAGAGTCTGGGTTATGAGCGCTGAAATAATTCCTGTCACTGCAACAAGGATCGTAACTACAGCAAGGAGCTCTATAACCGTATAACCGGCATTTTTGTTACCAGGATTATGGATAAACATTTACGCTCCTTTCGTACGGAATACAAGAAACCAGGGTAGTATTATGACAGAATCTTTCTTCCGCTCCACATTTGCCGCTTGACCACTGAACGACAACTGTCACTTTTTTTAGATTTAAAGCATCGCCATCTTCTTCCAGGCATGGCGACTCATCGGTTGTGATATTTATATTGCGGATATGAGAATTTCCGATATTTACTTGCTCGGTCGCGCCAGGACTAAGCTGCAGATCGTTCTCTCCATACGCATAATCTCCATTTAGAGTCGCGAATATATCTATTTCTTCTGCCTGAACCCGTCTCATATGCTCCATGCCTTGCTGTGCATATTTGTTAGCAAGATTCTGATTCTTTACAAATTGAGAATTATTTAAAGAGTTAGTGATAGCTATCGTTATTGCCGCAACTATCGTAAAGACAGCGGCAAGAGCAACAACCGCTTCAACTATCGTCTGTCCTGATTGATTGAACTTCATTTAGATAATGTTAACATTTCCCAGCTCATTTATACGTATCGTTTTTGTCTGTCCAAAGCCTTCTATGTCGATATCGCATGGCAATAAGGGGAGTCCACTTACCTGAAGCCTTACAGTCTCGTACACGACCTCATCACATGTAGTACCGACTCCCATATTTAGGTTTGAGGGCAGTTCGAACGTCTTTACCAGTTCTTCGGAATTGTTACAAATCATATGAAGCTCTATCGAATCGTTACCGACCGAGGATGGCAGTACGTCCACCCTATATGCAGTAACGTCTGTATCGCATGTTATTGCCTGACCAGTTGCGTCTACTTCAAGCTTCACTGACGAAACAGCATTAAACTTTGCCTCATCAAAAATACTTTTCGTGTTTCCAACCGATTGTTCGATTAGTTGAGTATTCCCATAATTAACCATCGAAAAAATTCCTATTCCTGATACCAGTCCCACCAGGGTTATAACCACAAGTAACTCGATGATAGTAAATCCACTAGAAGATTCTCTAATTTTTTTCTGTATCAATAAATTTATTAATCGCATTGATCATTTCCAATTTATGGATTTGTTAAGGTGAATGAAGCCGGTGTAGTGCAATTACTCGCAGTGTATATTGCCTCTTCATCCGCATCACCATCATTTTCATTCTCCAGACATGCAACTAATGTATATGTGGATCCATCTGCACTAGTATATGCATAAGGCGCATCCGTTAACGAGTCACAAGGAATCTCTGATAAATAAACTGCATCACCGCTTGAGAGGGCTCCTCCACATGTAAGCGTGAGGGGATAGCTGCCATTGTCTGCGCGATATAGCTCTAAGGCCGTCTGTATGTTGAAAAGGTTTGATTTGCGTTGTCCGTCACGGCCTCTTTGACGAATACCGACAAAATTTACCATAAGTAAAGTAGTAAGTACTGCAATAACTGATATCACCACTAAAAGTTCTATTAGAGTAAAACCTTTTTTGTTATTCTCCGAACGCCTAGTATTCATATACTAATTCATTGTAGTCCATATGTTTTTTTAATTGCAAATCCTATGGAGAAATATTCGGACTCGTGACTCCATAATTACATATCTCATCTCCTATTCCGCATCCACTGACTCCAGCAGGCAAATTTGCGCATGCAAGACCACCGTTGCAAGAATCCGGATCACTATCGCCTCTATCAAGTGATGCATATATCCTATATGACTGGAAATTATTCAATTCGTCAGACCAATAGATATAAAATTTATTGGAGTTAGGCTCAACAGGCAATATATCGATATATGGGGCCCAGGTGTTACCCCAATGCAAAGCGTCATCACCTTCACCATCTAATTCATTTATGGTGTAGGGGAATGCGCCTGTATTTGTGGCACCACAGCACCCAGTAAATGAAGGATAACGCCCAAAATCTTGATAATAAGCCTCCAACGCCCTTTGTAGTTGCGCTAGGTCACTTTTTCTCTTACTATCCTGAGCTTTTCGGAATTGTTCGATAGGGTTAAGGGCTGTAAATGCTATGGTCGCAAGGATAGCAAGGACACCGATGGCTGTTATCACTTCTATCAAAGTGAAGCCTTTTGAATTAATGGGAAAATCTAGAATATCATTCTGGCTATTGGCAAAATTACTTTTTCTCCAAACAGAAGTGCGAATACTGTCGATCCAACCAGAAATGGTCCGAAGGGCACCGTGCCCGTCCGAAAGCTTTTTTTCTTCCATAAAACCAGTATGATAGAGACAGTAGCGCCTGTCAAGAAAGCAAGGTAAAGCCCATAAATTACCATCGGGAATCCTAGAATCAATCCTAAAGCGAAGGATATCTTCACGTCCCCAAAACCCATGCCGCGCCCTTTTGTAAAGAAATAGAGTGCTGCGAAAAATAAAAGGGCACCAAGTGCCGCCTGCAGATGATTTAGGGGGTCGAAATCTCCTACATAGACATAAATTACGGCAACTAAAGTAAGAAAAATGGTCAGCTTGTCGGGAATTATTCCATACTCAAGGTCGATGAAAAATATCGCGATTGACGTAAATACGATTAAAGCCAAAATAATGAATACAACGGAAAGCCCAAATTGCATATAAAGAAAAAGCAACGCTATAGCGCATCCAAGTTCGACTAAAAGTATTCTGGGTGGAATCTGTGCTTTACAATGTCTACATCTGCCTCTTAGAAAGAGGTACGACAATATGGGCACCAGCTCGATAGGACCAAGAGTCTTTTTGCAGCTCTCACAATAAGATCTTCCTTTGGTGACTGACCTGTTTGTGGCAAATCTATCGATTATCACATTTAAAAAACTTCCTACAACAGAACCAAGAATAAAAAATAACAAACTAAGAAAGAGTAGAATAGGGGGATTCACTATCGTGTACACCAGTAGCAAGTACCATCTGCTGCAGATGCATCTGGGCAACTGTCAGGTGCTCCGGTATTATCTGCTCCAGTTTCATCATAGATAGTCTCAGGTGAAGCCTTTTGAGATTTTGATGTTGGGGCGAAGCAAATCGCGACATTTGATCCGTCTCCAGAATCCCAATTTACCTGAACCTTCGCTAGATCAGCAGTATTTGTTGTAAATGCTGACTTCAATTCTCCCTCAGCAACAAGAGAATTAGTTATACAAGAGGTCATCCCAGCATCGTTAAGCGCAACCGGGTCAATACCAGATGTCGCAAGATCAGTGCAGGCAGTATCTGAATTACCAGGGTCATTCCATGGAAATGCTCCATGAGTAGTGTAATAACGGATAAGCGAAGTCTGGAACTCAACTGCCATATTCTTTATTTTTGCGTCATCTCCTTTTTTCAACTGTTCGAATGGGTCAATTGTTGCAACAAGTGCAGCAGCTAAAATTCCGAGGATTCCGATAACTACAAGAAGTTCGATAAGAGTGAAACCTTTTTGTAAAGTTTTGCGGGCAGATAAATTCATTAAATTTAGCTAATCATATTAAAAAATCTTTGTCAAGAGGTTATTTTGAAGAAAAATTTTGGGCCATATAGCTACAAAATAGCACTTTCTAATCCTAATCTTATATTTAAGTTGTTGAATTTCACGAAATTTGAGACATCCAAAAGCTTCCTCAGAATTCCTGTATGTTTTTTTAACGCGACGCGATCATTGCTATCCAAAACCTTCATCAAGGCCTTTCTATATGACTGGATAAAGATGTCCATCTGCTGACCAGAGGAGACGTCTTTGTTACTATTGAGAAAACTGTCTATGGCAAGCAATCTTTGCGGTAGGTCGTCAGAGAGAATACCGTCGAGCTGTACTCCTAGATCACCTGCATCTGGGATACCAAGTTTTACTATAAAAAAACGTGACTTTATAGTGTCGATAATCTCACTTAGATCCTGTTGGGACAGTATTACCGATACGTTGTCAGAAAGCTCCTCAAAACTTTTAAGAAGGAGGTTTTGAGCAACCAAATTTATCTTCGCATCAATGACGATAAGACGCTTAGTAGAGTACTTATTCGATAAATCCTTTCTTATGGCTTTTGCCTCAATAATCTTGATTTCATCAGAATAAACTGTAATAGAATGTGAGGGAATGTTCTCGGTGGCGGCAAATTCTTCTATATATCGCAGTCTTTCTACCGAGTCTCCTGTAATTATGAAGCTTCTCATCTTGACTGTCTGCATTCTATCGAATACGATTATATAGTGCAACAGACTGCCCAAAATAATGCAGTAGGTAATGTTGGTGGAAATAATTTCTCCCACGACAGTACTTACAAAACAAACAAGAACATCGGAGACATCCTCATAGCAGAGGGTATCCTCAAACCTGAACAGGTAGAGCAGATAAAGATCGAGGCCGCAAAACGCGGTATCGATATGGAAAAGCTCATCCTCGAAGCTCAGATCGTATCTGAGGAACAATTTTATGAAGCACGTGCAAAGCTTTACAATATCCCCTTCGCATCAGTTGCGACTCTCCCTTTTTCGCCGGAAGCACTAGGCTCAATCCCCAGATCTGTTGCCGAACGCTTCAAGCTTATCCCATTTGCGATAGACGACAACACGAAGACACTTTCTGTCGTAATGTCTAACCCCTTAGACCTTGACGCAATAACCTTTATAGGACAAAAAAGCGGAAAGCAAATAAAGGCCTTCCAGGGGATACCGACAGAGATTGCCACAGCTATCCAGAACCAGTATAGTTTCGGATTGGTCGGTGAGGTCAAAGCCGCGCTTAAAGAAAGCGAACAAATCCAAAAAGTAAGAACTTTTGACAAAGACACTATCTCCTCTGTTATTAAAGAGGCGCCTATCGCAAAGATCGTATCGACGATTTTGGAGTACGCTGTAAAAAGTAGGGCGTCTGATGTACATATCGAACCTCAAGCCGACAGGATGAGGGTCAGATATAGAATTGACGGAATACTTTATGAAAGATTATCTCTTCCAATAGGCGTTAGAGAGGCAGTCATATCGCGCATAAAGATACTTTCCCAGATGAAAATAGATGAACACAGAATACCTCAGGATGGAAGGTTCAACTTTAAAGTAGGTCAGGAAGAGGTCGACCTCCGTGTAAGCGCTTTGCCTACTGCATTCGGAGAGAAAATCGTCATGAGACTTCTTAAAAAATCCGGCGGAGTTCCGACTCTTCAAGACCTGGGTCTGAGAGGCACGTCACTAAGAACACTTGAAGCATCGATCCTCAGGCCTCACGGAATAATACTTGTCTGCGGACCTACAGGATCGGGTAAAACGACGACACTTTATTCTGTCTTATCAAAGCTAAATACGACCCGTGTCAATATCCTCACACTGGAGGATCCTATCGAGTACCAGATAGCAGGAGCGAATCAGGTCCAGATAAACCCAGATGTTGGGCTGACATTTGCCTCAGGTCTCCGTTCATTCCTACGTCAGGATCCTAATATTATCCTTGTAGGAGAGATCAGAGACCAGGAGACAACGGAGCTTGCAATACAGGCAGCCCTAACTGGACATTTGGTATTCTCGACACTCCATACGTCTAGTGCTGCAGGAGCACTTCCTCGTCTCATAGACATGGGCGCCGAAACATTTCTTCTTGCATCGACGATAACTGCATCACTGGGCCAAAGGATTTCCCGAAAGATTTGCGAAGGCTGCAAGACGTCATATACACCTCCACGCGAAATCGTAGCTGAAATCAGGAAAGCGCTTGGTGACATGATGCCAAAAGTCGAAGACTCTCAGGTCAAACTTTATAAAGGGACGGGGTGTGAAAGATGTGGTCACTCAGGATTTTTGGGGAGAATTGGAATATATGAAGTCATGGCTATCTCAGAGGCTATCGCAAAACTTATCCTGCAACGCGCCGATAGCACGTCGATTGAAAAACAGGCAAAGCTTGAAGGGATGATAACCATAAAACAAGACGGATATCTAAAAGTGTTGGATGGATTGACTACAATAGATGAGATATTGCGTGTAGCTCAAGAATAAATATGGATCAAAACGTTTCTATACAGGATTTATTGAATAAGACGATCGAGCACAAGGGTTCTGATCTGCATATTGTGGCGGGTTTCAAACCGATAATAAGGGTAGACGGAACTCTTAGACAGGTAGACACCTATCCAGAGCTTCCTAAGGAGCTGACACAAAAAATAGTATTTGAACTTTTGACGGAACAGCAAAAGGAAATGCTTGTAGCAAATAGGAGTATCGACTTTTCATATGGATATGGAAGTGGTGATTATGGCGACAAAGGAAGATTTAGGGTAAATGCATATTACCAGAGAGACACCTTGGCAGCCTCTCTAAGACTTCTTCCATCTACTGTAAAGACTATAGAAGAACTAGGACTGCCGGATATCTGTCATACATTTGCATCCTACAAACAAGGCTTTATTCTTGTTACAGGACCGACAGGTCATGGAAAAACAACAACGATCGCATCAATGGTCAATGAGATAAATATGACCCGTTCTGAAAATATAATCACTATCGAAGATCCTATCGAGTATGTCTACGGAAAAGGGAAAAGTGTTCTTTCGCAAAGAGAAATAGGCCGCGACACTCATTCGTGGAACGAGGCATTGAAGAGCACACTCCGCGAAGATCCGAATATCGTAGTGATAGGCGAAATGAGGGACCCTGAGAGTATCGCGTCAGCTATCACTATAGCCGAGACCGGACATCTGGTATTTTCGACACTACACACAAATTCCGCCTCGCAAAGCATAGATAGGATTATCGACTCGTTCCCACAAAGCCAGCAAAACCAGGTGAGGATCCAACTCTCATCTGCGCTGGCAGGAATTCTTTCTCAAAGACTTATTCCAAGTATAAATGGCGGAAGAGTAGTAGCATCAGAAATACTCATGGCAACAAATGCGATAAAATCAAACATCCGCGAGGCGAAAACGCATCTTATCGATTCGATCATAGAGACGTCAAATGATGCTGGAATGATTTCTATGGAAGCATCCCTTGCTTCACTTGTCAGAAAGGGAGCAATTACACTTGAAACTGCAAAAGGCTATGTTTTGAGGCAGGATCTATTTGAAAGACTCTTAGGATAAATATGGAATTTAAATATACAGCGGTAAGTCTTGACGGCAAAAAAGAAACGGGAGAGCTGGATGTAAATACAGAGAAAGAAGTTCTGGAATTTTTAAGATCAAATAAATTGACACCCATTAAAATAGAGCTCCTCGAAAAGACCGAATCAACCATACTTGCATATTTTAATAGGGTAACAAATAGCGATATCGTGCTATTTACCAGACAGCTTTCATCTATGGTCCTTACCGGACTGACGCTTATAGAATCTTTAAATATCCTGAAAAAACAGTCAGTAAAGCCTAAGATGGCTAAGATGGTTGAAGATCTTATCGCTGATGTCTCGGAGGGAAAATCCTTCTCACAGGCTTTAGAGCGCCACAAAGAAGCATTTTCCCCAGTCTATATCTCGCTCATCACTGCAGCTGAGGAGGGCGGACTACTTGATAAGGTCCTTTTGCGTCTTGCGGACAATATGGAAAAGTCTGAGGAGACAAAAAAACGCGTCCGCTCAGCTCTTTTCTATCCTGGAATCATCATAAGCGGCGTTGTCATCGTCATCGTTCTTATGAATGTATTTGTCATTCCGCAACTGGGCGATCTATACGAAAGCCTGGACCTAGAACTACCGCTTATGACACAGATTGTCGTTACGATGTCCAACCTCACCCGAACATTCCTTCCGATCGTTATAGTAGCGTTAATAGCTGGTGTGATATTTCTGAGAAGATACTCAAAGACAGAGGCCGGAATCAAAATCGTAGACAAGGTAAAACTAAAAGCACCGGTGTTTGGAGATATAATAAAATTATCTGCTTTTGACGAGATAAATAGAACACTTTCCTTGCTCGTAAGCTCTGGTGCATCGCTTATCTCTTCTATAAAAATCGCAGCAGACGTATCGGGAAATTATTACTACAAAAAGGCGTTGATGGACGCCTCGACAATGGTCGAAAAGGGGGCAGGGCTGTCGCTTGCTCTCGAGAACCAAAATGTCTTTCCACCCCTTATGATCCAGATGGTCAAAGTGGGAGAAGCAACCGGAAAAATTGACGAAAGCCTGCTTAAAGTATCGGAGTATTTCGAGAGAGATCTTGATCTAAAAGTCAAAAATCTGACCACAGCTATCGAACCTATTCTTATAATCGTGCTCGGAGTCTCAGTCGCCTTTCTTATAATCTCCGTGATAACTCCTATCTACGGCCTCATATCCCAAATCCAGTAACTTGCAAAAAGTTTTTAAAACTGTTAATGTTTTTATCTTAAGAGTAAAAAGGCTGATATTAAGCACAATTTGCTGGCTTTTTTGCCTTATTTTTGCTATTATTATTACTTATGCCAGGTCAAAGCTATACAGCAGAAAATATTCAAGTTTTAGAAGGACTTGACCCCGTCAGAAAGCGCCCCGCGATGTACATCGGATCCATAGACACCGTTGGATTACACGAATCTCTCAGAGAAATAATCGACAACGCTGTAGATGAAAGCTTGGGAGGGTTTGCCAACAACGTATGGATATTTCTCAACAAAGACGGCAGTGCAACCGTAACGGATGATGGTCGTGGAATTCCAGTCGACATGATGAAAGGCTACAACAAGTCGGCCTTGGAAATGGTCATGACAAAGCTCCACGCAGGAGGAAAATTCGGAGGAGGAGCTTACAAGGTATCCGGAGGACTTCATGGAGTAGGAAGCTCTGTGGTTAATGCTCTTTCTACAAATCTTTGGGTTGAGGTCAGACGTGAGGGAAAAATTTATAGGCAGGAATACAAACAGGGAATACCCCAAACAGAACTTACGACTCACACTCTTAGCGAGTCAAAACTTAAAGAGGTTACAGATAGTAAAAGAGTTCTCAATTTAAAATCAGGAACAACTGTCAGCTTCACCCCCGACAACTCTATTTTTACGACGACTGAATTCATCCCCGAAACAGTTCTAAGACTGATAACACAAAGAGCGTTTCTGGTATCAAAACTTTATTTCCATTTCTACGATAACATTTCCGAAAAACCCTCAGAAAAGCATTTTTATTATGAAGGAGGAATTGTTTCACTGGTCAAAAAAATCAATGAGAACAAAGGACCGCTGCATAAACCCGTATTTATCAGTAAAGAAGTAGACGATGTTCTTGTGGAAGTGGCTATTCAGTACAACGATGGCATCTCGGAAAATGTAGAGAGCTTTGTAAACGTAATCAACACTGTAAATGGAGGAACTCATGTCACTGGATTTAGGACTGCCCTTACACGTGTCATAAATGACTATGGAAAAAAGGCACAGCTCATAAAGACTGGTGAGGAAGCCATTACCGGCGAGGACAGCCGTGAAGGATTGTCGGCAGTAGTTGCCATCCGGATGGAGCAAAACAATATCCAATTCGAAGGTCAAACCAAAGGAAAACTAGGCAATTCTGAGATCGCGACACTTGTCCAAAGCGTTGTCAAAGAGGGACTGGATACATACTTTGAGGAAAATCCATCTGAGGCAAAAACCATCGTTGCGAAAGCGCAACTTGCGGTAAGAGCACGCCTTGCGGCACGTGCAGCAAAAGACGCGATACTTCGAAAAGGTGCATTTGAGGGCGGGTCACTGCCTGGAAAGCTTGCCGACTGTCAGGAAAAAAGGGCAGAGTATAGTGAAATCTATCTGGTCGAGGGAGACAGCGCAGGAGGGACAGCAAAACAAGGACGAGACAGGAAGTTTCAGGCGATTCTTCCCATCGGAGGAAAAATCCTTAATACAGAACGAGCAAGGCTTGACAAAATCATGGAGTTTGAAGAGCTAAAGGACCTTATCATAGCACTTGGCATGGGAATAGGCGAATCCGTAAATCATGAGAAGTTGCGCTATCACAGAATCATCATCATGACCGACGCTGACGTAGACGGAGAGCATATCGCGACGCTTCTTCTCACATTTTTCTACAGACACTTAAGAGACATAATCGACCAAGGCTACCTCTATATCGCAAAACCACCGCTATACAAGATACAAAGCGGCAAACAGATAGATTATGTATATACAGAGGACGAGTTAAAGAGCTACTCAAAAGGCAAGGAAATGAAGGGAAAATCCATCCAGCGCTATAAAGGTCTTGGAGAGATGAATGCAGAGCAACTCTGGGAAACAACTATGAATCCGGCAAACAGGATACTCAAGAAAGTGAATATCGAGGATGCAGAAGAGGCTGATGCAGTATTTACTATGCTTATGGGATCAGAGGTTCCACCAAGAAAACACTTTATACAAGAAAACGCGAGGCTCGCGAATTTGGATATCTAAATTATGGAAAATCACGAAATAGAAAACACAAGAAGGTATATCAATATGGTAAATCCTGCTGACATACCTAACAAAGAAATAGATGAAGACTATGAGCATTTCATATACCCTGATACAATCATTGGAAGTATTGGTGTTGGGCATTTATTCCTGACCAGACCATTAGCAGAGGACCCTCATGCAAAAGGAATTGGCCTAACTCTTGATACAGGCGAAGTCCTGGAAAAGAATGCTGCGTTTGGCGCTGGATACTATGACCTTAACTGTGAAATATCACATCCATCCGCACGTTTTTCTATGCCATTTACAATGGAGGTTGTAATTGACAGGATAGAAAACACTGCTTATGGAACGATGGAAAATGAGTCTAGGGATGAGGAGGAAGCCTCTGAAATATTAGGCAGCAAGATGGAGCATGACGAGACTAGACTGCTCAGACCACCAAGTTGGCATATCTCAACCGGTGAAAACGTAAACACGTTATTTGTAAAAAACGATTCCGCAGAGCTTTCAAAACTATTATTTCGTTTTGAAACTCAACAGTGAGGAGGTGACAACTAGATTATGAAATTAACATACGGAGAAAAAGCGCCAGAACTCGTTAATGTACTTATCGAGGTACCGATGGATAGCAAGGTAAAATACGAATTTGACAAAGAGACGGAAATGATAACCGTGGACAGGTTTTTATTCTTTGATAAGGGTTATCCTGCAAATTATGGATTTATCCCAAATACGCTTTCCGGGGATGGTGATCCCGTTGATGTCTTGGTGCTGTCACCAGAAGTACTCGCCCCTGGAGTTGTCATCTGCGCAAAACCTATCGGGATGCTTGAGACCGAAGACGAGAGCGGAGAAGACGCAAAAATTGTTGCGGTCCCTACAGAAAAAGCAAATCCGGAATTTGGCAAATA
>Ga0265293_10004281_pt1 | contig 25337 bp, 21 predicted proteins | sample Munlanlewell138R_FD_192505 | JGI IMG/M metagenome (GOLD analysis project Ga0265293, IMG submission 192505) | Leachate microbial communities from a municipal landfill in Southern Ontario, Canada - Leachate well 138R | ecosystem: Engineered > Solid waste > Landfill > Unclassified | place: Canada...
CAGCATGATTTGCTATTTCTTTACTGTCAGGGACTTGCACCCTTTACTCCTTGCCGGTTTGTGCCGGCGCTCAGGGATTCTTTCTCAAGCTCTCAGTCCAGGCTGAATTCTATGGAAGGGGCCTGTCCCGAGCGGCTCAGGCGCTGCAGGGGGCGCAACGCGTGACCATAGATGACCTCGAACGTCAGCGTCAGCGGCGCCCCTGGCGCCGGCCGCAGCGCCTGGTCCAGCGCCGCGTCCAGCCGCTTGCGCCAGGCCGGGGTGCGCAGCCCCGAAAAACGTTGCGGATGCAGGTTGCGCCCCAGCCCGCGCAGCTCCTGCAGCAGCCGCGCAGGTGTCTCGAAGGTCAGCGTGATGTGCTCCATGTCCATGACCGGCTCGGCAAAGCCGATGCGGAAGAGCTGGTCACCCCAGTCATGCATGTCGGTGAAGTCCGAGACCGGCGGCGGCCAGCCCATCGCCTCGTAGAGCGCCGCCAATTCACGCAGCGTATCGGGCCCGAGGCAGGAAAACATGAGAAACCCGTCGGGGTCCAGCGCGTGCAGCCACGCGGACATGAGTGCGCGCGGATCGGCGCTGTGGTGCAGCAGCATGTTGGCCCAGACCAGCTGGGAGCCGCCTTCGGGCGCGGCCGTGCCGCGCGCTGGCCGGGCGCGCTCATGCCCGCGACGCAGGCGCTGCCACCACTGCGGCGCACGGGACGCCGTGGTGGCAGCGCCTGACGGGGCTGCGGCCAGCTCGAAGCAGGTTGCCTGCGGGTAGCGCGCCGCGACCAGTGCGCGGGCGTGGCTTCCGTCTCCCTCGGGCTCCCAGTGCACCCAGCGCTGCACCGGCAGCTGGATCCAGGACAGGCGCTCGGCCATGCGTCGCGCTACCTCCTCGTGCAGCCAGGGCGAATGCAGGGCACGCTGTGCCAGCCAGCGGCCAGAGGCAACCGGGTCAATGGTGGGGGGTTCATCCATGGCGGGAGCAGGACAGGATCATGGCAGTCGTGGCCGCGAGCAGCGCCGCGGCAAAAAATCGGGAAGGGCGACACCGCCGCTGGCAAGGCGTGCGGGCTCCGGCATGTGGCGGCAGCCATCGCCCGGCTCCGGCGCGTTCGGCCCCGCGTGCAGCAGCGGCGCACCGCAGCAGCGCGGCGATTGGCAGCGGCGTTGCCAATCACGTCCCGCCGTGCCAGACTCAACCCGATATGCTGACACAAATCGCATCCCCGCACCGCTGGCCCAGCCAATGCCTGGTCTGCCACAGCTGGCCGGCACGAACGATTTGCAGCGCCTGCGTTGCGCGTTTTGACCGGGTCGTGCCGCGCTGCCAGGGCTGTGCCGTGTCGGTGCCTGCCGGGACAGGCCGCTGCGGCGCCTGCCTGACGCAGCCGCCGGCGATGGACGGCTGCCTGGCCGCCCTGTCGTATGAATGGCCCTGGAGCCTGTGCGTGGGCCGCCTGAAGTTCCGTGAAGACGTCAGCCTGGGCCGCACGCTGGCGCAACTCATGCGCAGCAAGCTGGAACTGGCACGGGCCCTGGGGCGCGCACACTGGGTCCTGCCCGTCCCGTCAAGCGATGAGCGCCTGGGCGCACGCGGCTACAATCCGGCGCAGCTTCTGGCGCATGCGCTGGCGGGCAGGCGCTGCCGCCACGACCTGGTGCTGCGCGTGGGCCAGCCGGCGCCGCAGCGCGGCCTCACGCGGGCCGAGCGCCTGAAAAATCCGCGCGGCACGTTCCAGGTGGCGCCTGGCGCAGCGGCGGTGCTGCATGGCAAGCGGCTGGTCCTGGTCGACGATGTCATGACCACGGGCGCCACGCTCAACGAACTGGCCAGAACGCTCAAGAACGCCGGTGCGGCCGAGGTGATCGGCCTGGTCCTGGCGCGCGATGACTGACCGCCCGGGGCTGGCGCTGCAGCCGCGCCACAACCGAGAAGCCGCACCACCGCCCGTTCCCCCGCCCGCCATGTTCCACATCGTCATCGTCGAACCCAGGATTCCGCCCAACACGGGCAATGTCATCCGTCTTGCGGCCAACACGGGTTGCGACCTGCACCTGATCGAGCCGCTGGGGTTTTCCATGGACGACAGGCAGCTGCGGCGGGCCGGGCTGGACTACCACGAATACGCCAGCGTGCGCGTGCACGCGAGCTGGCCGGCCTTTGTCGCAAGCGAGATGCCCGACAGCGCCCGCCTGTTTGCGATGACGACGCGCGGCACGCGCTCGGTTTTTGCGATCCGCTTCCAGCCTGGCGACTGGCTGGTCTTCGGTTCCGAAACAGGCGATTTGTCCGAAACGCTGCGGGGACGCGTTGCCGGCAGGCAGCAGCTGCGCCTGCCCATGCGCCCCGCGCAGCGCAGCCTCAACCTCTCCAATGCGGTGGCGGTCTGCGTGTTTGAAGCCTGGCGCCAGAACGGCTTTCACGGCGCCTGCTGAAGCGCCGCACCCACGATACCCGCAGGAGCGCTGGGTCAGGTGCCTTTCCCGCCCCCGGAAATGTAGTAGCGGGCGAGTGACTCGGCCACGCAAACGGGTTTGTCATGGCCTTCACGCTCGATGACATTGTGCCAGGTCAACTGCTGACCACCGTTCACCGGTGATGCCGCCAGCAGCCCCATGTGCATGCGCAGCCGACTGCCAACTGGCACGGGAGCAGTAAAACGCACCTTGTTAAGCCCGTAGTTGATTCCCATCTCCACGTCCTTGACGTGCAGTGTGCGTCGCGAAAAACCCGCAATCAGCGACAAAGTCAGGAAACCATGCGCAATCGTGCAGCCAAAAGGCCCGTTGGCTGCACGCCCGGCGTCCACGTGTATCCACTGGTGGTCCTCGGTGGCTTCGGCAAAACGATCAATGCGCTGCTGGGTGATGGTGAGCCAGTTGGAAACACAGATCTCTCGGCCCACGCACGCGATCAGATCGGCCAGCGTCTCAAACGTTCTCATGTTCATGCTGCTCCGGCTCCATGGCGTGAGCCGGCACGCTCAACTCCCAATCTGATCAATCCACTGGCCCAGCGGCTGCCACTGTGCCAGGTCCTTGCGCACGCGACTGGGCGCGCCGTCAAAGATGGACAGGCCGCGTGCGGCCAGCTGCACGTAATTTTGCGTTTGCCGCAGCAGGGCCACCGTGGGCGGCGCCAGTTCCTGCAGAAAGGCCTGAAGCTGCCCGGCAGCCTGCGTCCGCGCGTCCACGCGCATGCCCACCAGCCCGATGCTGAACGAGCGGTAGCCCTGCATTTCCTGCAGCACGTCGATGAAATCCGATGTGGCCGTCATGTCAAACAGGCCCGGCTGCAGCGGCACCAGCACGGCATCGGCAACGCGCACGGCGCTGCGCAAGCGCCCGCTGTCCAGCCCTGCCGGCGTGTCAAGCACGGCGTGGCGCGTCTCGTCGGATGGCCGCACGATGTAGTGCGGACGCACCGGCCAGAGCTCGATTTGCGGCAGGTGCGCGGGGCGCTGTTGCAGCCACCACTGCGTGGATTGCTGCGGATCCACGTCGCCCAGCAGGGGGATGCGACCCGCGCTGGCCCAGTAGCCGGCCACGTTGGTGGCCAGCGTTGACTTTCCGACCCCGCCCTTCGGGCTGGCGATGATGACTACCGGCACGGCAGGCTCCCCGGTTTCTTGCCTCTGGACACGCTGTCGCCGGCTGCGCCTGACGCCAGCAAGAAAGACCCTATTGTGCTTGATTGCCGATGCGGCCTGCGCGTACCCGGCCGGAGGTTGTCACTCTTGCGCCCGGGACGGGCTGCAGGACGGCGCCTGGCGTGCTACGCTCACGTTCCATGTTTGCACCCACACAACAGGAAGTCCGGCGCTTTTTCTGCGGCGCCTGGGCCAAGCACCAGGCCGGCGAACCCATGGAACCCATGGAAACGCTGGCGGCCGGATGGGTCGCCGAGCACCCCGAGTGGCACGGGATCCTGGACGACGTGGACCGCGCGCTGCAAGCCGATTTTGGCGAGGGAAACGTGGGGGCCAACCCGTTCCTGCACCTGTCCATGCACCTGTCGATCAGCGAACAGTGCAGCATAGACCAGCCACCGGGCATACGGCAGGCGGTTGAGTTGCTGACGCGGCGGCTGGGCGACCTGCATGCGGCGCACCACGAGGTCATGGATTGCCTGGGACTGATGCTGTCCGACGCGCAAGCCAGCGGCGGCGAACCCGACGGCGCGGCGTACCTGGCCTGCGTACAGCGCCGCGCCACCAGCGACTGAGCGCCAGCGCGGGCGGCGGCTCAACCGGGCATCAGCGAAAGCGCGGGCCCTCGACCGTCTTGATCTCGCCGGGCAGCGAAGCGATGTAGCCGGCAATGGCCTTGAGCTCGGGGTTGGAGAACTGCTTGACCTGCGCCGCCATGATCGGATTGCCACGGCCCCAGGTGGCATGGCTGTCGTCCTTGTACGCCTTGAGCGCGACAAACAGATAGTCCCCGTATTGGCCCGCAAGCTTGGGGTAGCTCGGATCGATCGACGTGGAATAGTTCTCGCCGTGGCAGGCTACGCAGCCGCCCTTGCTCAGCAACTCGGCCACGGTGCTGCTGGCCTTGCGCGGCTGCTCCGGCAGGTCGGCGTCGGACTTGCCCAGCTGCTCGTAATAGGCGGCCACGTCGGCCATGTCCTGCTCCGACATGGTGTGCGCAATGCCTTCCATGCTCGGATGCTTGCGCTCGCGCTTGGCGTAGCCCTCCAGCGCGGACACCAGATAAGCCGCGTTCTGCCCCGCGATCTTCGGGACCCGATAGACTTGCGGAAACGCCGTCTTGTAGTCGGTGATCCCGTGGCAGCCGACGCACATGGCCACCTTGTCTGCGCCCGCGTCGGGGTCGCCAACGACATCCTGGGCATGAACGGGCAAAATCGCCAGCGCAAGAGCACCGGCAACGGCGGCGAACATGGGGGACAGGGTCAGCTTCATTTCACGTGCACAATCAAGGTTTATGAATCAGATCGTACACGGATTGTAATCACGCTTGCGCGCCGCCCCGTGTTCCCATGTCCTCCCCTGTTTACTCCAACGCTTTGCCGACATGAAATTCAAAGGTACCGATACTTACGTTGCAACCCAGGATTTGATGCTTGCCGTCAATGCCTCGATCACGCTGGGTCGCCCGCTGCTGGTCAAGGGCGAACCGGGAACCGGCAAGACCATGCTGGCCGAGGAAGTGGCGCAGGCGCTGGGTGTGCCGCTGCTGCAGTGGCACGTCAAGTCAACGACCAAGGCGCAGCAGGGCCTGTACGAATACGACGCGGTCAACCGCCTGCGCGACAGCCAGCTGGGCGACGACCGCGTCAAGGACATCCGCAACTACATCGTCCAGGGCGTGCTGTGGCAGGCATTTGCCGCAGAAGAGCCGGTGGCGCTGCTGATCGACGAGATCGACAAGGCCGACATCGAATTCCCCAACGACCTGCTGCAGGAGCTGGACCGGATGGAATTCCACTGCTACGAGACGCGCGAGACCATCCGCGCCAAGACGCGGCCCATCGTGTTCATCACCTCCAACAACGAAAAAGAGCTGCCCGACGCGTTCCTGCGCCGCTGCTTCTTCCACTACATCCGGTTTCCGGACCCGGAGACCATGCAGCAGATCGTCGACGTGCACTTCCCCGACCTGAAAAAGGACCTGCTCTCAGCAGCGATGAAGGTGTTCTACCAGGTGCGCGACCTGCCCGGCCTGAAGAAGAAGCCGTCGACCAGCGAGCTGCTGGACTGGCTCAAGCTGCTGCTGGCCGAGGACATCCCGGTGGAAGCGCTGCACAGCCAGGACGACAAGGTGTCGGTGCCGCCACTGGTCGGCGCGCTGCTCAAGAACGAGCAGGACACCACGCTGTTCGAGAAACTGGTGTACATGAACCAGCGCCATCGCTGAACACGGGCCCACCGCATGCGCGCTTTCATCCTTGTCATCGGACTGGCCAGCGGCGCCGTCGTCGGGCTGGCGCTGGCACACTGGCTGGGCTTTGTCCTGCTGGGTCCGGCCGGAGCCGGCGGCAGCGCCGTGGCTGCCGCAGCCGGTGGACTGGGTGGCGGCATCGGCCTGGCGCTGGCACGCGGCAGCAACGCCCGCGGAAGCGGCAAGGACCGGTGATGGCCTTTGTTGACCCGGTCACGTTGCACAAGAACGGCATCCGCCTGGAGCCGCTGGCGCTGGCGCACGAATCGGGGCTGGCCGCTGCCGCCGCCGATGGCAAGCTGTGGCAACTGCGCGTGACCAGCGTCCCGGCGCCGCAGGAGACGCGCAGCTACATAGAACACGCGCTGGCCATGCGCGACGCCGGCAGCCGGCTGGCGTTTGCCGTGCTTGACGACGCCAGCGGCCGCGTGCTGGGCAGCACCAGCTACCACGACATCCTGCCGGCGGTGCGGCGCGTCGAGATTGGCCACACCTGGTACGCCAGGAGCGTGCAGCGCAGCCACGTCAACACCACGTGCAAGCTCATGCTGCTGCAGCATGCGTTCGAGACGCTGGGCTGCGGCGTCGTGGGCTGGCGCACCGACAATTTCAACCTCGTATCACAGCGGGCCATAGCGCGGCTGGGCGCCAGGAAGGACGGGGTGATCCGGCACCATGCGCCACGCCGTGACGGCACCGTGCGTGATACGGTCATGTACAGCGTCATCGCCGGCGAATGGCCGGAAGTCAAGGCCCACTTGCAGGACCTGCTGCGGCAACATGCCAACCGCGGGCAACAACCGGGTTTACTGTCATGCTGATCGATTTTTTCTATACCCTGCGCGCCGCCCGCCTGCCGGTGTCGGTGCGCGAGTTCCTGACGCTGCTTGAAGCGCTGCAAGCCAGCGTGGTCGGCCCGGACCAGCCCGACGCCTGCTCCATGGACGACTTCTACTACCTCGCGCGCACGACGCTGGTCAAGGACGAGAGGCACTTCGACAAGTTTGACCGCGCCTTTGGCGCGTACTTCAACGGCGTTCAGTCCGTGGCCGAATTCCTCAAGGAGATTCCGGCCGACTGGCTGCGCCAGATCCTGGAAAAGGACCTCACGGACGAGGAAAAGGCGGCCATTGAAGCCCTGGGCTGGGACGAGCTCATGGAGACGCTGAAAAAGCGCCTGGAAGAGCAAAAAGAGGCGCATCACGGCGGCAGCAAGTGGATAGGCACCGGCGGCACCAGCCCGTTTGGCCACGGCGGCCACAACCCGCGCGGTATCCGCATCGGCGGCAAGGGGCGCAACCGCAGCGCGGTCAAGGTCTGGGACCAGCGCGCCTACCGCGACTACGACGACGAGCAGGAGCTGGGCACGCGCAACATCAAGGTAGCGATGCGCCGGCTGCGCAAGTTTGCGCGCGAGGGCAGCGAGCTGGAGCTGGACCTGCCCGACACCATCCGCAGCACGGCGGCCAACGCCGGCTGGCTGGACATCCGCATGGTGCCCGAGCGGCACAACAACGTCAAGGTGCTTCTGCTCATGGACGTGGGCGGCTCCATGGACGACCACATCAAGCAGATGGAAGAGCTGTTCTCGGCAGCCAAGGCCGAGTTCAAGCACTTGGAATTCTACTACTTCCACAACTGCGTCTACGACTTCATGTGGAGGAACAACCGGCGGCGTTTTTCCGAGAAATTCCCCACCTGGGACATCATCCGCAAGTACAACAGGGATTACAAGCTGATCTTTGCTGGCGACGCGACCATGAGCCCGTATGAAATCCTGCAGCCCGGCGGCAGCGTGGAATACAACAACGAGGAGCCGGGCGCCGAGTGGCTGCAGCGGCTGACCAATGCGTTCCCCAAGGCCATCTGGATCAACCCGGAACCGCAGGGGGTGTGGCAGTACCGGCAAAGCATTGCCATCATCCACCAGCTCATGGGCGGCAACATGTTCCCGCTGACGCTGCAGGGGCTGGAGCGCGGCATGCGCATGCTGTCCAAGTAGGCGTGGACGCGATTGCGGTCAATCCGGCTGCGGTGCGGCGCCCGCATCGCTATCGGCAGGCACTATGCGTGCATCAAGCGCGCGCACCAGCACCTGAAAATCGGGGGAAGCGTGCAGGATCTGGCGGCCGGCCGCAATCAGCTCGCTGATCTCGTGGTCAGAGATCGTGAAGGCGGTCGGCACCCGCAGCAGTGTGCGTCGCTGCTTGACCGGTGCATCCCGCAGATTGACCATGATCACGTGGATCTCGGCACCGCGGGCAAAGACATCGGTATCCGTGCTGAGTTCGCCACCCCGCGCCTCGATTTCCCTGTGCCATGTGCGCGCCACATCGCGCAAATACTCCTGCGTCTCGTTGGCATCCCTGGCCCCGGTGCCAAAAAGCAGGGTTTCGGCCACATCAAAAATGCCCGGCACCTCATCGCTCAGATCAAGATCACGCGTCGGATCCCGCCCGGCGTTGATCACCACCAGCACCACTTTGCGCACGCTGCCAGTCGCAATCGGTACCTGGCGAAAGGTCTGGCGCAAGCCCCCACTCATGAGGGCGCGATCCAGCAAGCGCTGCACGCCCAGGTTGTCCGACAACCCACCATCGACCAAATGAATGAAAGGACGCGCATTCGAATCCAGATACTGGCTCATGCGCGCACGATAAATGCGCTGACGGTAGTTTGCCAGGCCATCGGGCGCAACATTGGCAGCGCGCATGACGGACGCGGTCACTTCTGGCGGACACTGGTTTGCAAAATTCCGCACGGCAATCGGGCTGAGTGCAACCGGTACTGCCGATGATGCGGCCACTGCGAAGGACAGGGGGACGCTGTCCAGGTCGGAGCAGATCAGCGCAAACTGGTCCCATGTGAATTCGAAGCCGTGACCGCGAGTCAGTTCGGTTGCGGTCACGAACAGCTGCGGGTGGCGGGGACGACGCTCCAGATCGCCATACGTCATGCCCCGATACAACGCATCCAGTTCCTCCTGCAGCAGATGGGAGCGACCGAACCAGGGCGAAGTCAACCGGTACATATTGCCGGGGCTCAAGATCATGGAAACCAGCTCATGCTGGAAGTCCCGGCGCAAGAATTCAGCCTCGAAACGCGGCAACTCCTGACGGCCAAACGCCGCGTAATAGGCCGCGACAATGGCGCCACCGGAGACGCCACTGACCAGGTCGGTGGCGTCCAGCAGAGTCAGATCCTTGCCGTTCCAGTCAAATTGAACCTCATCGAGCGCGCGCAGAATGCCATAGCCGAACGCCGCGGCACGTGCGCCACCGCCGGAAATGGTGACGGCCACGACCATGCTCGGATCGCGCGTCCAGTTGATACGCGCAGCCGATAGCTGGTTCGACTTCATCGGCGTGTTGGTCCACGGCTGCACTGATGAACACGCGGACAGCAGCGCCAGACAGACGGCCAAGCTCAGCCAGCGGAGCCTCGACCACCGCAGATTCTGCAACCGGGTGGGGACATGCCGAGCTGCAACAGCACCCATCAAAAAACCCGAATTCTTGCAAGCCGCCATCATGAGATTGTATGGATCTGCCTGATGGACAGATCTCATTCCAGCCAGCAGGATGCGAGTGACCGTGACATCGTGAATCCAAATCACAATCTGAGTCCGCCATCGACCATCCATTCTTTCTTGCGGGTCAAACCATTGCGTCGTAGCGTGATCCTGTCCGTTGCGCGCCATCCCGCTCCTGTCACCCTGAATTTGCCGCGCGGCCCGTATGGTGATATCACAGGCCCGGATTGATCTTCGAGATCGCAGGCTCGGAAACGTTGCGCTTCAGCTGGATCGAGCCTCCTTGCTGGTTGCCGGCAAGCGGTGTCATCGGGTCGGGGGACGAGCATGTCCCCCTCGCGGGTCGCAGCGCCGTACCGCGGGTGCGGCCCCCACCAGAGCGCGGCGCACGTTGCTCAAACAAGGGCTGCAGGACCCGCGCGGCTGATCCATTTGCAGCAGGACGCACGCGTCATCGTCCCCTGCAATCTCCAGTGCACCACTCAGGCCAGCGACTTGCAGACTGGAAACGCCCAAGCACGCGACACCCAACCGGCGAGTCGTTACGTTCTTCTGTTAGCATTTGATCTCTCGCAAAAAAATCATCATGGGGAAAAGTGCATGACAATTCCGCGCAACTTCCTGCTGGCTGCCTTGCTGCTGTTTGCGGGCGTCGCCTCCGCACAAACCTACGTCGGCAGTTTTCAAGTAGATGACGGAGACTCTTGGCAAGACAACCCGCCCGTTTATTCCGCGCAGGAAGCCGCCGCGCTGCTGTTTGGCGGGCAGCCTGCCGACTACGCCATCTCCATCAACCCAAGCCCGACCGACCCAGCCACCATCACCCACACTGCGTACTACAGCACATGGGGGGAGGGCTGCGGGGTATTTGCAGAAACGGAGCGTGTCGATGAAGCGCCCCCCGGGTACCGTGACCCCGGGGGTGATGGAACCGCCCGCTCTGCGTATGTCAGCGATTGGTGCCTTAACGATGAAACCAACCATGTCTGGCTGTTGACGCCCATGGCAGCGCCGGTTCCGGTGCCGACCCTGGGACAATGGGGCCTGCTCCTCCTGGGCCTGGCCGCGGCAGGGCTGGGCATGGGCCGACTGCGCAGAGGCTGAGACCCCCGGTTTTCACGCGGACCACCGACGTCGGCAACAAGGTGCGAGAAACATCACCTGAAATCAGCGCACGCGCGCAAGCAGGCTCGTCAAGGGGCCGGGCGATTGGCGATGCGGCTGCCAATTGACGTCTGGTTGCTCTGTTCGAGGCCAAGGATTGGGCCCGCAGCGATCAGGTCGCTGACCTGCTGATCCGCGACCGAGGCCGCGGCCTGCACCTACAGCAACACGCGCCCGCATCCGTTACAAACCGCCGACTGAAGCCCGTCGGCCGTACGGTAGACTCTCGCCGTGAAGCGTGCGCCTGATCATCCCCTGGCCAAAATCGTTCGCGCTGCCGTCATTGCCGTGGCACTGGGCATGGCCCTGCCCGGCTGCTCGCTCCTGCCAGGCAGCAAGGCCGACGATGCCAACGGCGCGGCGACGGCAAACGGCGGTCCAGGTGCCGATTCCGGCAGCACGCAGCCGGAATCGGCTTTTGACATCGTCGTGCAGAGCGAGAACGACGCGCTGCGCGCGCTGGTGCAAAAGCACAACAACCTGCAACGCTACCGGGTCATCTCCGACCTGGACGCAACCGAGCTGAAGCGGTTGACGGCGCTGACTGAAGACGACGTGCGCGGCTTGCTGGCCACGCAGGGCTATTTCAACCCCGACATCACGGTCAGCACCCGGACCGACGACGACGGCCGGACGGCGGTTGTCATAAATATGAAGCCAGGCGAGCGCACGCACGTGACCGATGTGGATATCCGGTTTTCCGGCGACATTGCAAGCAGCGTGGAAGCAGCCGGACAGCGACGGGAAATCACCGATGGCTGGACGCTCAAGCAAGGTCGGACCTTTACGCAAGACACGTGGTCGGAGGCCAAGAACAACGCGCTGCGACAACTCGTCTCCAGGCGGTACGCCAAGGGCCGCATCGGCAGCAGCCGGGCCGACGTCGATGCCGCCGGCGCATCGGCCAGCGTGGCGATCGAACTGGACTCGGGTCCACCCTACCACCTGGGACCGGCCACCGTACGCGGCGCCGAGCGCTACCCGGCCGAGTTGCCCGAGCGCCTGTCCTGGCTGCAGCCGGGCGACGTGTACGACCAGAAGGAGCTGATCGACGCACAGCAGCGCCTGGCCGGCAGCGGCTACTACGACTCGGCATGGATCAACATCGACCCCGACGGCGACCCTGCTGCCGTACCCGTGCGGTACGTCGTGACCGAGGCCAAGCAGAAGAAGCTGAAGCTGGGAGTTGGCTTCAGCACCGACAGCGGCCTCCGCACGACCGCCGAACACCGCAACAACACGTTCTGGGGAACGAGCTGGCGCAGCGACACCACGCTGCAGGTCGAGACCAAGGAACCGCTGGCACAGGTGGAGTTCACCTCGCTGCCCCACGCCAGTGGCTGGAGCAATGCCGTCCTGGCACGCTACATGCGGCAGGACGACGGCCTGCTCAACACGCTGTCCAAGACGGGCAAGATCGGCATCATCAAGACGCGCAAGAAATACGACCGCAACCTGTACCTGCAGTTCGATCATGCGCTGGTCACCGGGTCAGGCGGCGCCGCGGTGCCCGATGCCCTGCTCGGTGACGGTGCGGCCGTGTCGTTGCACTACGCCTGGACCGGTCGCTACTTCGACAGCATGGTGATGCCCACGCGCGGCTACGGCCTGAAGGTGGACGTGGGCGGCGGCATGACCCTGATCGGCAAGAAATACCCCTTTGCGCGCCTGACGGGTCGCTGGCTTGGCCTGCTGCCCGTGGGCAAGGGCGGCAGCCGTCTGCAGTTCAACGCGGAAGGCGGCTTCATTGTTGCCAACGGGCAGGCGCGCCTGCCGGGGTCGTACATGTTCCGTACCGGCGGCGACACCACGGTCCGCGGCTACGGCTACCGCGAAATCGGCATCCCGCTGGGCAACGACATCGTGGGGCCGGGCCGCTACATGGAGCTGGGCAGCCTGGAATGGCAGCGCCCCGTCCTGCAGGAGCGCTTTCCAGGCATGCTCGAGCACATCCTGTTCATCGACGTGGGCAGCGTCAGCAACCACACAAGCGATTTCAACGCACACTGGGGGGTGGGCACCGGCGTCCGCGCGATCACCCCCGTGGGTCCCATGGAGCTGGACCTGGCGTACGGACTCAAGAACAGGGACCTGCGCCTGCACCTGAACGTCGGCTTTACGTTCTGATGGCCAAGCAACGGCAACCAACCACTGCAGCAGCCCACCGGCCGCGCCACGGCGCGCCGCGCATCCTCGCCTGGCTGCTGCTGGCGCTCGTGTTGCTGCTGGCGCTGGCGGCGGGCGGCCTGATCGCCTGGGCCGGCAGCGATGGCTCGCTGGCGACCGCCTTGCGGCTGGCCGGTGACCACCTGCCCCTGACTTCACGCAACGCAAGCGGTGCCATCCTGGGCGGCGGCAAGATAGAAAGCCTGGTCTGGGACCAGGATGGCGTGCGCGTGGAGGTTGACGACGCGGAGCTGGACTGGCGCCCGCGCGACCTGCTCAGGCGCAGGCTGCATGTGGTGCGCCTGACGGCAACCCGCATCGTCATGGACGACCAGGGCCAACCCCGGGCAGACAAGACACCCTCCTTCAGCCTGCCCGACGCGCTGGCGCTGCCCTTTGGCCTGCGCCTGGACATCGACGAACTCAGGGTCGGCGAGATTCGCCTGCAGGGGCTGCCGGAGCGCAGGTTGCACGATATCCATGCCAACTACCATTACGACGGCAGCCGGCACGCGCTTGAATTGCTGAGCGCCCATTACAAGGACGACGACTACCAGGCGACGCTGCAAGCGCAGGTTACGGTGGGCGCCAGGGCGCCCATGCCGGTATCGGCGCAGTTGAGCGGCGCCGCCGCGGCGCAGTTGCCCGATGCCAACAGCCCCGTGCTGGCGGCGCTGCAAGCCAATGTGGGCGGCACGTTGCACAACATCCAGGCACAGCTGCGGCTGCAGGGCGCGCCGGGCACCGCGGGCCACGAGGCACTGCAGATGCCGCCGCTGCCGACCGCCGATGCCAGCCTGCAGACAGAAGACAACCTCGGCTGGCCGGTGGCGAGCAACGCGGCGCCGCTGCGGCTGGATGCCCGGGCGCAGGTCACGCCGAACGATGCCCTGCCGCTGCAAGAAGTCCATGCCGAGCTGCACACGCTGGACCTGAGTGCGTTTCTGCCCGAGGCGCCCAGCACTGACCTGGTCGCGCGGATCAACGTCACGCCGTCAGCGCCCGGCAGCGCGAACGGCGACATGGGGCTGACGTTGCACGCCACGGTCGTCAACGACAAGGCAGGCCCCTGGGATGCCGGGCAGCTGCCGGTGAACCGCCTGACCGCCACCGCAAGCTGGCAGGATGGCGTGGCCACGGTCGAACGCCTGCTGCTCGAGCTGGCCGGCGGCAGCATCAAAACGACGGGGCAATGGCGCACCACGGGCAGCAGCAGCGATGCGGGCGCCGTTGCCGGCCAGTGGCAGGCGGAAAGCCACATTGCGCACATCAACCCGGCGCTGCTGCACAGCCAGTTGGCGGCCTTCCCCCTGGATGGCACGATCACGGCGACCGGCATGGGCGGTGCTGCCGACTTTGACCTTGCGCTGAATGCAGTCGACACCACCGCCAGCGCCGAAACCGGGCAGGACACGGATGCGGCGGACGCCGCCGGCGAGAGCGAAGCCCTGGCCGCGCAACTGCGCGCGCTGGCACTGCGCCAGGTGCGCGCCAGCGGCCGCTTTGCCGACGGACTGCTGGCATTGGACAGGCTGCTTGTACAAGCCGACGATGCCCGCCTGGACGGCAGTGCCAGCGTCAACCTGGCAGACCCCGGGCAATTGACCATCGACAGCGACATCGGCCTGGACGTGCCCGGCTTGAAGTTGAGCGTGCAAACGACGGAACTGGCTGCTGATGGCGGCGCAGGCAAGGCAGCACTCAACCTCAGCGATGCGGCAGCGACCCTGCAATGGGCAAAAAAGCTGCCGGGGGCCGGCGACGCCCTGGCCGGTGCGCAAGCCAGCGGCAGCGGCAAGCTGGACGCCAGTTGGGAAGGCGGCTGGCTGCAGCCGGTGCTGCAGGCCAAGCTGGACGTACCCAGGCTGGACCTGACGCCGCCCACGCAAGGCGGCAAGATCGACACCGTGCAGGTGCGCGAGCTGGACGCCACCGTCAGCGGCAGCCTGGAGCAGGCCAAGCTGGCCCTGCGCGGTCGCGTGCTGCAACCGGCGCAGGGTGTCGACATGCAACTGGCGCTGGATACCGAAGGCGGCTGGGCCAACCAGGTGCTGACGCTGGACAAACTGCAGCTCAGGGCCGGCGATGCCAGCGCCTCCGGCCACGTCACGCTTGACCTGTCCGACGCTCTGGGCGCCAATGCAGACCTGCAGGTCCGGGCGCCGGGGCTGGCAGCGGCCATCAAGGGCGAGCTGGCGCCCAAGACCGGCGCTGGCACGGTCCAGATCGACCTGGGCGATGCGGCAGCCACGCTGCGCTGGGCCAAGACCTTGCCAGGCGCCGCCCGTGTCCTGGCCGGCGCCAGTGCCACCGGCACGGCGCGGCTGGACGCGCGCTGGCAAGGTGGCACAGCCAACCCGCACGTCAACGCAACGCTGGGCGTGCCCCGGCTGGACTACGTGGCCAGCAAGGATGCCAATTCGCTGTCGGTGCGCGACCTGCAGGCCGAGCTGGCCGGCGACCTGGCGCAGGCGGCACTGACAGCCAACGGACACATCGTGCAGGGCGCGCGCAAGCTAAACCTGAGGCTGGCGATCGATGGCGGCCGCGCACGCGACGACAGCGCCGCCTGGCGCCTGCGCATCAGCGAGCTGGCGGCGCAATTGGAACTGCCCGAACTCGGCCACGGCCAGTGGCAAGTGGCCAGCCGCGACCAGGTATCCATCAACTGGAACCCGGCCAACGGCGGCCAGCTTGACGTGGCCGCCGGCGTACTGACCATCACGTCGCCCGCGCCCAGCAGCCAGTCACGCATCATCTGGGAGCCGGTGCGCCTGCGCGACGGCCAACTGCACAGCGCCGGCCGCATTACCGAGCTGCCGCTGCAATGGGTACGGCGCGTGGCCGGCAGGCAGTTGGAAGACGCCGGCATATCGGGCGACATCGTGCTGGGCGGCCAGTGGGACATACAGATGGGGCGCGAGCTCAAGTTCAACGCCCTTCTGGAGCGCAAGAGTGGCGACATCAAGGTGACTACGGGGAACAGTGCCGGCACGGCGATCCCGGTCGGCCTGCGCCAGGCGCGGGTTGAACTGAGCAACAGCGGCAACGACGTCACGGTCGACATCCGCTGGGACAGCGAACGCGCCGGCATCGTTGACGGCCAGTTCAACACGCAACTGACGTCAACCCGCGGTGCCGATGGCCAGGCCCGGTGGAGCTGGTCCGACCAGGCACCCGTCAAGGGCCGCCTCAAGGCCAACCTGCCCGAAATATCGGTGTGGTCGCTGCTGGCGCCGCCTGGCTGGCGCCTGCACGGCTCGCTGGGTGCCGATATCCAGGTTGCGGGCAGTGTCGCTGCGCCACAGATGACCGGTACGCTGACAGCCGACAACCTGGCGATGCGCTCGGTGGTCGAGGGCCTGCAGTTTGAGAACGGCCGCCTGCGCGCCCACGCGCAAGGCACCCGCCTCATCATCGACGAGTTCGTCCTGCACGGCGCCGGCGAGGATGGCGGCAGCATACACGCCACCGGCGAAGCCGGCCTGATCAACGGAGAACCGGCGGCACGGATGCAGGCAGTGGTCGACAAGCTGCACGCGAGTGTGCGCGAAGATCGCGAAATCATTGCCTCCGGCAGGATAGTTGCCGCCTTCAAGAACCAGACCGTCAGCGCCAAGGGCACGCTGGTCGTCGACCGCGCGCGCATCGTCCTGCCAGACGAGAGCCGGCCTTCGCTGGGCAGCGATGTCTTCATCCACGGCCTGGACCCGGAAGACCGCGCTGCAGTCGAACAGGCCCGCAAGCCCGGCGCCGATGATGAAGCGGCCCAGGCCAGCGCAGGGGCCCGTGACGCTGCGGAGGCCAGCCCGCTGCACGCCGACATAGACATCAAGATCAACATGGGGGATGACTTCCAGCTCCAAGGCATGGGCATAGACACGCGCCTGGCCGGCGAGCTGGCGCTGACCGCCGACGGGTCGCTGGCGCAGATGCCCACGCTCAACGGCCGCGTGGAGACGGTGGGCGGCACGTACCGGGCGTACGGCCAGCACCTCAGCATCGAGCACGGTCGCGTCTTCTTCACGGGCGACGCCAGCAACCCGGGACTGGACATCCTGGCGTTGCGGCCCAACTACATCAGCGACCAGAAAGTGGGTGCGCTCATCCAGGGCACGGCGCTGCTGCCGCAGGTCACGCTGTACTCCCGGCCCACGCTGCCTGACGACCAGGTCCTGGCCTGGCTTGTCCTCGGCCACGCCGCACCGGAAGATGGCGGCGAAGCGGCGATGATGCAAACGGCGGCGCTGGCGCTGCTGGGCGGCCGCGACAGCGAGGGCCTGGCATCGTCCTTTGGCCTGGACGAGCTGAGCTTTGGCAACAGCAGCAACGGCGAGGGCCTGGCCGGCGCCAGCGTCACGCTGGGCAAGCGCCTCTCGGATCGGCTCTACACCGCCTACGAGCACAGCCTCTCGGGCACTGGCGGCGTGCTCATGATCTTCTACGAGCTGTCGCGCCGCTGGGTCCTGCGCGGCCAGGCGAGCGAGAGCTCGGCGATAGACCTGATCTACCGCCTGTCTTACGACTGAACTGACGCCAGGCCGCCCGCGATGCCACATCAAGACGGGGCTTGCCTGAATCGCAGCAGCCGGGCGGCCTATAGAATTCACTCTGACTGCCGCCGTAGTTCAATGGATAGAACGAGCGCCTCCTAAGCGCTAGATACAGGTTCGATTCCTGTCGGCGGTACCATCACGCCGTGTCCTGCCACTGCATCTACGGGCCCATCAAACAACGGCACGCCCGCATATCACGACGCAGGCCCGCCATTGCCGCGACCACCCGCAGCGGCGTGCTCACCTGGGCCATTGCATTGGTCTTGGCCGGGCGGCCGCACCATTGCCGGCACCGGCTTTGCGGCGCTGCTGGACTGCGCGCACCTGCTGGCGATGCTGCTGCCGGCCGTGGTACTGTTCTTCAACCCCTCCCATCTCTTTGCCTGCACGCGTGAAAACCCGTCTCCGCCGTTCGTCACCCGCCTGCACGAATCGGGCAACACGGCGTTTCCCGCGCGCAGCTCGGCAAAATAGCGCACGTTGCCGGCCCATATCCTGTCACACTATTGCCACCTTCGAATGGATTCGGGATGACGCGGAATGACGGGCGCAAGACAAGTTTGCCGCTTGAGATCATCGTGCCCGACAGTCGCAGTGCCTTCCTGATTCAACCGCTTCGCGCCAGACCGCTGGCGTGCGGCCAGCCTGTCCCGATGCTTCCCGCCTGCTGAAACGTGCCCGCCTTTTCCTTTGAAGCACTGCAGCCCGACGGCAAGACCCGCAAGGGGGTGATCGAGGCCGACACCGCGCGCATGGCGCGCTCGCAACTGCGCGGCCAGGACCTGGTCCCGCTGGTGGTGGCGCCGCTGACCGCAGAGGCGGACTCGCTGCTGACCCGGCCGCTGCTGGGCGGGCATGCCTTTGGCAGCCTGCAGCTGGCGATCTGGACGCGGCAGCTGGCCGGGCTGGTCAGCTCCGGACTGCCGCTGGAGCGCTCGCTGACGGCGCTGGCCGACGAGGCAGACGAGCGCAAGCAGCGCCACGTGATCGCCGCACTGCGCGCGGAGGTCAACGGCGGCAGCACGCTGGCGCAGGCGATGGCCCAGCACCCACGCGACTTCTCGCCGGTCTACACGGCGGTGATCGCCGCTGGCGAACAGGGCGGCGACCTGGGTATCGTGCTCGAGCGGCTGGCCGACGACCTGGAGCAGCGGCAGGAACTCAAGGGCAAGCTGATCGGCGCCGCGCTGTATCCGGCCATCGTCACGCTGGTGGCCATTGCCATCGTCATCTTCCTGGTCAGCTACGTGGTGCCGCAGGTGGCCTCGGTGTTTTCCGGCACCCAGCGCGCGCTGCCATTCCTCACGCGGGCCATGCTGGCGATCAGCGACGGCGTGCGCGACTGGGGCTGGTGGCTGCTGGGGCTGGGCGTGGCGGCGCTGGTCGTGTTCCGGCTGGCGCTGCGCAACAGCGAATTGCGGCGCAGCTTTGACGCGCTCTGGCTGCGCCTGCCGCTCATCGGCCGCCTGGCACGCGGATACAACGCCGCCCGCTTTGCCGCCACGCTGTCCATGCTGACCAACGCGGGCGTGCCCATCCTGCGCGCGCTGCAGGCTGCGGCCGATACGCTGCACAACACGGCGCTGCAAGCCGACGCCCGCGATGCCCTGATCATGGTGCGCGAAGGCGCGCCGCTGGCCAGTGCGCTGGCACAAAAGAAGCGCTTTCCCGGCCTGCTCGCCATGTTTGCGCGGCTGGGCGAGCAAACCGGGCGCCTGCCGCAGATGCTCGACCGCGCGGCCGCGCAGCTCTCGGCCGAGGTGCAGCGCCGGGCGCTGCGGCTGGCCACCGTGCTGGAGCCGCTGCTCATCCTGGTCATGGGGCTGATCGTCATGCTCATCGTGCTGGCGGTCATGCTGCCTATCATCGAGCTGAACCAATGGGTGGCATGAACCCGCTGCCGCCACGCCACTGGTGAGCAGCGGGCCCCGGCGGTACACTCACGCTGATCATGCCCGCCAGCCTCAAGAACCAGCTCGTCGTTGCCATCTCCTCGCGCGCGCTGTTTGACTTTGAGGAAGAAAACCGGCTGTTTGAAGGCGGCGATGCCGCCGCATACATGCAACTGCAACTGGAGCGCGTGGACGTGCCGGCCAAGCCGGGCGTGGCTTTCTCGCTCATCCGGAAGCTGCTGGCGTTCAACGAGCCGGGGCACCAGCGGGTCGAGGTGGTGGTGCTCTCGCGCAACGACCCGGTCAGCGGCATGCGCGTCTTTCGCAGCACGACGGCGCATGACATCTCGGTGCAGCGCGGCGTGTTCACGCAGGGGCGCGACCCGTTCGGCTACCTGCGGCCACTGGGAGCGCAGCTGTTCCTGTCGGCCAACGAGGCCGACGTGCGGCAGGCGCTGGCACTGGGGTTTCCCGCCGCGCGCGTGGCCACCGAAGCAACGCGCGCGCCGGGCAGCCACCCGCACGAGGTGCGCATTGCGTTTGACGGCGACGCCGTGCTCTTTGCCGACGAAGCCGAGCGCATCTACCAGGAACAGGGGCTGGAGGCGTTCCAGAGTTACGAAAAGATGAACGCCGCGCAGCCGCTGCCGGCCGGTCCGTTCAAGCCGCTGCTGGCCGCGCTCAATCGCCTGCAACGCGCCGGCAACCAGGCCATGGCGCTGCGCACGGCGCTGGTGACGGCGCGCAGCGCACCCGCGCATGAGCGCGCGATCCGCACGCTCATGCACTGGGGCGTCAGCGTGGACGAGGCCATGTTCCTGGGCGGGCTGGCCAAGGGCGAGTTCCTGCGCGAGTTTGAACCCGATTTCTTCTTTGACGACCAGGCCGGCCACATCCAGCAGGCCGCACGCCACGTGCCGTCCGGGCACGTGGCCTTTGGCATCACCAACGTGGCACCGGCGACCCCGGCAAAGGACGACCTGGTTGGAAACGATGCCCAGCAAGATCAGATGCATGAGCGATGACCTCGCTTGAAGAGGTTGAGCGTATTGCGTCCAGCGTCCAGCGTATGCCCACCACGCTCGACGCTCAGCGCCTGACGCCAAACCTTCATGGGTCGAGGTCATCTGTCATCTGTCATCCGGTGAGCTGGCAACGCTTGCCAATGCGGAAGAACGAAGACCGGGAATGATGACGCTGCTGCGCATGAATTGCGCAGTCAGTCAGTCAGTCTTGAAACCCGGCCGTCGTTCCCATACAATGTCAGCCATGTGTACTGCATGCCCGCACGCCCTGCCGACGCCCTCTGCCCGCGTCGCAACCCGTGCCCTGCCTGCAGCCATCACCAAAACAACGACCGCCAAGAGCTGAACCCAGCTCCGGTCGCGTCGTTTGCCCTTCTTGGTCCCTGACACGCCGGAGCACCGGAGAGCGATCAGGCGGACCTCGCATTCTTGACTGAAAGGGCCCCACATCATGAACACATTGGTCGGACTCATAGGCTGGCGCGGCATGGTCGGCTCGGTGCTGATGGAGCGCATGCAGGCCGAGCAGGACTTTGACCTGATCGAGCCGGTCTTCTTCTCCACCAGCAACGCCGGTGGCCAGGCGCCCGCCATGGCCCGCAACGAGCAGGCGCTGCAGGATGCGCACGACGTGGACACGCTGAAAAAGTGCGCCATCCTGGTTTCCTGCCAGGGAAGCGACTACACGCAGGCGGTCTACCCCAAGCTGCGCGCAGCCGGCTGGAAGGGCCACTGGATAGACGCTGCTTCCGCGCTGCGCATGGACCGCGACACCGTGGTCGTGCTCGACCCGGTCAACCTGCCCGTCATTAACGCTGGCCTGGCGCGCGGCGGCAACACCTGGGTCGGTGGCAACTGCACGGTCAGCTGCATGCTCATGGGCGTGGGTGCGCTGTACAAGGCGGGGCTGGTCGAGTGGATGACCACGCAGACGTACCAAGCCGCCAGCGGCGGCGGCGCGCGGCACATGCGCGAGCTCATCACGCAGTACGGCGCCTTGTACGACAGCGTGGCCGACCTGCTGGATGACCCGAAAAGCGCGATCCTGGAAATTGACCGCAGGGTGATTGCGCGCCAACGTGCATTCAGCGCGGATGAAACCGCCAACTTCGGCGTGCCGCTGGGCGGCAGCCTCATCCCCTGGATAGACAGCGAGCTGGACGGCGGCTTCTCGCGCGAGGAATGGAAGGGCATGGCCGAGACCAACAGGATCCTGGGCCGCGGCGAGGGCTACGACCAGCCGGCCATCCCCATCGACGGCTTTTGCGTCCGCGTTGGCGCCATGCGCTGCCACAGCCAGGCGTTGCTGTTCAAGCTCACCAAGGACGTGCCACTGGCGGACATCGAGGCCATGATTGCTGCCGACAACGACTGGGTCAAGGTGGTCCCCAACACCAAACAGGCCACCATGGACCAACTGACTCCGGTGGCCGTGACCGGCACCATGGACATCCCGGTGGGCCGCTTGCGCAAGACCAACCTGGGCCCGCAGTACCTGGGCGCGTTTACCGTGGGCGACCAGCTGCTGTGGGGCGCTGCCGAGCCGCTGCGGCGCATGCTGCGCATCCTGCTGGAACGGCAGGCGTAAGCGGGCCGGGACACGCTCACAAAAGCCCGGTGCCGCCATGATCAACGGCAGTTGCCTGTGCGGCGGCGTCCGCTACACCTACGACGGCGACCTGCCCGAGCTGTCCTTGTGCCACTGCCGGCAATGCCAGAAGGCGCAGGGCTCGGCCTTTGCTGCCGTGTGCCCCGTCGACGCGGACAGGCTGACCTTTGTTTCCGGCCGCGAATTGCTGAAGGAATACCGGGCAACACCCGGCAAGGCGCGCGTGTTCTGCGCCAATTGCGGCAGCCCCATCTACAGCGCCCGGGACAGCGCGCCGCAGCTGCTGCGGCTGCGTGCCGGCACGATAGACACACCGTTTCAGTGCCGCAGTGCCTACCACAAGTACGTTGCGTCCAAGGCGACGTGGGACGTGATCGGCGACGACTGGCCGCAGTATCCTGGCGCGAGCAAGTAAGCGGAAAGTCTGCATCCCGGAGCGACTTGCTTGGCGATTGTCGCTGTCCAGCGATTGCCGGGCGCACATCCCGGCAATCGCCACATTTGACGCATGCTTGGCGTCCGTTGCAAACACCTGCCAACCAGCAAGCAACCACCCACCCTCACTCCTCAATACCGATCAAACACCTCTTGCACGTGCTGTGCAGCAGATTAGCCGAATACGTCAACGCCAGCGGAGGCAGGAACAGGATTCCGCCACTAGGCGCACATTCCGGCAAGCATGGATACGAAGACACCCGGCCCCCATTCCGTACGGCCGATCGCACCTCCGCAAATGGCGGCATGGGCGTGCCGGCCCGGCGCGTGGTTCAGGTGGCCCGGGCTGCGTCGGGGTCAACCATTTTCCACAGGATGAGCCCAGCGCACAGCCACTGCACGACCAGGAAGATCGTGCCCAGCGTGTGCCACAGCGCCAGATTCTGGCCCGCAATGATGCGCGGCGCCACGGCAAACTGGATCAGCAGCGCCAACAGCACGCCCAGCGCCGCGGCAAAGATGATGGTTTGCACGCCCGCGCGGGCATTCTCGCCAGCAGCGCGGCCCTTGAAGAGCAGCAGGAGCAGCACGCCGCAGCCTATGGCCAGCATGTTCGCGGCGCCAAACAGGCGCGCAGCCACCGGCCCGGCCAGGCTGGCCGACGGCAGCGTGGCAAACAGCAGCGGCACCGCCACGCCGCCTATGGCCACGAGTGAACCCCACCACAGGGCGGCAACAAACATGCCAATGCGGCGGCGCATGCGGCTTCAGCTCCTGCGTCCGGCAACCGGATCAGACATAGCGCACGGCAATGATTTCATACGTGCGCACGCCGCCTGGCGCCTGCACGTCGGCCACGTCACCGGCCTCCTTGCCGATCAGCGCCCGTGCCAGCGGACTGGAGACGTTGATGCGGCCCTGCCTGAGGTCGGCTTCGTCCTCGCCCACGATCTGGTAGGTCGCCCGCTGGCGGCTGTCTTCATCCTCCAGCTCGACAGTGGCGCCAAAGACGATCTTGTCGCCGGCGTCCACCTCGGTGGGATCTATGACCTGCGCCGCCCCCAGCTTGTTCTCGATTTCCTTGATGCGGCCCTCGATGAACGCCTGCCTGTCCTTGGCGGCGTCGTATTCGGCGTTTTCGCTCAGGTCACCCTGCGCCCGCGCCTCGGCAATGGCCTGGACCACCGCGGGCCTGTCCTTGCTCTTGAGCTGGCGCAGCTCGGCCTTGAGCTGCTCGGCACCCCGCTTGGTCATGGGAAAAGTAGCCATGGATTGCTCCCTTGCTCCTGTCTGTTGCTTGCCTGCGCCGCAGCGCAATGCCGGCTGCTGCGCGCGCTCGCGCCGATGGCGGCGGCCGCGGCTTGCGCCAGCAGCAAGTGATGGAATCCGGCGTGCGCCGGGCAGCGCAGGTCCGGCATCAACCCCGCCGGGCGCCTGCGATCGGGATCGGGGCCAGGACGTGCTGGCCCGGCGCGCCGTGAAAAACAGGGCCGCCGGGCGCGAGCGCTCGGCGGCCTCATTGCGGTTACCCGCCATTATCGCTCAAACCATCAGGCGGTTTGGCCGTGAATCTCCTGCAGCGAGACCACGCTCAGGTCGTCCATGGACTTCATGCCCTCGACCACGGCTTCCGCACCGGCTATGGTGGTGAAGGTGGGGATGCGCTGGGACGAGGCCGTGACCCGGATGATGCGGCTGTCGGCCACCGCGTTGCGTCGCTCTTCCACCGTGTTGATGACCAGCGAGATCTCGCCGTTTTTCATCATGTCGACCACGTGCGGGCGTCCTTCGGTCACCTTGTTGACGGCCGGGCAGGCAATGCCGGCCGCCTGCACCGCAGCTGCCGTGCCCCGGGTCGCGACCAGCGCGTAGCCCATGGCCACCAGCGCGCGCGCCAGCGGCACGACCTGTGGCTTGTCCCGGTTCTTCACCGACAGGAAGATCTTGCCCGCCGGCGTGCCATCGGCGCGCAGCGGGCCGGGCATGCGCTCGCCCGCGCCTATCTCCGCCTTGATGTACGCCTCGCCAAAGGTCTTGCCCACGCCCATGACCTCGCCCGTGGACTTCATCTCCGGCCCCAGGATGATGTCCACGCCCGGGAACTTGACAAAGGGCAGCACCGCTTCCTTGACGAAGAAATACGATGGCACGACCTCCTCGCCCACGCCCTGCTCGTCCAGCGTCTGCCCGGCCATGCAGCGCGCGGCCACCTTGGCCAGCTGCACGCCGGTGGCCTTGCTCACGAACGGCACGGTGCGGCTGGCGCGCGGGTTCACCTCCAGCACGTAGACCACGTCCTCGTTGCCGTTCTCGCCACCGTTTTCCTGGATGGCAAACTGCACGTTCATGAGCCCGACCACCTCCAGCGCCTCGGCCATGGCCGCGGTCTGGCGCTTGAGCTCCTCAACGGTTGCCTCCTTGAGGTAGTACGGCGGCAGCGAGCAGGCCGAGTCGCCCGAGTGCACGCCCGCTTCCTCTATGTGCTCCATGACGCCGCCCATGAAGACGCGCCCGGCGGCATCGCGCACGGCGTCGACGTCGCACTCGATGGCGTCGGCCAGGAAGCGGTCCAGCAGCACCGGCGCATCCTCGCTGACGCGCACCGCCTCGCGCATGTAGCGCTCAAGCTCGGGCTGCTCGCGAACGATCTCCATGGCGCGCCCGCCCAGCACGTAGCTGGGACGCACGACCAGCGGGTAGCCGATGTCCGCGGCCCTGGCCAGCGCCTCGGCCTGCGTGTACGCAATGGCGTTGTGCGGCTGGCGCAGCCCCAGGTCCTGCAGCAATTTCTGGAAGCGGCCGCGGTCCTCGGCGGCATCGATCATGTCGGGCGTGGTGCCGATGATGGGAACGCCCTCGGCCGCCAGCGCGCGCGCCAGCTTGAGCGGCGTCTGCCCGCCGTACTGCACGATGACGCCTGCGGGGTTTTCCCTATGCACGATCTCCAGCACGTCCTCCAGCGTCAGCGGCTCGAAGTACAGGCGGTCGGAGGTGTCAAAGTCGGTGGAGACGGTCTCCGGGTTGCAGTTGACCATGATGGTCTCGTAGCCGTCTTCGCGCAAGGCCA
>Ga0265293_10004282_pt1 | contig 25332 bp, 23 predicted proteins | sample Munlanlewell138R_FD_192505 | JGI IMG/M metagenome (GOLD analysis project Ga0265293, IMG submission 192505) | Leachate microbial communities from a municipal landfill in Southern Ontario, Canada - Leachate well 138R | ecosystem: Engineered > Solid waste > Landfill > Unclassified | place: Canada...
ATCAAATCCGCTTGATGTTATGACATATGTTGCATTCAAAGAAAGCGGTTTTCCTAGAGAAAGAGTAATTGGAATGGCAGGTATTCTTGATAGTGCTAGAATGGCGCATTTTATACATGAAAAAATCGGATATGGCGCAGGTCAGATCAGAGCATCCGTTATGGGCGGACACGGTGATGACATGGTTCCTCTTCCTAAATTTTCCACAGTAGCCGGTGTTCCTCTTTCTGACGTACTTACACCAGAAGAGATTGCAGAAGTAGTAGAGAGAACAAAGCATGGTGGAGCAGAAATAGTCGGTTATTTAAAAACTGGTTCGGCTTATTACGCACCTGCAAAATCAACGTCTATGATGGTTGAAGCTATACTGAAAGATACCAAGTTGATATACCCATGCGCGGTATATTTGGATGGTGAATATGGATATAGTGATGTGGTCACTGGTGTACCTATAGTACTTGGTGCAGGAGGAGCTGAAAAGATTTTCAAACTCACTCTAAACGAAGATCAAGAAGCAAGATTTGCAAAAAGTGTTGCTTCGGTAACCAAAATGATCCAAGTGCTTAAAAATAAAAAATTTTTTGAAGGAGAATAGAAATGTCAGTAAGAATTGAAAAGGATACAATGGGTGAAGTAAGAGTACCAAATGATAAATATTGGGGTGCTCAGACACAAAGATCATTGGAAAATTTTGAGATAGGCAATGAAAAGATGCCGCGTGAAGTAGTGTATGGTTTTGCAAACCTCAAAAAAGCTTGTGCCCTAGTCAATCATGATCTAGGAAGACTTGATGAATCTAAAACTAACGCTATTGTGAAAGCTTGCGAATGTGTACTAAGCGGAGAGCTTGACGGTGAGTTTCCTTTGGTTGTTTGGCAGACTGGTTCAGGCACGCAATCAAACATGAATATCAACGAAGTAGTTGCCAATAAAGCCATTGAGATCCTTGGCGGTGATTTTACAAAAGACAAACTGATCCATCCAAATGATGATGTAAATAAAGGTCAAAGCTCAAACGATACATATCCTACTGCAATGCGTATCGCTGAAGTAGTAGCAGTAAGCGATGATCTTTTCCCTGCTATTGAGCAGCTTAGAGCTACTCTGAATGCAAAAGCTACGGCATTTGATAATATAGTTAAAATCGGAAGAACGCACTTACAGGATGCCACACCACTTACACTGGGTCAAGAGCTCGGCGGATATGTAGCAATGCTGGATACAAACGTGAAACAGATCAATGATGCTTTGGCTTATTGCAAAGAGTTAGCCATTGGCGGAACTGCGGTAGGAACAGGTTTAAATTCTCATCCAGAGTTTTCTGAACGTGTATCTGCTTGCCTTAATGGTTTTATGGGTAAAGATTATGGTTTTGCATCACAGCCGAATAAATTCCATGCGCTTACAGGCCATGATGCAGAAGTAGTATTGAGCGGAGCATTAAAAGCACTTGCAGCCAACCTTATGAAGATAGCTAACGACATCAGATGGCTCGCTAGCGGACCTAGATGCGGCATTGGTGAGATAACCATCCCTGAAAACGAGCCGGGAAGCTCTATCATGCCGGGCAAAGTAAACCCTACGCAAGCTGAAGCTATGACTATGGTAGCTGTTCAAGTAATGGGTAATGATGCTACTGTCGGTATTGCAGCATCACAAGGAAACTTTGAACTTAATGTATTCAAACCTGTAATTGCTTACAATATTTTGCAATCAACTAAATTATTGGCTGATGCAATGAGAAGCTTTGATAAAAACTGTGCAGTCGGAATTGAGCCTGTTCAAGAAAGAATTGAGAGTTATTTACACAACTCACTTATGCTTGTAACTGCTCTTAATCCTTATATTGGATATGAAAATGCAGCAAAAATTGCTAAAACTGCTCACAAAAATGGCACTACTCTAAAAGAAGAAGCTATAGCTCTTGGACTTTTGGGTGCTGAAGATTTTGACAAGTATGTCAAACCTGAAGAGATGATAGCAGCTAAAGCATAAAACATCTGTTGCTATATAGGCAACCGGCATCTCTTTTGATGCCAAAAAGTGTGTAAATATGTACCATCTGCATCAAAAATAAACTCACATTTAACACATTTTATTTAAAATATTCCCATAAAGTTCTATAATTTATACATTCAATCAAGAAGGAGTCCTAGTGAATATACACGAATATCAAGCGAAACAGATTTTCGCAAAATATGGTGTGCCTACACCTAGAGGAATTATAGCAAATACGCCAGATGAGGCGGTTGCAAATGCAAAAGAGCTTGGCGGTAACATATGGGTAGTAAAAGCTCAAATACATGCCGGCGGCAGAGGATTAGGTGGTGGCGTCAAGCTAGCCCGTTCTTTAGATGAAGTTGCGTCTTTGGCAGATGAAATCTTGGGAATGACTCTTGTTACACATCAAACCGGACCAGAGGGGAAATTAGTCCAAAAGGTTTATATAGAAGAGGGTGCTGATATCAAAGATGAACTATATCTTGGTGTAGTTTTAGATAGAGCAAAAGAGATGCCTGTTATTATGGCAAGCACCGAGGGCGGTATGGCTATCGAAGATGTAGCTCATGACACTCCTGAAAAAATTATAAAAGTTGCTGTTGACCCAGCTATCGGCTTTCAAGGATTTCACGGAAGAGAATTAGTATTTGGTCTTGGAATTACCGATAAAGCTGAACAGGCCAAGCTTATCTCTTTTGCATCAAAACTTTACAAAGTTTATATGGAAAATGATGCAGAAATGATCGAGATCAACCCTCTTATTAAAACTGGCAGCGGTGACTTCTTGGCTCTTGATGGAAAAATGGGATTTGATGATTCTGCACTATATAGACATGCAGATATTGAAGCTATGCGTGATATAAGCGAAGAAGATGCAGATGAGAGAGAAGCGGGAGAATATGGACTTAGTTACGTATCTCTTGATGGAGAGATCGGCTGTATGGTAAACGGCGCAGGTCTTGCAATGGGTACTATGGATACGATCAACTACATGGGTGGAACACCTGCAAACTTCCTTGATGTTGGCGGAAAAGCTAATGCACAAACCGTTGCAAAAGGATTTGAGATAATTCTTAAAAACCCGAATGTAAAAGCAATTTTTGTAAATATTTTTGGCGGAATTGTAAGATGTGATAGAATCGCAAATGGTATCTTGGAAGCTACTAAAATGGTTGATGTTCATGTGCCGGTAATTGTCAGACTTGATGGTACAAATGCTGCTGAGGCTGCTGAAATTTTAAGAAATGCGAATATAGCAAACGTTATCGCCGCAACTGACCTTGCAGACGGTGCAGCAAAAGCAGTCAAAGCAGCAAAAGGAGAGAATTAATGAGTATTTTGGTAAATAAAGATACAAAAGTTATCGTACAAGGCTTTACAGGAAGTGAAGGTACGTTCCATGCTGAACAATGTTTGGCGTATGGAACACAAATAGTTGGAGGCGTTACGCCAAACAAAGGCGGAGAGACGCATCTTGGTAAACCTGTATTTAATACCGTTAAAGATGCTGTTACTGCAACAGGCGCTACTGTATCTATGGTATTCGTTCCGCCTGCATTTGTAGCTGATGCAGTCATGGAAGCAGCTGATGCTGGTATTGAACTAGCAGTTATTATTACAGAAGGTGCTCCTGTGCGTGATATGCAAATGGCAAAAGCGTATGCTACCAAGAAAAATATGAAAACAATCGGACCAAACTGCCCTGGTATCATTACGGCTGAAGAATGTAAGATAGGTATAATGCCTGGTAATATTTTCAAAAAAGGAAATGTCGGTCTGATCTCAAAATCAGGTACTCTTACCTATGAAGGCGCAAACCAAGTCTGCAAAGAGGGCTTTGGTATCACAACAGCAGTTGGGATCGGTGGAGACCCGATCATTGGTCTTAGCTATAAACAATTATTACCTCTTTTTGAAGCTGATCCAGAGACAGAAGCTATAGTAATGATAGGCGAGATCGGCGGTGATTTGGAGATTCAAGCAGCTGCTTTTATCAAAGAAAACATCACTAAACCGGTTGTAGCATTCATAGCAGGGCAAACTGCTCCCAAAGGTAAAAGAATGGGGCATGCAGGTGCAATCGTGAGTGGCGGTGCCGGAACTGCTAAAGAAAAAATGGATGCCCTTGAAGCTGCCGGAGTTAAAGTTGTGGTATCCCCTGCTGATATAGGTAAAGCTGTAAAAGAAGTTCTTTCTAAATAATCGCAAATAATAGACCCTAGATCTGTAATACTGAACTTGTTTCAGTATTAGGGCGGCAATTGCGCGCCATGCTGAATTTATTTCAGCATCTTTCTTTCTGATAACCAACAACCAATTATGCTATACTTGTCTAAAAAACAAAAGGATTTTATCATGAAACAAACTTTTGAAGTTCTTAATGTCAAATGTGAAGGGTGCGCAAATACACTTAAGACTAAATTAGCAAAAGACTTTGGTGATGTAGAAGTAAATTTAGAGACCATGCCCAGACAAATCACACTTGATATTGAGCCGAAACAAATTGATGAATTAAGAAAGATGTTAAAAATGATTGGTTATCCACTGAGTGACGAAGAGCTTAATGGTGTTGAAAATGTTACAATCAAAGCAAAAAGCTTTATTTCATGCGCTGTAGGCAAAATAAATATATAAATTTATAGCCTCTATATGCACTTAGAGCAAGTTTGAAACTATTCTAGTGCAACAAAAAGTAACAACTTATACTTTTATTTCGCAATTACTATAGTTTCAAACTTTCATTATTAAAAATTGGTTATGCTATTCTCAAGTGAATAGGAATACCATCACTTTGAAAGAGAAGCCCGTCTCTTATCAATAAAATTATTTTTAAAAGGGGAATAGGATGTCTAATATTATGAAAGCTCCTGAAAATACACCAGTCTGGGTAAATACTAAAAGATGTAAGGCATGTGATATTTGTGTTGATGTTTGTCCTGCTGGCGTACTTTCTATGAAGCAAGAACCTACATCAACGCTAGGTGCCATGATCAGTGTAATTGCACCGGAATCTTGTATTGGCTGCAGAGAGTGTGAATTATCCTGTCCGGATTTTGCAATATATGTAGCAGAAAAAGCAGAATATAAATTTGCTAAACTTACTGATACTGCCAAACAAAGAGCAGAGGCAATTGCCAATAATAATTATAGATTACCTGCGGGTTACTAAGGAGAAAAAAGTATGGCATTAAGAGAAATAATTTCGAGTGGAAACGAGCTTGCGGCACACGCTGCAATAGATGCTGGATGTAAGTTTTTTGGTGGTTATCCAATTACTCCGTCTAGTGAAATTATGCATGAATTATCAGACCTTCTTCCGCAAATCGGAGGAACATGTATTCAAATGGAAGATGAGATTGCCGGAGTTGCATGTGCAATAGGTGCATCTATGAGCGGTGTGAGAGCTATGACTGCTACAAGCGGTCCTGGTATTTCACTTAAAGCAGAGAATCTCGGTCTTGCTCAAATGGCTGAAGTGCCATTGGTAGTAGTCAATGTTATGAGAGGCGGACCATCAACCGGTCTTCCTACTCGTGTATCTCAAGGTGACGTTGCGCAAGCAAAAAATCCAAGTCATGGTGACTATAAATCTATTACTTTATGTGCCGGAAACTTGGCTGAATGTTATACAGAAACTGTACGAGCATTTAATTTGGCTGATAGATTTATGCAGCCGGTATTTGTACTTCTTGATGAAACATTGGGTCATATGCACGGTAAGGCTATGCTACCAAGCGAAGAAGAGGTAAAAGCAGACATCAAGCCTAGAAAAGAGTTTACGGGTGATCCTGCTGATTATCAACCTTATGGTGTAGCTCAAGATGAGCCTGCAGTACTCAATCCAATGTTCAAAGGATATAGATATCACTTCACCGGGCTTCATCACAATGCTACAGGTTTCCCAACTGAAGAGATAGAAACATGCCGTAAACTAATTGAGAGATTATTCAATAAAGTAGAAGCTCATCAAGATGAGATCGATTCTTATGAAGAATATATGCTAGAAGACGCAGAACTTCTAATTATAGCCTATGGTTCAGTCTCGCTTGCAGCCAAAGAAGCTATTAGACATTTAAGAGCTGCTGGAATAAAAGCCGGATTGTTTAGGCCGATAACTTTATGGCCGAGTCCAGCACAAAGAATTAAACATTGGACAGATAAGATAGAAAAAGTATTATGTGTAGAGCTCAATATCGGCCAATACAGAGATGAGATACAAAGAGCATCAGGCAGACTAGATATTGATGGATTGTTCAAAGTAAATGGTAGAGCACTTTCTCCTTACGAAATTGTTGAAAAAGTGAAAGGAATGTAACATGGCATTTAATTATGATAATTATTTAAGAGTAGATAAAATGCCAACACTATGGTGTTGGGGTTGTGGTGATGGTGTGATCCTTAAGGCATTTGTTAGAGCAATTGATGAGCTTGGATATGATAAAGACGATATGTGTATCGTGTCTGGTATCGGATGCTCAGGAAGATTCTCTTCATATATAGACTGCAACACTGTACATACTACCCATGGTAGAACAATAGCATTTGCAACAGGTATTAAACTTGCAAATCCGGATAAAAAAGTTTTTTGTGTAGCAGGCGACGGTGACTCACTAGCTATCGGCGGTAACCATACAATTCATGGATGTAGAAGAAATATAGATATTAATTTTATTCTTATTAATAACTTTATTTATGGCTTGACTAATTCTCAAACAAGCCCGACTACTCCACAAGGTATGTGGACCGTTACAATGCAAAAAGGAAACATAGATCCTACTTTTGATGCTTGCAGACTTGCTATAGCAGCGGGAGCTTCATTTGTAGGTAGAGAATGTGTTACGGATCCAAAAAAAATAGAAAAACTTTTTGTAAAAGGATTCCAACATAAAGGTTTCAGTTTCTTTGATATTTTTTCAAATTGCCATATCAACCTAGGCAGAAAAAATAAAATGGCCAATGCTATGGAAAATCTTGATTGGATTGATAGCAGAACTGTATCTAAAATTAAATTTGACAAAATGAGCGAAGAAGAAAGAGAAGGCCTATTCCCTACGGGTGTATTATATCATGATGAAAATGCTTCAGAATATTGTGATATGTATGAGCAAGTTAGACTAGCACAACAAGGCAAACGCAAGCCTATCACAGCAGCAGACTTTGCTAAAAAAGCATAAGGAGAGAAGAATATGGCTAGAACATTAATGAGATTTACAGGTGTTGGCGGACAAGGTGTACTTTTGGCTGGAGAGATTTTCGCAGAAGCTAAAATAAAGGCCGGTGGCTATGGATTGAAAACTGCTACATATACTTCACAAGTACGTGGCGGTCCTACTGTTGTTGATATTACACTAGATGATGATGAGATTTTTTATCCTTATGCGAATGACGGTGAAATTGATTTTATGCTTTCTGTTGCTCAAGTAAGTTTTGATCTTTTTAAAAACGGTGTATCTGGGGGCGGTACTATAGTAGTAGAGCCAAACTTGGTAAAGCCTACAGATGAAGATCGTAAAAAATGGAATATTATTGAGATTCCTATTATTACTATAGCAAAAGAAGAAGTTGGTAATGTAATTACTCAATCCGTTGTGGCTCTTGCTATTGCAAATACTCTTATGAATGCTATTGATAGACAAATACTCATAGATACTATGCTTAGTAAAGTACCTGAAAAAGTACATGCGCTTAACTTAAAAGCGTTTGATCTTGGTGAAAAATATGCCAAAGAGGCTATGAGTAAATAATTTTTTATATTTTTAATAACTTCTACAACTTATAGCTCCAGTGGGCTATAAGCGTCCTTCCATACATTTTTTAATTATTGTTTTTTATTTTTTATCTCATTATCCTAAGAAAGTTAATATTTTATTTTGTGTACAATACCGCCACTAAGCCAAAAAGGATATATAGTCATGAACCGCTTCAAAAAAATACTGATAGCAAATAGGGGAGAAGTTGCTCTTAGGATTATTAGAGCTTGTAAAGAACTGGGAATTAAAAGTGTTGTTGTTTATTCTAATGTTGACAAATATGGTGTGTGGGTCACAAAAGCCGATGAATCTCATTTGATAGATGGAGATCCGATTCAAGCATATCTAAATTATGATCGTATTATAGATGTTGCCAAAGAAATTGGCGTGGATGCTATACATCCGGGATATGGATTTTTGAGCGAAAGTGCTGAATTTGCACAGGCTTGTGTAGACAATAATATCACTTTTATTGGACCAAAACCTGAACATATATCACTTTTTGGCGATAAAATGGCTTCAAAAACAGCCATGAAAGAGCTTGGGGTACCTGTAATAGAAGGTACAGAAGATCCGATTACAGACATAGAAGAAGCCAAAAAAATAGCAGTCCAAATAGGTTTTCCGGTTATAGTCAAAGCTGCTTTTGGCGGCGGAGGCCGTGGTATGCGTATCGTCAAGCAAGAAGAAGATTTTGAAGAAATGTTTCTAGCAGCTTCCAAGGAAGCAGAAAAGTTTTTTGGTAAAGGCGATGCATTCATTGAAAAATATATAGAAAATCCAAGACATATTGAAGTACAAGTTATGGCGGATAAATATGGGAATGTAATACACTTGGCTGATAGGGATTGCTCTATCCAAAGACGTCATCAAAAAGTAATTGAAATCGCTCCAAGCCCGAGATTGTCGATGGAAGTAAGAAGAGAGCTATATAGAGTTTCTGAAAAATCTATGTTTAGACTTGGGTATGAAAGTGTGGGTACACTGGAGTTTTTGGTTGATGCGCATGATAATTTTTATTTTATGGAGATGAATACAAGGGTGCAAGTAGAACATCCAGTAACTGAAATTATCACAGGAATTGATATTATTCAAAGTATGATACTGATTGCCATGGGAGATAAATTAAAATTTTTGCAAGAAGAGATCCATTTTAAAGGATATGCAATAGAATTTAGAATTAATGCCGAGGATCCACGCAAAGGCTTTATTCCAAGTCCTGGAAAAATAGAAACCCACCTTGCTCCCGGGGGTCCAGGTGTAAGATTGGATTCTATAGCATACAAAGATTATGTGATACCTCCAAACTATGACTCAATGATAGGAAAATTGATCGTTTGGGCATTGGATTGGGAAACATTGGTAAATAGAACCAGAAGAGCATTGGAAGAGTTTATTATTGCTGGTATACCGACAAATATTCCGCTTCATAGAGAAATTGTTTGCGATGAAGATTTTATTAACGCAACATTTGATACTACATTTTTAGATAAAAAACTTCCTCAAATGTGTGAAAATATGGTATTTGATATAGATTACAAAGAAGATGAGTACATAAAATCGGATAATGAGAATGATAGAATCGCTGCTATAATAGGAGCTTTAACTTATATGAGAAGGGCTTAAAATAAAGCTTAGCCCTTCATTTGCATATGATATGAAATAATATCAATATGCAACAGTAAGATAATTTGCTATTTTGACCAGTTCTTCCGGAGTCACGGTGCCTTTTAACGATGGCATAAGTCCAAATTTATCAATTTTTTGCGGCATGCATAGTGCTTTTTCTCTTGAAGGATTTATCACATAATCCTTCAAAAATACTACCATTGCTTTTTTGTCGTTTTCAAAATTCATATTCATATGAAGCATAATTCCTTGAATTGGCGGGGCTATTAATGAATTCATAGCTTCGAGCGTTGTAGGTCTAGATAATGCATGGCATGCAGTACATTTGTTTTCAAATAATTTTTTGCCCTCATCTATATTTCCCCCATGTGACAAAGTTAAAATAAACATCGCCGAACTTGTGTAAAATATTTTTTTCATAAAAAATCCTTTCAAATAAGTTTGTTATCTTCTCATTAGTAATAATACTTATATTTATATTAATAATTATTAATTAATCTATTATGAATTACGAAAAAAGTGATATTTATGCTATAATTCTGTCCAAGGTGCGATAGGTAGTTGCTATCGATTTATCGGTAGAGGAAAGTCCGAGCTACAAGTGAGACAAGACTCCACCTAACGGGTGGCCAGAGTAATCTGAGGGCAAGTGCAACAGAGAGTAGACTACCGCTTCGGCGGAAAAGGTGAAAGGGTGGGGTAAGAGCCCACCAGTGTCTGTGGTAACATGGACAGCTAGGTAAACCCTGTCTGTAGCAAGAAGTATATGGTATAAGTCTCACAATCGCCAAGCTTGCTTGGCAAAATACTTCGCTTGAGCCATATGGTGACATACGGTCTAGATAAATAACTACCCACGACAGAACTCGGCTTATCGTCGCACCTTTTTCTATTTTTATGTTACAATCCAAAAAATAATTTTACTATATGGAAACTCAATGAAGCAAAGTGCTTGTGGATTAGATTGTTATGATGGATGCAGTATTGTTTATGAAAGTGGTAATGTGCGCGGCGATAAATTTCATCCCGTAACCAAAGGTTCCCTATGTGCAAATGTAAATGTCAATATAGATAAAGCGCCACGTATAACAACTCCGCTAATAAACGGCAAAGCGGTAAGTATGAGTGAAGTTTTGGCGTATGTAGCAAGCATAATAAACGATAAAACTCTACTTTGGAGAGGGGGTGGCAATGTGGGAGTAATGCAAGAGATCACAAATCTGCTTATGCAAAAAGCCGGCGGATGCCTAACCAAGGGCAGTTTGTGTGATGGGGCAGGGGATGCTGGGATAACCGAAGGCCGAGGAGTAAATCAGACTTTGCCGCCGGAGCAAATTGAAAAAAGCGAAGTCGTAGTAGTGTGGGGCAGAAATATAACTGTAACAAACAGACATATGCTCCCATTCATTGAAGGCAAAAAATTAATTGTTATAGATCCTGTTAAAACAAAAATAGCCAAAAAAGCAGACCTTCATGTTCAGTTGGCTCCAAGAAGTGATTTATATCTAGCTGTACTTTTGGCTAGATTTGTTTTTTTAGAAGAATTGTATGATAAAGAGTGGCTTGAGAAAAATGCAAGCGAATATAAAGAGTATTATGACTTCGTAAGAACGTTTCGCATCAAGGCTCTTTTGACGCTCATTGATACGGATCTTCATATAATAGGTGAAATACTTTCACTAATTGATGGTAAAAAAGTTGTATTTTTGGTTGGTGCAGGAGCACAAAGATACAGTATAGGTGATCAAGTCCTAAGAGCTATTGATTCTCTAGCTGCACTGCTGGGGCTTTTTGGTAAAGAAGGGTGCGGGGTTAGTTATCTTGGCGATTCCAAGCTAGGTTTTGATAATCCGTTTATGGCTAATGCAAAAAAAGTATCAAAAGTAGACACTCCATTTGATAAGTTTGAAACCGTTATTATCCAAGGCGGAAATCCATGTGAATCTATGCCAAATACCAACCAAGTCATAAGCAGACTGGGAAAAGTAAAAAATATTATATATTTTGGCTTGTATGAAAATGAGACATTCAAAAGAGCTCATGTCGTCATTCCAGCAAAGAATTTTTTTGAAAAAGATGATGTCAGATTAAGCTACGGACACAGTTATGTATCAAAAATCAGCAAAATTAAAGAGTGTGATTTTGGGATAAGCGAGTATGAATTTGTAAAGTCTATATTTGATATCAATAAATATAATGGGCTTGAAAGCGAAGAGTGCTACATAGAACATTGGCTAAAACAATGCGAAACAAAAGAAGATATTCTCCTATCAAAAGCATACCTAAAATCACCATATAGTAATGGTTTTGGCGAAGATGGAGGTGATAAATTTGTCTTTATGGATGATTATGATGACGATTTTATTGAGCAAAAAAAACTAAGAAGGCCTAGGGGTTATCAAAGGTTGTCTTGCGATGATAGTTATTTTTGGTTAGTAAATAGCAAATCAAATGATTCAATCAATACCCAATTTGAACAAGACGATAGAGTTTGGGTGCATCCTGATTTGAATTTTTGCGATAATGAAGAGATATTGGTAAGCTCGCAATATGGAGAAGTTACACTTAGGGTAAAAAATAGTACAGATATTAGAAATGATTGTGTCAAGATAACCGTAAATACAAGGAACGTAAATAAACTAACTCCTCCAACCATATCAAATGAAGGCCATAGCGCCTGCTTTGGAGAAGTAAAGGTACGACTATCAAAACTGGTGCTATAATTACACAAAAAAATATACAAAGAGAACAATAATGATATTAGAAGAAATAGACAAGCAGTTTGTACTGCAAACCTATGCGCGGAATTATACTAATTTCACTCACGGCGTAGGATCAACACTATACGATGAAAGCGGCAAAGATTATATAGATTTTGCTAGCGGAATAGGTGTAAATAGCGTAGGGCATGGAAATGAAAAACTAGTCAAAGCGATTTGTGATCAAGCAAGTAAAATAATTCATATATCAAATCTGCAAGTTATAGAACCTCAGGCTAAATTGGCACAAAAAATTTCAAAACTTTATGGACAAGACGTAGCAACATTTTTTGCTAATTCCGGTGCAGAAGCAAATGAGGGCGCTATTAAATTAGCTCGCAAATATGGTGAAGTAAAATTTGATAGTAAAAAATATAAAATTATAACTTTGGAAAATTCATTTCATGGTCGAACATTGGCAACGGTAAAGGCTACAGGTCAAGATAGTTTTCATCCGTCATGTTTTGCTCCATATATAGAGGGTTTTATTCGTGTTCCTAGCGTTCATGATGCTGTTGATGCTATTGATGATGCCACGGTAGCCGTGATGCTTGAACTCGTACAAGGCGAGGGCGGAGTAGAAGCTTTTTCTAAAGAAGAGATACAATATCTAGCAAGTGCATTAAAGGAAAAAAATGTATTGCTTATAGTAGATGAAGTACAAACTGGGATTTATCGTACTGGAGAGTTTTTGGCTTCACAAGTTTATGGTATTACTCCCGATATCATAACACTCGCAAAAGGCTTGGGCGGAGGTGTGCCAATCGGTGCAGTCGTGACTCCTCATAAAGATATATTTAGTGCCGGCGATCATGGCAGTACATTTGGCGGTAATTATCTAAGTACATCTGCAGGACTGGCAGTTTTGGACATTTTAGAAGATTTGCACAACTCAAATAAATTGGCAGAAATTATAGAATATTTTAGTGTAAAATTAGAGAATATTGCAGCTGCATATCCTCATTATTTTGAAAAAAGCTCAGGCATAGGACTTATGCGAGGACTTCGAGCAAAAAATGCCGATATACAAAGCAAAGTTATCAAATCTTGTTTTAACGAAGGTCTTATCGTACTAAAAGCAGGACGTAATACCGTGCGATTTTTACCTAGTCTGGCTATTGCAAAAAGTGAAATTGATGAAGGCTTTGTGAGATTCGAAAAAGCATTGGGCTTGATCGCCTAATGAAATTTAGCTCTTATATGACTGATTGGCTCTATGGAGATAACGGATATTATACCAACTTCAAAGCCATAGGCAAAAGTGGGGATTTTTATACTGCTGTAAGTACAAGTGCTTTTTTTGGTGCAAGTATCGCTAATTATCTCGTGAAATTATTAGATGAAGATAACAGCAAAACAAATGGATGGTTGGTAGAAATTGGAGCCCATCAAGGTTATCTGCTTTGTGATATGATACAATGGATATATACCGTGCGTCCAAGATTATTAGAAACAATGCACTTTGGTATAGTAGAAAAGCACCCCAAAATCCGTCAAGCACAATTGTCTTATATCCATGAAAGATTTGGCGATGAAGTCAAAGTGCATCATTTTGCTTCTATATCTGAACTAAAAGCCAACTATGCATTTGTAGTCTCAAATGAGATTTTTGATGCATTCCCTTGTGAATTGCTCAAAGACGGCAAGATGGCAAAAGTGGACAATAACACCATATCTTGGGAAGATGCTCCAATAAATATGTTAAAGTGGGCCGAAAGACACCGTCTTGTACAAGGTGAGATAGCAATAGGTTATGAAGATTTTGCCAAAGAAGTTGCTGCCTTGCCAAGATGTGATTTTGTCTCTTTTGATTACGGCGAAGAGTACGTGAGAAATGATTTTTCTATACGTATATACGAAGAGCATCAGACATTTCCGCTATTTGATGAAAAAGTAAATTTAGAAAAATCTTTTAAAAAAGCAGATATTACATATGATGTTAATTTTGCCCATGTCGTAGAAGCTTTTGAAGCTGCAGGATTTTCACAAAAACATTATGAGACACAAGCTAGGGCATTAGTAAGATTTGGCATTATTGATATACTTGGAGAGTTTGCCAAGCAAACAACGCAAGATAGATATGCCAGAGAAGCAGATAAGATCAAAACTCTTCTAGCTCCTACCATGATGGGTGATAGATTTAAGATGGTGCATTTGTCAAAATAATTATTCTGATTTTCGTCCGGCAAAATAGTTTATCTTCCACTCTTTGTTTTCTTTTGAAAAATGAAGCTGTTTTTTTGCGCCATCTTCTAAATAGTTGACAGTTTTTCTGTTTATTCCATTATCTTCGGTAGCAACGATCTCTATTTTTGGTGATAATTGCCTAGCTGCTAGGTCTTCTGATAGCATATATTCTGCTTGTTTTAAAGATGAAACATCATCTTTTATCTTTTCCAATAGATCTTTGAAAGCTGCATTTCTTATCGCAAGACTCAAACCAAAAGATTCAAGTGTTATAAAATAAGATGACTGCGTCATTATTTCACTAAGTTTTGCCAAATCCCCGCTGTATAGCAGGTGATAATATGACAAAACTAGATCACAAGGCTCATTGTTTTTAATTGTCAAGAAAGTCTTTTGATCGCAGTTTGGAATGCTTCAAGGTGATTGTAGCTTCCTTCTTCCAGGTTGCTAAATACATTTACTACATCAGCAGGCATGTCGATTGAAGCTTCTTGTAAATCTTTTATGTCTGTTATCTCTATCAATTCGCCTATTTTTACTGCATTTAGTTGCGATTTTTTACCTTCGTATATACAAGTATTATAAAGCTCTTGAAGAGGCGGCAATATAAATTGACCTACTGCACTTTCATCTATTCCAGTAATATTTACACCATATTTCACACATAAATTTCTAGCAGCATCCATGTATCTTTGTTCTGAAAGCTGAATATTGGCAAAGGTATTTTCGGATGGATAAATTTTGCCAAGAGTTATATATACATCTCTAGCTAATTTCTCTTCTTGATATATGAATAGCAAATAGTCTTTTTGCTCACTTGTCAAAGCGGCAGTACCTCCTGAGCCGCCTCCTCTTCTAGCTTCTCCCGATGATACTAAGCCAACAACACCTGCACTGACAACTAAAAGTTTTGAGATAAAATCTCTACGATCTTGATTTAAATTGTTCAACATTTCTTGCCTCATTAAATAAAATATAATGATTATAACATAATAAAAATTAACTATAATAAAAAATTTTAAATATTTTAAGATAATAAGCATTTTTTTTATGTATTATATTAAAAGCTAATGTATAAAATAAATTAAAATTAATTACTCTTACTGCGTGTTTGCAATTTCAAAGATATTATGATATATTAAATAAAAATGGATAGATGAATGAAAAAAATATGTATGATTTTAATATTGTCGCTATTTGCGTTTAGTGATAGTGTAAATGGTTGGACTTCTTTGCATGAAGCTATTTATGCAAATGATACAAAAAATATAGATATGCAGATAAGTAAGCGTCAAAATATTGAGCAACCTTCTCGTGCCGGAATAGCTCCGCTGCATTTAGCCGTTAAGATGCGCCAAATGAGCACGGTAGAGAAACTATTAAGTAAGGGCGCAGATATCGATGTGCAGGACAATAACGGTCTGACACCACTGCATTATGCTATAGGACAAAAGCAGACAAAACTTGCAAGATTTCTCATCACCAAAAAAGCCGACATGAATATACCAAACAAATACGGTATGACCTCACTTCATCAAGCTGCATTTAGAGGAGATGCAGATATGATACAGTTTATGATAGATAATGGAGCTACTGTGGATATCAAAAATAAACAGGGAGCTACGCCATGCCAACTAGCTTATGCGAAAAAAAATATAGGTGCGACTTCACTATTACAACACTATAGCAAGTTACCATGCGGGATGAAAACTTTGCCTAAAAAGGAGTAAAAAATGAATGAAATAGTCACATCTTTGGCTAGAAATGCCATCATGGTTGCTTTAGGGCACGATAGCAGCTTCGACCTCGAAGATGCACTAAAAAAATATCCCCAGCTTGCGCAAAAAGGCGCTTCATTCGTCACCTTAAATACTACTCCTTCTATGCAGCTTAGAGGTTGCATAGGGTCTATCCAAGCTTATCGTCCTTTGTATGAAGATGTTATATCAAATGCCAAATCAGCTGCCCTGCATGATCCTAGATTTATGCCGCTTACTTATGACGAGCTTAAAAATGTAAAAGTAGAGGTCTCTATCCTCTCGGAACCAAAAGAGGTTTCGTATAAAGATATCGAAGATCTTAAAACCAAGATCACACCGTTCAAAGACGGTGTTGTGCTTAGACATGGAGGGCGTGGAGCGACTTACCTGCCTCAAGTATGGGAGCAATTACCTCATTTTGATCTGTTTTTTGGTAGTTTATGCCTCAAGGCAAATTTAGACCAAAATTGTCTATCAAGACATCCGGAAATACTCACTTACCAAGTCACAAAATACGAAGAAGAATGATATTAAAATTTTTCATATGATTTTCACACTCTTTGTGATATAGTAAAAATAAAAATAGGATTTATAAAAAATGATGATAATCGTAAATGGAGAATCCAAAGAAATAGCGCAGGGAACAACTATATCCAAACTCATAGATTCTCTTGGAGTTAAAGTGCAAGTCATGGCAGCAGCCGTGAATATGGAAATCGTTAAAAAAGATAAATGGGATACTCATTTGCTAAATGAAAATGATAAAGTGGAGCTGCTGCACTTTGTAGGCGGGGGATGATGTTTCCTGTCATCCTCGCGAAGGCGGGGATCCACACTTCCATCTCGTCATTCTGAATTTATTTCAGAATCTATAATTTATTTTCTTTTTACTACCTTTTTAGAAAAGGTAGCGCCAAAACTAGCGTATAGCGGTTTTTACGAAGTAAAAAAGTTTCTTTAGAAAATCGTCATAATTGCAAAGACTCCGGCAAATGATGATCAATTTGTAATAATCTTTTACTGACTGAAGTATGTTTTGCTTTTGTTCAAATCTTTTAACAATGATGCAATTATGACAAGGATTTTAAACGAGTCATTGCGAGAAACGAAGTGACGAAGCAATCCACAAAGAATGGATCGTCACGAAGTCTAAAGACTTCTCGCGATGACAACCATTCTAATTACCTCACTACTCACTAATAACCACAACAGCAATAGCAAATCCGCCGTCATGACTAATAGATAGTGAACTGTTGGCATGAGGAAATTTGAGAGCTGCTTTTTGGCTTAGCGTGAAATACGGAGCACCTTTGTGGTTTTTGGATATGATGATATCATGAAAGCCAAGCTCTCCGCCTATACCGCATCCAAATGCTTTGCTAATAGCTTCTTTGGCTGCCCAAAATCCTGCTATGGAGGCAGCTTTTTTGGCGAGCTTTATCTCATCCTCGCATAAAAATCTCTCTTTGAAGGTATCTCCGAATTTCTCAAGAGCTTTTTCTATCCTGTTTATGGCTATGATATCTGTTCCTATTTTCATAGTGCAAGTTTAGCATAATTACGGTAAACTTAAATAATTGATATAAATATAGTTTGTGGGGATACAATGGCGCTGTTTTCATCTTCTCTTATACGTGATTATGCTATAGATGAGGCGCTTGTCGCAACTCGTTGGGCAAATTTCCAAAAATTCCTTTCCAAAATAGACTTTGTCCATGATGTCAAAGAAGAAAAGTATCAAGATGGATTTCTCAAAGATATCTTTGAATCATGTCTAGGATATACGCTAGACAGTACCGACCCGAGCAGTTTTAATCTAGAGAGAGAAAAGAAAAACGAAACTGATAGCAAAAAAGCCGATGGCGTGATCTATATAAACGGTCAAGTCGTAGGTATCGTAGAACTAAAAGACCAAAAGACGAAAAATCTGGATGCGATTGAAGTCCAAGCATTCAATTATCACAACTCACACGCCAATTCTCGCTATATCATCATATCCAACTTTGATGAATTACGTTTTTATATAGACAAAAAGACAGCCTATGAAAAATTCAGTCTATTTAGTCTCACCTATGACGAGTTTAAAAAGCTTCACTTGCTTCTCAGCTATGAGAGTATCCGTGATGGTTTGCCGCTAAGTCTCAAAGAAAAATCAGCCAACTTCGAAGCCCAAATAAGCAAGACACTTTATCGTGACTTTAGTACGTTTAGAGCGCATTTGTTTGAGAATATTGTCAAAAATAATGAAAACACAGACAAATCCACACTGCTACGTCTCACACAAAAACTTTGTGACCGTATAGTATTTATACTTTTTGCCGAAGACAGAGGGTTGCTCAGCCCCAACACTATCCATGAGATACGCACACGTCACAGCCAAGACATTATGGGTAACCCCATGCATGAGTACTACAAAATCTACTTCAACTCTATCAACCTAGGCAACGAAAAGCTAAACATTTCAAAATACAACGGCGGACTGTTTGCTAAAGACGAGATGCTTGATAGTTTGGTGATAGATGATGAATATCTCGATATGGAAGCTCAAAAGCTTAGCGATTATGATTTTATGAGTGATATATCTGTTAATATTTTAGGGCATATATTTGAACAGTCGCTAACCGACCTCGAGGAGATGGAAAGAGGTTTTGACGATGACACTACCGTCATTCCTGCGAAGGCAGGAATCCATGATAATAATTCAGTTATGGATTTCCATGTCAAGCACGAAGATGACAAAAAACTGCAAACAAAAAAAGTCTCAAAACGCAAAAAAGACGGGGTATTTTACACCCCAGAGTACATCACGCGCTACATCGTAGAAAACACTTTAGGCAAGCTTTGTACTGACAAAAAATCAGAGCTTGACCTCGGAAGTGAGACTTTAGTCTCGCCAAATAATCACAAAAAGCTCACCAAAGCAGAACAACAATACAAACAAAACATACTAGCTTATCGCGAGTGGCTCACAAACCTAAAGATCCTCGACCCGGCATGTGGAAGTGGAGCATTTCTCAATCAAGCGCTTGAGTTTCTCATATGCGAACACACCTTAGTTCGCGATATGTTGCTACCATTCCAAGACCTCACGCTGGGCTACGAGATAGAAACGGCGATACTCGAGCATAATCTTTACGGCGTGGATATCAACGAAGATGCAGTTGAGATAGCAAGGCTTTCTTTGTGGCTACGTACAGCACACAAGGGCAGAACACTTACTAATCTAAGCGACAAGATAGTTTGTGCAAACAGCCTGCTTGATATGCCATTTCCTGAAAATAGTTTCGATGTTGTTATCGGCAATCCACCGTATGTAAGACAAGAAGCTATCAAGGACCAAAAAGAGGCACTTAGCCAAAAATATGAAGTTTATACAGGAACTGCTGATCTGTATGTATATTTTTATGAGTTGGCTATTAGGCTACTCAAACCAAATGCACTTACAGGTTTTATCTGTTCAAATAAATTTTTCCGCGCCAAATATGGAGAAAATCTGCGAAAATATATTTTGGAGCATACAACTATAGAAGAAATAGCCGATTTTAACGGGGTGAAAGTCTTTGAAGATGCCACAGTCGATAGTACTATTACGATATTTAAAAAAGTAAAAGCAGATAAAAATCATGAGTTTAAAGTGGTAGATACTGACCTTGAAAACTTTAGCACGATGTTGCAAAGTGATTTAAGTGATACAAGCTTCACATTTTCAAATTCAGCGGAACTCATCATAAAGAAAAAAATAGAAGAAGTTGGCACACCGCTTAAAGAGTGGGATATAAATATTTATAGGGGTGTGCTGACAGGATTCAATGAAGCTTTTATCATTAATGGTGTAAAAAAAGCCGAACTTATCAAAAAAGACTCAAAATCCGCAGAGATTATAAAACAGCTTTTAAGAGGCAGAAATCTTGATAGATATGTTTGTGATATTACAAATGAATATTTAATTAATTCACACAATAATCCACCTGTAAACATAAACGATTATCCTGCCATCAAAGAGCATTTAGATTTTTATTTTGAGAAATTATCAGCAAGATATGACAAAGGCGAAACACCTTATAATTTGAGAAATTGCAAATATTTGAATAGTTTCGATAATCCAAAAATTATTTATCCTGAATTTAGCTCCTTTCCATTATTTTCGTATGATGACAATAAATCATATCTTTTGGATACAAGTTGGTTTATCGATAAAGGAAATAAGTATCTTTTGGCTTGTTTAAATTCAAAACTTATTTGGCATTATCTTGGCTCAATCTCGTCATCTCTTGGAAATGCGTCTCTAAGAATGAAAAAAATATTTGTCGAACAAATCCCAATTCCGAAAATATCTGAAACTGAACAACAACCGTTTATAGAGCTTGTTGATGAGATATTGAGTGCCAAAGAAAAGATAAAAAAATACAAAAAACATTTTGATACATTAAGTGCAGTTGATAAGATAGAGATAACCGAAGCCATCGAAAAATTAGAAAGTAGGGTAGCTGAGTGTGAAGATACAATCGATCAAATGATGTATAAACTTTATGGGTTTACGGATGATGAGATTAGAGTGGTGGAGGGTACTTAAACAATGCACTTTAAAAAAGATTTTGAAAGTGTTGATTTTTTATCATCAAAAATTAGAGACCATATAAATATACAAAGAGCCCAAAATAACCTAATTCAAGATAAAAAGAATTGGAATCAAATATGTAGCTCAATGGATGTTTTGGAAGATACAACTTATGCTATTTCATCGTATATTAATGATGATTCATTTCCAAATAATGATGGATTAAAGTATATATACATTTATGGAGTACTTCAAGCACTTTTTCTTCAACAAGATTCATTAAGACATTTGACTTGTGCTTTGTTATCAATAAATGAAAAAGATTACAAAGTAAACGATGAATTAGAAAAAATTAGAAATATAAGAAATGAATCTATAGGACATCCTACTAATAAAGGTAGTGGAAAAAGTTTTCATTATATTAGTAGAATAACTATTGATAAAAATGGGTTTGATTTATTGAGTAGTTTCTCTGATAAAGATGACATATATAAAGAAGTAAAGATTATAGATATTATTAATACTCAATTGAAAATAATTATTGAAGATTTAAAACTTTTATTAGAAAAATTAGAGGAAAAAGAGATGGAGCATAAAAATAAATTTAAAGAAGTTAAATTAGCAGATTTTTTAAAAGGCTCTGATTATTCAATAGAAAAAATATTTGAAGCCTTGTATATAGAAAATGAAGGTAGAAAATCTTTTTATATATCACTGATAGAGCCATTGAAAAATAGTTATATTAAAATAGAAAAAGAATTAGAAAACAGAGAAATATTACCAAATGATTTTTGGAACGATGAATTAGAAAGAGTAAAATATATTTTTGATAGTTTAAGTGATTATTTTACTAAGAATAAAAGAAACTTTATAAGTAATGATATATATGTTTTTTTATCATTTTTAAGAGATAAAAATAAAGAATTATTAGAAGAGTTAAAAAATATAGATGAAGAGTATAATATTTAAATATGTATTGGTAGGCCGAATAAATAAAAAAATTATAGGTGTCAGGTAATGCTAATGCTATAAAATAAGGCTACTCCTTATGGATTCCGCATCAAGTGTGGAATGACGATGGTTGCGGATTGCCATGTTACATTAACTATTACTTATTTTTAATCTCTGTCATAATTGCATCATTGTTAAAAGACTCAAACAAAAGCAAAACATACTGTACTCAGCAAAAGAACATCACAAGAAAATCATTATTTGCCGGAGTACTTGCAATTATGACGATTTTTGCGCTACTTTTTTAAAAAAGTAGTAAAGAAAAAAAGCGAATTAGAGATCCTGAAACAAGTTCAGGATGACGGTTTTTTTTGTGTTCAGGGTGACGGCAGTATGGTTCACGGCTAACCGTTCGCATTGTCTTTATTATTCTACCAAGAAGTTTGCCATCATAGCATGATCTTCATGCTCGAGTATATGACAATGATACAAAAATAATCCCGGCATTGTAAAGTGAACAATGATACGAACTGTTTCAAGTGGCATAACAACTACTGTATCTTTCCATCCTTTATCGGTTGGAAACTCCACTTTTCCATCTCTATCAAGCACCTGAAAACGGACACCATGAATATGAAATGGGTGCGCCATATGTATAGTGTTTTTAAGCTCCCATATCTCAGTGGTACCTAATTTCACTTTTTGATCTATGCGCTGCATATCATAAGGCTTTTTATCTAGAGTCCAGACATCGCCTAGCATTTCCATAGTGATCGTACGGGTTTTTATAGCATCTTCGGCTTTTAATCTTTGGATAGGTATAAGTTTTTCGGGGAGCATGGCAGTATCATCAATTTTTTGAGTTATTCGAAACTGCATAATATCCATTGGGGCATCAAAGCCTGGATAGTCAGGATGTAAAACCAGTTGACTTGCCTCTTTAAAGCCGAGGCTCTTGAGTGTTACAATATCACCAATCTTTTTATCTTTAAAGTCTACAACGATATCGATACGCTCGGCTACACCTAAAATCACACTATTTACGCTCAAAGGCTCTTCAAGCAACCCCGCATCTGTCCCGATTAAAACAAATTGTCCAATATTGTCAAATGCCAGCTTGTAGGTCCTAGCACTTGAAGCGTTAAGAATCCTGAGGCGATATTTGCCGGTTTTGACTTCATGATAAGGAAAAGGTGTGGAGTTGACGAGTATCACATCCCCCATTACGCCATGAGTGTCCAGTGGATTTTTTTCGTCTTTATAAAATAATTGATAATTTGCATTAAATCTTCTATCCTGAATCATTAAAGGCAACTCAAATTCTCCTTTTGGAAGATTGAGTTTTTTTTCTTTTTCGTCTTCAATGATATAAAATCCGGACAATCCATAATAGATCTCTTTTCCTGTTCTGCCGTGCGGATGAGTATGGTACCAGAATGTACCCGCATCTTGGTTAACCAGATAATGATAATGCTTGGTATGATCGGTATCAATAACATCTTTGGGGTGCCCATCCATCTCTTCGGGTACAATTACTCCATGCCAATGTATGATCGTCTGATCAGGCAGTTTGTTGGTAAAATCCAAATCAAAGACATCACCTTTGTTGATTCGTATAGTTGGATTTGGCAGATCTCCCTTAAACGTCAGTACATCCGTTTGTTTTTCCGGAAAAATTTTGACCTGACTTTTTTGTGCTATAAGCTCGGTTTTTTTGATCTGGTTAAAATTTGCAACACTAGGGATTTTTAGTTTTTGTGCAAAAGGGACAACATTTTTAGGCATATTTTCTTCTGGGATTGGGGGCTTATCTAAAGTTGAGGCTGTGGATGATCTGCTTTTATTTTCTTCACATCCTGTAAATAAATATACCGCAGCAATAGTAGAATAATACAAAAAATATCTTCTGTCCATTTTTATTCCTTTGTGCTTTATCTAAATTATATTTTATAACTATTTTTAAAATCAAACATTATTCATTTCTATTATATTAACTTTTTAAAAAATATTAAAATTTTTAATTTTAAAAATCTTACTCAAACATCCATTCGACTACTTTTGCTACATCTTCGGCTATAAAGCACTTAATAACCGATTCTTCCAAAGGCTTGGCAGGGATGATGGCTTTATTGAAGCCTTGAGTTTGCATCTCTTTGAGCCTAAGAGATAGATTGCTCACATCTCGTATCTCTCCTGTCAGGCTGACTTCTCCTAAAAATACGGTTTTAGAGCTCAACTCACGGTTACGGTAACTGCTAAGAATGGCTGCTATGACAGCTAGATCTGCACTTGGTTCATTTATCTTGATACCGCCGCTGACATTGATATATACATCATAAGTTCCAAGTGGTAAGTCAAGTTTCTTTTCAAGTAATGCCAGGAGCATAGAAAGGCGATTGTTGTCAAATCCTGTGGAGCTTCTTCTAGCTCCGCCATAACTCTCTGCAACAAGAGCTTGTATCTCTACTACAATAGGGCGGCTGCCTTCGAGCAGGATAGTCAGAGCAGAGCCTGCTTGTAGTTTTGATTTGTTATAAAACTTGCTTCCTATAGTCTTGGCATCATGGAGCCCCTCTTTATTCATCTCAAAGATGCCGACTTCATTTGTAGAGCCGAAACGGTTTTTGAATCCTCTAAGAAGCCTTAGCTCGCTATTGCTGTCTCCTTCAAAATACAAAACAGTATCTACCATATGCTCCAATACCCTTGGTCCTGCTATAGAGCCATCTTTGGTGATGTGGCCTATGATAAATATAGGTATATCGTGGCTCTTTGCTATACGCATAAGCTCAAATGTTACGCTTCGCACCTGAGCCACAGATCCTGGAGAGGAGGGCAGCTCATCGCTATAGAGTGTCTGAATGGAGTCTATGACTATGAAGCCATACTCTTTTTGGATGATCTCGCTAAGTATATTTGATAGATTTATCTCACTAAGCAAAAACAGGTTTGAACTGTTTGCATCAAGCCTATCAGCCCTTAACTTTATCTGCCCTAGAGATTCCTCACCTGATACATACAGGACATCTTTTTTGTTTTTGGCTATATTGCCTGCAATTTTTAGAAGCAGGGTGGATTTGCCAATGCCAGGACTTCCTCCAATGAGAGTTAAAGAGCCTTGCACTATACCGCCGCCAAGAACAAGATCAAGTTCACTGCTTCCGCTCGCAAATCTATGAAATTCGTCTTGGACTATCTCTGTAATCGGCATAGCTTTTGTACTATACGTTGATGAGCTTGATATTTCTTTGAGTATTTCAATTTGAGCTGAGCTAAGCTCCATCATAGAGTCCCATGTACCGCAGTTTGTACATTTGCCTATCCATCTTGGGCTTTGAAATCCACATGATTGACATTCAAATAGAGTTTTTTTCTTTGCCATATTTTTGCCTTGTTAAATAATAAGCAAGTATATCAAACAGAAAAATATGGCATTAAAAATATTGCAAATTGTTATATTTTGATGATTTTATATGATTTGTGGAGATTTTGGTTGCGGAAGCCAGATTTGAACTGACGACCTTTGGGTTATGAGCCCAACGAGCTACCGGACTGCTCTATTCCGCGATAAAAAATTGTATTTCGAATTTCAAGTTGTAGATATTAAAAAAGTATAAGTCTAGATTTGGTTGCGGGAGCCAGATTTGAACTGACGACCTTTGGGTTATGAGCCATAATAACTGATTTCACCTTTCATTTCCCTGATTTTAATAGAACTTGCATTATGTTAATCACAA
>Ga0265293_10004283_pt1 | contig 25328 bp, 27 predicted proteins | sample Munlanlewell138R_FD_192505 | JGI IMG/M metagenome (GOLD analysis project Ga0265293, IMG submission 192505) | Leachate microbial communities from a municipal landfill in Southern Ontario, Canada - Leachate well 138R | ecosystem: Engineered > Solid waste > Landfill > Unclassified | place: Canada...
CGCCTCACTATCGAGCTGCCGGCCTCGGTCCACTCCGACCTTGAAGCCTATGGCCGCGTGCTGGCCGGTGACGGCGCCCAGCCTGTTCCGCCCGCGCGGCTTATCGCGCCGATGCTGGAGCGGTTCATGGCGACAGACCGGGCGTTTCGGCGCTATCTCAGCCGGTCCGCCTGATCTGCTCCGATCATCGACCCATAAAGGCGTCGAACCGCTCCTTGCCTTCAGCTTCGACGATCGCGATTTCGGCATTGGCGCATTCCTGACCCCGCACCGTGCCTGCGGCGCATTGCGCGACGATCTCGCGCGCTTCGTCGAGATTGGCTGCGAAATATTGCGTGCCGCGCGCGTCCCCCGCAGGCGCCGCCAGGCCGGCACCCTGACTGGCAGCGGGTGCAGTTCCGACCGGTAGGAACACGGGGCGCAACACAAAGCCCAATCCGAAGCCGATCACCAGCGTGACGATGGCGATGATGATTGTCCTAACGTTCATGATGCTCGCTCCTTCGATGGTGTGGTGGAGAGGTTGGGCGCGGCCTGTGCGCTTGCGTCAGGCATCGGGATAGCGCTCACGGATCAGGCCGAGGAAACGGCGTAGCGCGGGACTGGTATCGTCGCTGCGCCAATAGCATCCATAGTCGAGCCGGGCCTGGCCGGTCGGTTCATGTACCTCGCGGAACACGACGCCCGGATGATTAACGCCGAGCGCCGATTCAGACACGAGTGTTAGAAACCAGCCCGCCGAAACCATCGCCAGCACATTCTCGCGGCTGACGTCCTGGGTTTCGACATCGGGTTCATATCCAGGCTCCGCGAGCCGGGCGCGCAGCAGCCGTGTCAGGTCCGGGCCGGGGTCCTGCGTGCCCAGCACGAAGGTCTGTCGGCGAAGATCGTGCCAATGAATCCGGTCAGTCCCAACCAGCGGGTGCTCCTCTGGAAGAGCAACCAGCACACGTTCCGACCAGAGCGATCGGCGTTTCACCGCCGGATCGACGAGCTCTCCGGTGACGACGGCCAGATCGATCACTCCGACATGGAGAGCGTTGTGAAGGAATCTGCGGTCGCGCTCGACGCCGTTCAGCCGCACATCGGGAAAGCGCCGCTGAAACTCAATGATGACGAAGCGCAGGTCACCTGCAGTAAGCGAACTGCAAAAGCCGATGGTAAGTTCGCCTGCATCGCCGTTCCGCATGGCCCGCGCGTGTTTCTTGAGATTATCGACTTCGGACAATATCCGCCGCGCCGTGTCGATGATGGGCAACCCTTCTGGCGTCAGTATCGCCCCGCGCGTTTGCCGCTCGAACAGCTTGACGCCTAGGCGATGCTCCAGATGCAAGACGTTGCGGCTGAGCGTCGCCTGCTTGATCCGCAGCAGCGCCGCAGCCCTCGAAAAGCTCCTCATCTCCGCCGCAAGCACAGCATAGCGTAACTGTTTGGTTTCAAGCGGCAATATTGGATTCCTTACAAGCGCAGTCCATTGAACAAATATGAGAAATCTCACTTAACTCTTTGCTTTGATAGCTTTCTCGCCAAGGTGCGCCGATGCATTCCAAGCCGCCTTGCGGTCTCGGAAACGTTGAAGCCGGTTTGCGCCAAAACTTCATGAATCCGTTCCCATTCCAGAGTTTTCACAGAAGTCGGACGGCGCGTGATCGCTATGCCCGTTTCTGTATCCTCGTCGGTAAAAGCTGCCTCAATTTCATCGGCGTTCGCCGGCTTGGCTAGGTAGTGGCACGCGCCAAGCTTAATGGCTCCGACGGCAGTGGCGATGCTGGCAAAGCCCGTCAGCACGACGATCTTCATCTCAGCGCTCGCAGTATGAAGTGCCTTCACGCATTCCAGTCCGGAAGCACCGCCAAGTTTCAAATCAACGATTGCACGATCCGGAACAGATTCTCGCAAAAGCGAGAAAGCTGCTTCACTGCTCGACACGTGCGTAACGCTATAGCCGCGTCGTTCAAAAGCGCGTCCGAGTGCAGACGCCAGCGCAGTGTCGTCCTCGACGATCAGGAGCGAGAGCGGCTGCACTATGTCTCCAGGCCCAGAGCCGAGAGCGGGAAGCGTAGCGACACCGTTGCCCCACCGCTGGTCCGATTTTCAGCCGCAACCGATCCGCCCAGCTTTCGCAGCACATTGACGACCAGAAACAAGCCTAGCCCTGCGCCTTCGCGCTGCTTGGTCGATACGTAAGGCTTGCCGACATCGGCCAGCATGTGATCGGGAAATCCGGGTCCCTTGTCGTGGACGCGGATGACCACATCCACCTGTTCATCGCTGACATCGACCCCCACCCAATCGGGGGAAACCTCGATGGCATTATCCAGCACGTTGGTGATCATCTGGCGCAGCACAGCATCGGCAACGATAGGGACATCTCGTCCGAGGCGATTGTCAAAATCCAGCGCAGCGGGTTTCCGTCGCTCGCGCCAATCCGCAAGTGTCTTTTCCAGAAAGCGATTGAGCATCGTGCGGCGCGCATCCTCGCCGCGCGCCTCACCCGATGCCATCAGGATGCCGGATACGATCTCTTTGCAGCGCCGTAGCTGCAACTGCACGTCGCGCAGATCGAGACTTAAGGATCGATCCGCCTTAATCGCAGGCGCTTTGTCCCAGTCGCCAAGAATGACGGACAGCGTCGCAAGCGGCGTTCCCAGTTCGTGCGCCGCTCCGGACGCGAGCAGCCCAAGGCGCACAACGTGCTCCTCCTCCACCGCCTGTCGCTCAAGGTTCTTGAGACGAACATCGCGCTCGCGCAGATTGGCGTTGATCCGCGTGACGAAAAACACCAGCAGCACCGATGCCAACATGAAGCAGACAAACATGCCCTGGACATGCAAATCGAAGAAGCCGCCATCGTGATGGGAATGCAGGCCGGAAATCGGCTCGTAATTCTCAGTGAGCCAAATGAAGCAGCCACCCGTGATCACGACAATGGTCCATGTCGCCCAAACATCGAGCAACACCGCGCCCAGAATGACTTGAAGCAGGAACAGCGATACAAAGGGGTTGGTGGCGCCCCCGCTCAAGTAAAGCTGGATGGTGAGCGCCGCGACGTCGAGCAACAGTTCCAGAAATAGGCCAGCCCCGGAACTATCATGGCCATGCGCCCGCCGGTGAAGACTGATGACGTTCAGAGCAATCTGAAATGCGACGACTCCCAACATCTGCGGCAGGGGCAGAGAAATGCCGAACCAGAAATGGGCCAGCAGGATAGTGGCAACCTGCCCGGTCACGGCAATCCAGCGCAGATAGATCAGCAGCAGCAGATTCTTGCGGTTCATCGCCATGCGCGCTGCGGAAAGAAGCGACGCATGACGAGGACCGACCTCGAAGGCAGATGGAGTTTCGCTCATCGCTCGAACCACAACCATGCGAGCGGAGCCCAGATCAGGGTCGTGGTCGTCAGGCCCTTTATCGTCTGATAGGCAATCCAGAGCCAGAAGTAGCGCCGGCAGAACTCACGGATCTTCAGCAGCCCGCCCTTGATGTTCAATTCCATCTGACCTTCTCCCAGCGATCCGGGTATCATTGCGCCGGGGGCTGGACGGGCGCGGCATCACGCGCCGCTTTTGCCGCGGCGACATAGTCCTGCGTGCGCTTGTGAACGAGTTCGCGATGCTCGCTGACAGCGGCCTCGCGATACATATGCCGTCCCGCGCCCATGAGCAGCACGACGACCAGCATCAAGAAACAGATCCCTCCAAAGCTGCGACCAATCTGCTCCGCCGCCCGCCGGGTTTCGTTCGCCATCAGCAAGACCATGACCATGGAAACCACGACGCTGATCCCGAACACTACCAATACCCCGGCCATCGAGCCGGCAACCTCCGGGAGGGTGAACAGCGCCCACGGTCCCACGAGGAACTGGATCGCGGTCGGCCAGAGCGCCCATTGATAGCCTTTGCGGATCAGGTCCGCCCGTTCGAAGCCGGTCTTCGCTATTTCCTCGTCGCTTTGACGCCGGAACAGCCACACCAGGAACAGTCCGGTCATGGCGGGGCATGCGAGCAGGAAATGGATATAGCGCGGGAACACGTTCGGCAGCGTCAGCGCCGACAGGAACCCCTGCACGCCGCCCCATTTCTGCGGATAGAGCATCAGGTTGATGTTGGTGAGAAAGATCAGCGGAATGATCAGGAAGATCAGGCTGGTCAGCACCACCAGCAGGATGTGGAACGTCTTTGCGCTTTCCATCCGATGCCACAGATACTTGTGGGCGTAGGTGAGCAGAAAGGCCGTGATGACCAGCGGGATGATGCTGATCCAGGCAATGCCGGTCAGGGCGTTGGCCGTGTAGAAATAGACGGTGTAAATGGTGTTGATCGCCAGCAACGGCCCGACGCCAAGCACGACCGCGATGCTTTTGTTCGCGGTAATGGTGGACGAGACGGCATAGGCGAGATCGTCGTATCGCTTCTCCTTCAGGCCCTTCAGTTCGTACCAGAGCGTCAGGAATGTGCCGCCGACCATGAAGTTCACGAAGGCGATGTGCATCAGGAAGAAGCCGACCAGCACCGCGATCAGCACCGGCTCGGGTGCCGGCATCGGCAGCGGGATATCGACGGGGACGGGTGTCGCGCTCACTTCGCGCTCTCCTCGGATTTGGACGCGGCAACGGCTTCGGCCGTGTAGCGGGGATTGACGGTCACGCCGGCGGCCTGAGCGCCGGAGACGGGAACGCGGTTGTCCTGCAGATGGCCGATATATTGACCGAGCAGATCGAGTTCTTGCTGGGTGCCGGGGAACGGAGGCATGAACGGCTGCGCTTCATGCATATTGCCCAGATAGGCAACGATGGCTGCCTGATCCCATTTGCCGTCGCCCAGCATGCGCTGAAATTGACCCGTCACGCTGTTGACGCCGTGGCCGGTGTGGCACCGCGAGCAGGTGTTCATGAAGACGTCCTTGCCCTGCTGAAGGCGTCCCAACAGCGCCGCGCGATCAGCGGCGGACAGGTTCGCAGGAGCGGCCTCAGCTTCAGCCTTCGTCAGCGGCGTCGAGTATGTCTGGTGAGCCAGCACCCCGTCGCGCTGCAGCAGCGGATAGTCATCGACCCGCATGCCGTTGGCATACATGTAGCGGCCGATGACATAGGGCTTGCGGACGAACTCGCGAACGCGCTCGAAATGCCCGGTCATCCAGATGATCGCGACGAGCGGCACGATCGGAACCCAGCGCGGCACGCGATTGGGGCGATAGATGGCGATCTGCGCGACGACGAGGATCAGCGCGAGGCTCCCGATGACGATCTGGATCAGCCTGTCATGCCATTCGGTGAACTGAAGCGTCAGCAAGCCGACGCTGAGGTTCGCGGCCATGTTTTCCGGGACCACCGAATAATACCACCAGCCACCGAGTAGCATCAGCGGGGCAAAGAGCATGGTCCAAAGACCCGCTGCGCGCATGGCGTCTGCGCGCAGCGCCTTGTCCCTGCGCGTGAAGCACAGGATCAGGAACATCGCGATCACGCCCGCCTGCATCAGCGCCAGCGGCGTGCGGAACGCGAGCTGCGGCAGATACATCGGGTTGGTGAATCCCACCCACAGCGAATTGTCGGCCAGCCAGTTGCCAGGGTCCATCATGAAACCGAGGATCGAGACGATAATCGCCATCGTCACCCAGGAGAAGAACGCCAGGGCAAAGCCGAGTTTGATGTGGCGTATCTTGTCCTTGCCTTCGCGCCACTTCTTCCAGGTCAGCGTATAGGAGACGATCAGGATCACCTCAGTGATGAACACCAGCCATTCGGTGAACCAGGCCCAGAAGAAGACGCGGATCAGGCTGGCGATCGAATAGGGATTGACCAGTGAGACCGAGAACCAGATGCCGACGCCGGTGAGTGCGCCCACCGTGGTCGTAATCAGGAAGCAGACGAACAGGATTTTATAGGCCAGCTTGTCCCACCGCTGGTCCTGCTTCTTGTGACCGTACCATTCCATGGCGGCGACCAGGGGCATCATCCCCACGGCAAGCCCGTGGTTGATGATCACATGCAGGATAGCGATGATCGCGATCAGCCCGCGATTGCCGAGCATATCGAGATGGAAGATGGGAAAGTCCATCAGCGGATCTCCGCCACGACGATGCGACCGGGGCGCAAGTCTGCGCTCAGCAATACGAGCAATGCTGCTTCGAACCCGAAAAGGATCACTCCCAGCAGATAAGTAGCGCTACCAGCTTCTGAATCCGATATCAGCCAGAGGCCGAATGCCGAGAGCAGGATTGCTGTCGCCCCTGGCGCCCAAAGATAAAGCATCTCATAAGGGTGTTTGCCGGCTCGCCTCTCGCGTAGTTTGACAAATGCGCCCTGAAGACCGGAAAGTGCGAGAATTGCGACAGTCAAGCCGCCGACCAGCAGGAACAGGCCGGGCTGTGCGAGCATGGCCAGCAATAACGTCAACATGAGTATGTTGAGCGCGGTTGTTCGATGCGGGCGTTCGCCTAGCCATCGGGATAATCTGTACATGGTGCGTCCAATTTCCTTTTGGGGATTGAGACGCTTCTGAGCGCTGAGCAAGGAAGTCGGGAGCGGACAAACTGTCCCACCCCTAATCTGTCTGCTTCCCCTTCACCCGAAGGACCCAGACCAGTCAGTCATCGCTTACCGAAATTTGAGTTACCAACAAACGGGTGTGGGCGTCTTTCGCCCCATTGATCTGCAGCAGCACCTTGCCGACGGCTGGTAGTTCGAAAACGACACTCTTGAAGATATCAACGCATTGCGTCTGCATCTCAAACGTTGGCGATGACAGAAGCGTGCTGTTCGATACCAGATCGACCCAAACTCCGCTGGTCGCAGACACGCGCCATTGGCCTTTCGGCAACTCTCCCAGCGACACGATGCCCGCGAACCGATCCGGCCCACCGCGCTTCTGTGCGGGCGGCACGGGGAACGTAACCTGTCCCTGCGCGACAAGGCCGAGGGCTACCGGCTTGGAGACGGGCATCCTGCTCGCCTCCGCGACCGAGCGGCCTGCCGCTACCGCCACATCTGCCTCCTTCATCAGCGCGAACTCGTGAGTGAGATCGGCTCGATAGTTGGAGCAGGTGCCGTGCATTTCCGACATGGGGCGGCTTCGCGTCGGTTCCTGCGCAGGTGCAGCCGCCGGAATGGCAAGGATGGTGAGCAACAATAATGAACGCATGAGATCGTCCTTTCAGAAACGGGTGCGGATGGAAGCGGTGAACGCACGGCCGGCGACCGGATAACCGTCGTCATACTCGGCGCGGGCGTCGAACAGATTGCTGGCGGACAGCTCGGCGGAGGTTGCCGACAATACGCGCCAGGCGGCCTTGAACCCGACCAGCGCAAAGCCATCGACCGGGCGGCCGTTGCCGGTGTCGGTCGTTCGCTGTCGGCTTTGCAGGGTAAGGTTCGGGACCAGCGAGAGGCGATCGCTGGCGGCAATTTCCGCCCAGGCATAGAGCTTATGCCGGGGCGTCCCGTAGAAGACCGCATCAGGCGTGCCGTTCCGGCCGTCACGGCGCAGATAGGTGTAATTGGCCGCAAACAGGATACCAGTGACGGGCCGAGCCTCGATGCCCGCCTCAGCACCATAGAACCATGCCTTACCCGCATTCTGCGCTTGGGTGATCGCCCCATAGGGTAGCGTGGGCGACTGTCCGACCGTGACCTGCTCGATGTAATTGGTTACATCCGATGCGAAGAGCGTGGCGGTGAGCTTCACGCCATCGGAAGGCTGTCCCGTCCAGCCGACCTCGTAGTTGATCGCCCGTTCCGGCTTGAGGTCTGGATTGGGAAGACCATTGCCGAGGCGATAGGAATAGCGCTCGAACATTGAGGCAAACCGCGTTCGCCGCGCTACCGACACATGAACATTGTTGCGCGGGTTGATCGCATAGGTGAGGCCGCCCTGGAGATTGAGCGCGTCCTGATCCTGCGTGGCGAAGATGCCGCCGGTGCTGGGATTGTCGGCCGACAGGGCGTCGCGCCGCTCGTAGCTGGCGCCCGCCGCGAGGGTCAGCGCATCGCCAACAGCCTGCCGCGTCTCGATGCCGGCCGAAAATGTGAAATCGGCCATGCGATAGCGCGGCCCGGTCGGGCCGAACTCGCGGTGGACGTCCTTCTTTCCATGCACGGCGAAAGTGGTCGCATTGCCCGCGCCAAGGGCCGTGGTCAGCTCGACCGTCCCACCCAGGGTATAGTCGTCATAGTCGCTGGTGAACGCATAGGGGCGGAACTGCGTCGCGTAGCTCACGTCGTCATAGCGGCGAAGCTGGTTACGGAAGCTGTCATAATAGGCCCTGACGCGCAGGCGGCTGGCTCCGCCCAGGCTGGTGCTGGTCGAGAGATAGGCGCTGGTCTTATCGTAGCGCGGCCAGCCGAAGAAGGTCGCGCGGCTCGCATCGTTGCCGGCATAGGGCGGCGCGCCTTTCTCGCCGCGCACCAACACCGCGCCCAAGGCATATTCATCATCGCCCGGCGTGAGCGCGATCTTGCCACTCACCCGCAAGTCTTCGGTGCCCGATTGAACCCGATCGCCTTTGGGCTGGTAGAGGCCGGGACCATAGCCGTCCGGCAGGCGCGTCTTGTCGGTGTCGATCCAGCCAACATTCGCCTGGGCATACCAACCATCCTGTGCGGTGCCGATCCCGGCCCCCGCTCGCCAGCCCTGCCAGCCACCCTTCTCGTTGAGCGTGGCGCTTATCACCGCATTGCCTTCGATCGAGCGGCTCGGTCGCCGGGTGACCAGATTGATAGCGCCGCCCAATGCGTTCGGCCCCACCGTAACTGGGGCATAGCCCTTGGTGACTTCGATGCGGGCGAGGTCGCCTGTCAGCAGCCGGTCGAGATCGACATAGCCGTCATAGGGCACATAGACCGGGATGCCGTCCACCAGAAGCGGCACGCGCGACTGGTCGAATCCGCGCAGGAACACGCCGCGTTCGTTACGCGATCCGCCGCGATTGCCCGGATTGAGATGAACACCAGGCAATATGTCGAGGGCATCGCCCACGCGCACCTTGTCGAGTGCTTCGAGCGTTGAGGAATCGATTCGCGAGATGGTGGAAGGCTGCGGCAGTCTGTCCAAACCGCCGGCAGTGACGATGATTTCCCCCAGCGTGAATGGCGCGGAGGTGTCGGAGGCGGCGTCGTGGTCCTGCGCCCTCGCTGGCGTCGCCAGCATGAGGGCGGTGCCGGCCAGCAGAAGGCCGCGATTAAATGTGATGATAGACATTATGTTCCCCTGTCGGGGCGACGGCTTCCGCTGCCCACCCCGTTCAAAATCGTTCAACTGTTGATGATGCGGCGGAGCTTCTGGACGGCGATGTCATCCCGCTCGTGCATGTCGATGGCCGAGACGAACTCACCCCGCTTGCCCATCAGAAAGACGGTGGCGGTGTGATCGACGGTATAGTCGCCGCCGTCGAGCGGCACCTTCGCCACATAGACCTTGTAGGCTTTCTGGACGGCGTCGAGCTGCGCTTGCGTGCCGGTGAGGCCGATTACCGGCGTATCGAACATCGAGAGGAAGCTCGCGATGTCCTCCCGCTTGTCGTGGCCGGGATCGACCGAGACGAAGACGATGGCGAACTTGTCGCCATCGGGTCCGAGCTGCTTTCGGAGCTGCGTCATGCGCTGCATCGTCGTCGGGCAGACATCCGGGCAGCGCGTGAAGCCGAAGAAGACGGCGAACGGCTTACCCCGCAGCATCCGGTCGGTAACGGTGTGCCCGTTCTGATCGGTGAGCGTAAACGGTCCGCCGATGGCGTTCTCATAGCTCGCCACAGCCTCCTCCGTTCCGCTGCTGCGCGGCCAGATCAGGAACACCGCGATAGCCGCGATCAGGACGCCGCAAAGGATCAGGCCCCTTTGCAGGCCGCGTTTGGCAGGATTCGACATCAGCGATGTCCTCCCTCATGGCCAGACGGTCCGCTGGCGCCAATTGGCTCGACCGCGAATATGACCCGCACCGATCCGGCGCGTTCGAACCGTAGCGTGACGGGCACGCTTGTCCCCTGACGGAGCTGGCGCTTAAGCCCCATGAACATGATGTGGTTGCCGCCCGGCGCCAACGCAGCTTCGCCGCGCGCCGGTATCTCAACGCCATCAGGCAAGGGCCGCATCCGCATCACACCACCCTCAAGTGTCATGGTGTGGATCTCGACCTTGGCGGCAATTTCGTCGGCACTGGCGGAAACGAGGCGGTCGGGCCGGTTGCCGCTGTTGCGCAGCGTCATGTAGCCCGCACCGTTCCTCGCGGCAGGCGCTGTGGCACGCGCCCAGGGCTGCGAGACGGAAATGTCGCCAGCCTGGCTATCGCGTGCGGCAAGAGGCGCCGCGATCGACACGGCGAGGACGGCCGCGAGCGCGGCCCTTGAAAAGAGAGTCATGGATCAACCTTCCGATGAAAGACGTAACAGCGCCGGCGGGGGGCGCGGTGGTCAGACCGGAAGCGCGGGCGGTCCCTGTGACGGCGGCAGGAAGCGTCCCGCGATGCGGACAAGGGCCGGAGAGGACATGAGCGCGGGCAGAACTGCCAGAAGGGGAAGCCACCCGAACGAGGCTATGGCATTGCCCCCATCCAGCGCCGGAGCGCCCAGCCCGGAGAAGATGCAGGGCAGATGTGTGCCATGATCGGGAGAATGATCCGGCTTGCCGGGCAAGGTCAGCGTGACGGTTTTCGCGCCGAAGCCGGTGCAGAGCGCCACGGTGATACGCTGGCCATCGGATGCCGGCATCCAGCCGGCCGGAATGACGGCGCGGCAGGCAATGGCTGCCAGCGCGAGAATGAACAGCGCGCGACGGACGGCAGGCGTCAGGGCGCGGAAGGATACCGCGCCCGATTGCCTGCCGGAAGTCGCCGTTCGTCGCATTCGATCAGCGGCGCGTGGTCGCTGCCGCGAAGCGGTCGGACACCGCCTTCCAGTTCACGACCTGCCACCAGCCGTCGAGATAATCGGCGCGGCGGTTTTGATATTGGAGGTAGTAGGCATGTTCCCAGACATCATTGCCCAGGATCGGCGTGCCCTTCGTCTCGGCCACATCCATCAGCGGATTATCCTGATTGGGCGTCGATGTGATCGCAAGCTGGCCATCGCCGCCGACGATGAGCCACACCCAGCCCGATCCGAACCGGCCCGTTCCCGCGGCCTTGAATGCGACCTTGAAGGCATCGAGCGAACCGAACTTGGCATTGATCGCGGCGGCCAGCTCCGGCGAAGGCCCGCCCGATTGGGCAGGCGGGATCATGCTTTGCCAGAAGAAGCTATGGTTCCAGTGACCGCCGGCATTGTTGCGGACCACGGCGGGCAGCGCCCCGGCCCCGGCGACAAGCTGTTCGAGCGATTGCCCGGCAAGCGCCGGATCGGCAGCGACCGCCTTGTTGAGCGCATCGACATAGGCGTGATGATGTTTGCCATGATGGATGGTCATGGTTTGTGCGTCGATGGCGGGTTCCAGCGCATCGGCGGCATAGGGCAAGGCCGGCAAGGAAAAGGCGGCGGGTGCTGGCGTGCTGGCCTGTCCTGCCGATGATTGGGCAGGAACCACGGCGGGCGTCATCAAAGCCGCGCAGGCGGTTGCAAGGGCAAGAGCTATTCGCATCGGTATTCTCCTTTTGTCATGCGGGGACTTGTCGTGTCGGCACACCCAGCCATTGGGCGAAGCGCGGTAGATGCGGGAGCGCCAGCCGCTCGAACAGCCAGAGCGCGACGAGAGAGGCAGCAAGCAGCGGCAGCAGGGCCGCGAGCATCAGCAGGATCACGACGACCCCGCCCATGCGCACCGGAACCTTCGCGGGCGGCGCGCCCAGCGCATCATCGGGCTTGCGGCGACGCCACAGGACGAATCCGCTTGCGGCCAACGTGATCAACCCTGCGGCCGTGAGGACACCGATAGCCTGATTGATCGGGCCGAAAAGCTGGCCCTGGTGCCAGGCGATGCCATAGCCGACAACACGATCGATGACATGACTGTCGCGGAACCGTTCATGCGAGAGCTGAGCGCGGCCATCGAGGTCAAAGCGGAGTGTCTGCTGCAAGGGCACGTTCGCCGCGTCGGAACGAATGGTCCAGACCATTTCTCCGGGCATGCCGAAGCGGCCCGGCGCGCCTGGCGGTGTCACGATCGCAGGAAAGGCGAGTCGTTCTGCTCTTGCCTGGCGAACCATTGTATCGAAAACAGAGGAAGAAAATGCTCCGCCATCTGAGATGACAGGTTCGGGAGGATGATGGGCACCATGCCCGGCATGACCATCTCCAACGGCTTGTGGCTTTTGCTCTTCGATCGCCCAGGGCGAACTACCCGTGACCCACCCCATCTCGGCCCGCAATGTCTTGAAAGCGCTGCCCCACACATCGGTCCACGGCAGGCCGGTCAGGAGCAGGGCCAGGGCCAGCACAGAAATCCAGAAGCCGGTGACAGCATGAAGGTCGCGCCAGAAGACCCGCCTGCCGCGCATCAACCGTGGCCACAGCACACCGGCAACGTTCCCTCCGCGCGGCCACCAAAGGAAAAGCCCCGATAAGATGAGCAGGATCGCCCAGCAGGAAGCAAGTTCCACCAGCCAGTTGCCGGCCTTGCCGATCAGCAACTGGCTGTGGATGGTCTTGACGATCGCCATGATCCGACCGTCCGGCGCCAGATTCCCGATCACCTCGCCATCGGGTGCGACGAATACTTGCCGTGCCCTATTCCCTTCCGGCAAGGCAAGTCGGACCATGGCGGCGTCGCGCGCCTTCTCCGGCAAGCGATAGTCGAGAAAAAGCGCGCCAGGGAAAGCGGCGAGCGCGGCATCCACCTGCCGCGATGGCGGCACACTCGCTGCGACCGGCAGCCCCTGGAAATCACGCTCCTCCCATCGCTCGATCTGTGGTTTGAAAAGATAGAGCGTGCCAGAGAGCGCCAGGGTTATGAGGAAAGGCAGCACGAACAATCCGGCATAGAAATGCCATCGCCAGACGGTACGATAGATAGTCGATCGGGACGGTGCGGCTACCATTTCCTGTCCTTCAGAAACGCCGGGTGAACGTCACATCGACGCTGCGCGGCGCGCCGATGAACACGAGACCCGAGGCATAACCGGACCAGTCGGCATAGAATTTGTCGGTCAGGTTGCGGCCGCGCAGGGTGAGCGTGCCGAAATCCGCGTTCCACGAGATCGCCGCATCGAAGGTTGTGAAGCTGTTGACCTTCACGGTGTTGGCGTTTGACGTGTAGAAACCGCCACTGTGCCGGACGCTGCCGGTCAGCGTAACAGGCAAGTCCTGGGGTGACCAAGTCACAGTGAAATCCGCCAGCCGCTCAGGCACATTGGCTGGCCGGTTACCGCTCCGGTCCGCGCCGCCGGCCTCGATCAGTTCCTTGAACTCGGCGTCGAGTAGCGTGCCGCTCAGAGCAAGGCTCACCTCGTCGGTCAGGGTCCAGTTGAGCGCAAGCTCCCCGCCCTTCGAGACCTGACTGCCTCCTTGCAGCGTGACGGCGGGATCGGTGGGATCGCGCGTCAAAATGTCGTCCTGACGGATATGGAAGGCCGAGGCGGTCAACTGCACCCGATCGCCTCCAAAGGAGGTCTTGATGCCACCTTCCCAGGATTCGCCGGTCGTCAGATCGAAGGCCGCATTGGCCGCACTGATGAGAAGTAAGCCGCTGACCGGCGTCACCGCTTTCGTATATTGCGCGAAAAACTGCGTCTTGGGTGTCACGCTATAGACTGTGCCCACCCGCCAGGTGATCGGATCATAGGTCTGTCCATATTCTTGCACCACGCCGCTGGTGGCGTTGTCGATGCGCCTATCCAGCTTGATGTCATCATAGCGAATGCCGGCGACCAGCAACCATTCATTCGTCAGGTTGAGCGCATTCTCGGCAAAGAAGGCAAGCTGGTCGACATCCGCCGTTATGTCCTGACGGGTCGAGAAGTTGGCGGGTGTGTCAGCCGGGAAGGTTCCGCGCGCAGGGTTGAAGGGGTCGACCGATGCTGCCGATCCGAACCGACGTTTGGTGAAGAAGTCGGTATGTCCGACCTCGAAGCCGGCGGTGAAACGGTTTCGCAACCCGCCGATCCTGCCATTGAAGGCCAGATGGACGCGCTGGTTCCAGAACTGGTGATCATGCGTGATGATCGTCGTGTAGCGGTCGATCAGTCCGGTCGTGTCGTTGAACGTATATTCGTCCGCGTCCTGCCAGTTGCGGAAGCTATCGTAATAAGCGGTGTCGCTGACGATTTTCAGCGTGTCGGTCAGCTCATATTCGGCGCGGGCGCGCAGCCAAGTGGAATCCGAGCTGACGTCGCTGTCCGTCACGTCGAAATTGATGCGCCGCATGGCCTTGTCGAGGACTAGTCCCGCGCTGCCGGAAACGACGGACGAGGGATCGCGGGCGACCGCACGCGAAACGATCGGCGTACCGAAATAGGCGGTCGAATATTTATCTTCGAAATAGTCGACCGAGACGGTCAGCGAGAAACGGGCGCTGGGCCGAAACAGCACCGAGCCGGATGCCGCCAAGGTGCGGCTGTCGGTATCGTCGATCCAGCCCGACGAACGCGACCAGGATGCGTTGGCGCGAACGGCGAGAGTCTCGGTGAGCGGCACGTTGACGTCGCCGGCCAGGCGGGCGGTATCGAAACTGCCATAGCTTGCGAGCACTTCGCCGCTGAGATTGTCCAGTTTCGGACGGCGCGGCACGAAGTTGATCGCGCCCGCGAGCGCGCCTTCGCCCGACGTTACCGACGCCGGCCCTTTGATGACTTCGATCCGCTCGAACGACCACGCGTCCCAATTCCGCATCCCCGCATCGGAATTGGGCATACGGACGCCATCATAGAGATAGTTTACCGCGCGGTGAAAACCACGCATGGATACCGACCCGATCGAGCCCGGCAGATTGCCGGAAGCAACACCCGGCGCCGCGTTCATGGCCTCGATCGCGCTGCGGATGCCCTGAAGCTGGATGTCGTCCTGTGTGATGACATCGACGATAGCCGGGGTCTCTCGGATAGAGAGGCCGAGACGGCCGGACACCTCTGTCCTGTCTTCCAGTTCCCGCTGGCCGGTGACGATGATGGTATCCCGTTCGACGCGATCATTGTCCGCCTCCGCCGCGAAAGCGGGCGATGCGATAAGACAAGCGGACATGGCAATAAGAGACGATTTCACGATGGACTCCCTGTTGATCTGGATTGGGCGCGCGCCGTGAGTCGGCGGCGCCAGTGAAGCAGCCCTGTCACGAAGAGCAGAAGCGGAACGAAGCCGAGGATGACGGCAAGAACCCGGCCCCAAAGGCCGCCGATCGTGCCGTCATGGATCGGGCGGACCCAGCTGTTGACGGCGCCCGAGGCGTTGCCGCGCCGCACGTCATGGACGGTAAGCACACGCCCGGAATATTGGTCGACGAAGATGAAGCTGCCGGGGAAGCGATGGTGTGGATCGCCCGGAACCTGCACCCGCAGCCGGATCGGCTTGTCGCCACCGTCCGGCACGTCGATGAAGGCCAGCCGCGCGTCAGGCAAAGCCTTGTGCGCGGCGGCAAGCGCTGTCGAGATCGGAACTTGCGGCCCGCTCGCGGTTCCCGATCGTACCGATGGCACCTGATCTGGAGCGGCGATAACCGCTGTGAACAGCTTCGCCTTGATCTCCGGCAATGCCAGCAGCGCGCCCGTCGCAACGAGCAGGAACAGCAGTATCAGACTCCACAGGCCGGACAGCTTGTGGATGTCGCGCAGGCGTCGGATTGGTGCAGCCTTCCGCTTGAACGCCAGCGCCTTGCGCCAGCTTCCGCGTGGCCACCAGACGATGACGCCCGTGAACAGCAGGATCAGCATCGCAAAACCCGACCAGCCGACGATCTGGCGGCCCGGCTCGCCGGCGAGCAGATGCATATGCAGCTCGTAAAGCCAGCTCATAATGTAGCCGCCCCACGGGTCGGAGCGGACGATGGTCGATCCGTCGGGCGAGAACCACAGCATTTCGCGTTCGGCATGGTGACCGGCATGAAGCGAGGACGGATAGAAGCGCGCCGGGATCGAGCCGCCTTCGCCCGTTACCTCGAAGGACCAATCGCCTTGAGGATCAGGCCGATGCGACCGGCCAGTGGACAGTGCCCGATCCCAGACCGTTGAATTCCAGCCCGGAGCGACGAGTCTCGTGTCGCTGCGGGCTTCGCGATTGAGCGCGGCATCGATCTCCACATAGAAGACCAGCGCCGACCCGGTCAGTCCGAGGACGACGAACAGCACCCCCAAGCTGAGCCCGAGCCAGAGATGGACCCGTCGCAGGATCGAGCGGCCGCGCATGATCACCACCGGAACCCGATACCGCCATAGACGGAGCGGCCCGTGCCGGGATTGAAGATTTCCAAAGCAGGGTTGGCGGTGCCTGCGATCGCCACCGTGGAGATGTAGCGTTTGTCGGTAAGGTTGCGCCCCTCGACATAGATCGACCAGCGCTCGCCCAGATCAATCCCTGCCTTGACGCCCAGCAGGGCATAAGGATCGACCGTCAGCGTGTTGGCGTTGTCGGCGTAGTAATGGCCGGGTGCCCACTCGACGTTGGGACCGGCATAGAAGCCGCTCGGATGCTTATAGAGCGCTTCGGCACGCAGATAATGCTTCGGCACGCCGGGGATGCGATTGTCGCCATAGATCGCGTCATCGTCGAAGAAGAAATCGCTATATGTGTAGGCAGCAGTAAACGCGAGGCTATCGCCAGACGCCGACAGGGGTATGGCAGCATTCAGCCCTGCCTCGATACCCTGATGCACGGTGCGATCGACATTGGTGGTGGTGCATGGAGACCAGGGGAACAAGGTGAGGCACTGAAGTTCGTTGCGGATCTCGGAACGATAGAGCGCGATATCCCAGCCAATGCCGCCGCTGCGACCGCGCGTGCCAATCTCAAACGTCGTCGCGCGCTGCGCCTTCATGGCAGTTGTCGGCGAAGAGAAGATGCCTGCGTCATAGCTGGGCACTTCGGCGCTGCGCGAGACATTGGCGAAGAGCTGGATGTCCGGCTGCACATCCCACAGCAGGCCGAATTTGGGGCTCCAGAGGTCGAAAGTCTGGCGGCCCGATCCGGTGCCGATCCTGTCACGCCGGTCGCGGGTTGCATGCAGGTACTGGACGCCTGCGATCAGCGCGAGATTCGGCTGAACGTAGAGCGAGTCCTCCGCGTAGATGGAGAGGTTCTTCGACTTGTCGACCATCGACTGGGTGAGGTCGCCCTTGACCGCGCCGGACAGGTTCTCGAACTGCTCGGTATCCATCGTGCCATTGTGGAGATTGGCGCCGACGATCAGCCGGTTGCGGATGCCTCCCAGATCGCGATCATCCACGGCGCGAAGGAAGCCGCCATAGTCATCCACGGTGTAGTCGAGATACTCGTAGATCGGGTGATCGACATGGCGCCAGTTGTAGAAGGCGCCGAACTCCAGCACCGTCTGATCGAGCCGGACCGTCGTCTTGTTCGAGACGCGGATGGAATCGACGTTGCGCTGCTGATCCTGTCGTGCCCATTCCGGGTTGACGGCGCGCGGATTGCTCAGCGCCTCTGCCTTCGAGACCTCGCCGGGAATGCGCTGGTTGGTGGAAGCGCCGGTCAGATAGAAGCGCGTCTCGACATTTGGTGAGATGCGGTATCCGACATTTAGATTGCCGCGAACGGCATCGCCATCGCTATGGTCGCGATAGCCGTCGATCCGCTGTGCCGACACGGTCGCGGAATAGTCGAACGCGCCCGAGACACCGCCCGTGCTGGCCTGTCCCTTCACATAGCCGAAGCTGCCGACATCAATGCGCCCGTCGAAGACGCTCGCATCGCGTCCGGTCGGCGTAACGAGATTGATCGCCCCGCCCAGCGCATTAGCGCCATAGCGCAGTGCATTACCGCCTTTGAACACCTCGACATAGCGGTAAGCGCTGGGATCGATCTCGAAGAAATCGACCAGACCATCCGCTGTGTTCATCGGCACGCCGTCGAGCAGGAGCGAAATGCCGCGCGTCCCATAGGCCCGCGACAGGCCTGAACCGCGTACTGAAACGCGGGCATCGTCACCCATCCGCGGCTGCGTGATGACGCCCGACACATAGCCCAGGATGTCCTTGATGTGCTGGACGGGCGTGTTCTTGAATACAGTGTCAGGCACGACTTCGACGGCGCCCGGTGTGCGTTCGATCTCGGCGGTCGCCTGATCGGTGTTGAGCGTGCCGGTTACGATGATGTCATTTGAACGGGTGGCCTGATCGGCTTCTTCCGCCCAGGCTGGCGCTGCAATAAGAGTAGCGGCCAGCGCGAGGATTGATGTTTTCACGGTTTTTACCTTGTCAAATGTACGGTTCACCGGATGGGCGGCGAGAATCGAGTCTTGGGAGCGCGCGGATCAGTTCGCGGCGGCCAGTGCCCTGAACTGTTCGGCAAGCGGATCGGCCATGGCCTGCATCATCTCGCCCACTGGAGCAGAGGTGGTGGCAAGCGTACCGCCTTTGATGGGTGGATCAGGGGCGTACTCCCCCTGGAGGACGAGCGCTTCTGCGTAGGCACGCCCGCGCAGCATCTCGACGAGCGCGATGGCGAAATCCATGCCCGAGGTGACCCCGGCGCCCGTCAGGATGTTGCCGTCCCGCACCACACGCTGATCGACCGGAATCGCCCCGAAATCCTTCAGCACGTCCCGCGCCGCCCAATGCGAGGTTGCTCGCTTCCCCCTCAGCAGGCCAGCCTTCGCCAGGATCATCGAGCCGGTGCAAACGCTCGTTATATGTTTCGCGCGCGAAGCACGGTCCCTGATCCAATTCATGGTGTCGGCGCGGCGCATGACTGCAAGCGTGCCCTCCGAGCCGCCGCCGACGAACAGGACGTCGAGATCGCCGGGGACATCCGCCATGGTCACGGTTGGCTGAATCGCGAGACCAAGATCGGAGGTGACCGGGGCCAGATCCTTCTCGGTTGTGACGAGATGGACCTTGGCGCCGTAAAGGCTGGCGAAGAAAAAATGCGGCCCGACCAGATCCAGTGCGGTGAATCCCGGATAGAGCAACATGGCAATCTGCTCCTGACCCCACAGGCCTGGCCCCAGCACACGGGCCATTCCCTCCATGTGCATATCCATATGCTGCTGACTGGCAGTGGCGGGATCTCCGGGAGGCGTGGCCGCAGCCACATCAGCCTGTGCCGCCATGGCCTTTTCGATTGCGAGATAAGGGGCCAGCAATGCTGCCCCGGTCATGCCCCGAAGGAGCGTGCGACGATTGGTTTCCATGATCGCGCTCCCCTCAATATTTCACGCTGAAGGTGACGAAGGCGGAACGCGGCGTCCCCGGCCGGACCACCGACTGGTTAAGGTAGAGATAGGGCAGGTAATAAAGCTTGTCGGTCAGGTTGGTGACCGTCGCGCTGATCCGGAACGGTCCCGTCTCATAGCTCGCCTGGGCGTCGAAGATCGCGTAGCTGCCCGTCTTGTCGGTGTTCGGCAGCGTCGTAAAGGCGCCCGACGCGGCGGTCATACCGGCGCCGAGCGCAAAGCCTTCAAGCGGACCGTCGATGAAGCGATAGCGGGCGGCGACACGCCCGCTGTGTTCCGGCACACGGCTGAGACGCGCGCCGATGTTCGATGAGGTTAAGTCGTCTTCGGTGACCTGCGCATCGGTATAGGCATAGCTGGCGAGCAGCGAGAAACGCTTGCTCGGTTCCCAGATCATGTCGGCTTCGGCGCCCTGCGAACGCTGCTGTCCGATCTGCTGTGTGATGCCGAGCATGTCGGTGAGCGGCACATTGTTGCGCGTCTGCTGGAATGCGGCAATCGTGCCGGACAGGCCGGCTGAGTCGAGCGCGAACTTGAGGCCACCCTCCCAGCTGCGCGAGGTCTCCGGGGTATTTGGAACGGCGGTCGGATTGAAGAAGATCGTTTGCCGCGAGCCCGTCGCATAACCTGCGAAAACGGACACACCGTCGATCAGGTCGACCGTAACGCCCACGCGCGGATCAACCCGGCTGAAGCTGTGCTTCGGGCTGAAAACACCGTTCATGCTCTCGGTGCTTTCGTATCGGCTGTAGCGCAGGCCCACCAGCAGATGGAAGCGCCCGCCAATCGTCATCTGGTCCTGTGCGTAGAGCCCCAGGGACCGATAGGTGTTGTAGTATTTATCGACCGGATAGACCTCCGGCCCAAAGGACACATCGCTATCGGGATCGGCATAATCCAGCAACTGGCTGGCGTAGTCGAGCGTTCCATAAGGGGCGAACATATTATACCCCATGGCGCCGTGGTAATCGACCATGTCATATTGCGCGCCCGCAATCAGAACATGCTCGATAGCGCCGGTCGAGAAAGTGCCGGTAAGACTGCCGTCGAACGTCATCTCGTTGGTTTTGACGTCCGGCATGTAGGCGGTCATGATCGGATAAAGCGTTCCCGTCGGCGGAAACATGTCGAGATAGGGGAAGCTGCCGAATTGGGTGGCGATGTTGTTGTAGCTGCGCACCCGCACCTGCGCGGTCAGCGTGTCGGACAGCCGGTGCGAGAAAACGCCTGACAGCGAGAAATTTTCGATCGTGGTTTTTGGCGTGTTTTTGGCGCCTGTGTAGCGAAACGGGTCGACGCCGGGGTGTCCCGCCATCTCGAAGGGCAGACCTGAATAATCCAGCATCCTCATGCGATTATAATTGGCGCGCACCACCAGGCTGGTGTCGTCAAAGCCGATGCGCAACGACGAGGCCAGCGTTACGCGATTGTTGGTGACAACATCGATCGCATCATCCGCATCGACGATCTCGGCGGCGATGCGAGCCGCGACATTGCTGCCCAGCGGCTGATTGATATCAACCGAGGGCTGGATCGTGCTGAAGCTGCCGGTGCGAAACGATGCGCCATAGCTGGGCGTCAGTTCCGGGCTCTGGCTGATCACGTTGATGAGGCCGCCGACCGGCGCGCCGGTGCCGCCACCGAACAGTTGTGAGGTCGGTCCCTTGGCGACCTCGATCCGTTCCACCCCGATCAGGCTGGAGGGATCATAGGTCGAGGCGTCGCCATATTGCGGCAGCCCGTCGAGATAGATTTCCGAATAGAAGCCGCGCACGATGGGCTTGATCAGCGCCGCTTCCGAGGGCTGGGCCGGCACGATACCCGACACGTTGCGCAAGGCTTCCGCAAGCGTGGTGAGGTTTTGTTCGTCGATCAGCGTGCGGGTCAGCACCTGCACCGATTGGGGCGTTTGCTGGATCGGCACAGGCGTGCGCAGCGTCGCGGCATCGGCGGCGTTGTAGCCACTGTCCCGCTGGCCGGTGACGATGATCTCGCTCGGCGTCCAGCCTGTCGGTTGGCCTGCAGTCTGGGCCTGGGCGGGTGTTGTTGCGGAAAGTGCTGCGCCAAGCGCGAGAATGGAACTACGCATTTTGAGTTATCTCCCTGAAACTGGATTGAGGCGGATCAGCCTCTGGCGCTCGCCAGTGCGGCGCGGATTTGTGGTTCGAGATTGCGGCGTTCTTCGGCAGATACGCACAGTCCGATGGGGTGACGTTGCTGCCGGAAAACAAGCCAGAGATTATGATCGACTCCGGAGCGTCCGCTGATTTCGAGGCGGGTCCAGAAGGCTGGCAGGACGATCCGCTTCTCGCGGCGGCGATGGTCGGATCGAACCAGTTCGATCTCGTTGTCCCTCACGCGCAGTCGTTCTTCCGGCACAGCGCTGCGGTCGAACATGTGCAGCGCAATGGCGAGCGCACCAATGTCCAGAACCGAGAACAGCAGGACTGGCCATGCACCCAGCATCAGGAAACGCAGCGAAAGCAGAGCCCCGGCGATCCCGAGCGCAAGCAACATATATCTGCCGGCCGGCGGCATGGCGGAGCGCGGTGCGACCATGCGGATTTCGACGGCGTCCGCTGGCAGACCTCTGGCATCCCAGGGGCTGCGGATGGGGTCCGCGCGAAGGTTATCCGCACCCATCATTCCATGCCTCCCGCAAGGGCGGGAGAGCCCGAAACCGGATGCAACGGCCCGCCCTGAACGGCGGCGTCACCGACCCGCCAGATGATATAGAGACCGATCAACACCCAGGCTGAGCGACGCATCTGGCGTAGCCAGACGATGAAGGCATTGGGCGCCTTCGCAAAAACAGACATGAGATAACCTCATTCGACCGGCATCCCCGGAGAAGGGATAGGAAATGCATGACCGAAGGCATGCGTGGATCCGCGGCGAATGATGTGTGTGCGTTTTCGCCGCGCTTAGCTGTCAGCCAAGCGCGGGGGGAGCCTGCGCGGGAGGCGGCGGGGCCGCGAGCCGATGCACCGTCAGGTGCGGAATGGCCTTTGAAACCAGCGACGAAGCAATGGCGAATTTGATCGGAAGCGTCGGTGGTGGAACATCAAGAAAACCGCCGCCGAGGCCGAGGGCAAAGGCACAGGAGTTTTGCCCCTGCTCATGATCTCCCGGTTCGTCGTCTTCCTGTTCGATCGGCAGGAAAGCTTTGACAGCGCCCTGGCCCGTACACAGGGTTATGATGATGCCGGACATTCCTTGCGCCGGCATGAAACCCGTTGGCACTACAATGCGGATCGCCAGCGCGCACAGCAACAGCAAGGCGAAAAGCCCCCGCGCTGTCTGCGATTGTCTGATCCAGGTCATGATTAAATTGGGCTCGCCAACACCCGGATGCCGGGCGTTCTTCATCACAAAGCTGCTCGAATGCCGCTGCCTTTCCTGCCCTAAAGGGTCAGAAGATATGTCAGCGATGAGAGCGCGCGGCTAAGCGCGCCAAAGAGCCGGGTGAGAAAGCAAGCTTGTACGCAGGCAAGTCACTGTCCGGCTGATCAGGCAGCGGATGGCGGACCTTGCGAAGGCGGTAGAATGAAAGATGCTGAAGCCGGAGCAGCTTGGATTGGCGGCGGAAGCGCGATCTCGGCCAGAAGCAGAGCGGGCGCATTGACGGGCGCGGCGTCCGAGCCTTCAAGGCCGGGGGCTGTCAAAGACGCGTAAGCACAGGTGGATTTCTGAGTATCTCGATGATCACCCCCGTGATCGCCATGGTCGCTCCGTTCATCGGACATCGGAATGTCGATGACGATCTGCTTGCCAACTTCGCCAGAGCATAATGTGACGACCAGCCCCATCGAGGTCTGTGCCGGCATATAGCCAGCCGGCACGGCGGCCCGGATCGAAAGGGCAAGCAGTAGCATCACGGCAAACAGGCCGCGCGCGCTCCTCGACTCTTTGATCCAGTTGACCATGACGGCTCCATTAGCTTTGGATGCTCTTCCTGTCACTCAACTTAAGTGAGCTTGTCTGTAGTCAAACTGTCCACCCAGCAGTGCGCAAGTGGTAACACGCCTCGAAGAGGAGACCCGGATCGGCAAGGGCGGAACCCTGGCGGAGCAGCTGTCGCGGCTTGACCTGATCGTGCTAGACGAGCTTGGATATCTGCCGTTCGCACGCTCGGGAGGGCAGTTGCTGTTCCACCTCGTCAGCAAGCTCTATGAGCGCACCAGCGTCATCATCACCACCAACCTCGCGTTCGGCGAGTGGCCACCGTGTTCGGCGATCCCAAGATGACCACGGCGCTGCTCGACCGCGTCACCCACCACTGCGATATCGTCGAGACCGGCAACGACAGCTGGCGCTTCAAAAACCGCGGCTGACCTCCACCTTCGGCGCCTTCAAAAATCTATCTTGCGCTGCGCGCGCCTCCGGTCGGGCTACGCCCGCCCTCCGCCGCACACAGCGCGCGGCCATCTTCAACAAACCAATATCATATCCGAAAAGGGGGTCCCTCTTCGACGCCGATCGGGGGTCCCTTTTGAACGCCGTTTGACACTCACGCCGCGAGTTTCCTCTCCGGCGGGGCCACGGGCAACTGACCGTCTTTGCTCGGAGAGAGAAAGCGGACCAGCGCAGCCTTCCGTGAACCGCGATCGAGCGCATAATGCGTATGCGAAAGCTCCTCGCCCTCGATCAACGCGTTAATGTACCCGGAAATCGTATCTGCCGCCATCACGAGCGCAATGTCGAGTGTGTGTACATATCGGCTCGTAATTGATCCGGATGCATGACCCAGCAGCGCGGCGATAGTGATCTCGGTGAAGCCGAGGTCGTTCGCCATGCTGGCGAAGCTATGACGCAGAACGTGGGCCGTCAGATCTTCCATTTCCGTCCCGGCGAAAATCTTCTTCCAATGACGCGGAAAGCTTCCGAACGGGGTTTCTGGGTCTCGCCCGGGGAAGATGTATGGACTCTTATCATCCATCGGCAGGGCGTCTAAATATTCCAGCACCGGAAGACCTGCAGCACGAACCGACTGACCCTCCTTGGTGTCTTCGAAGCGGAAACAGCTTCCTGCGCTGTCGAACTCATTCTTTCGGACGTTGATGATCTCACTGCGCCGGCACCCTGTAACTGCAAGCAACCAGATCATCTCTGCCGTTCTGGAGTAGTGTGGGTCCAGCCTGGCTTTTCGCAGAATGCTGCCCAGGGCACGATAATCATCCTCGTTGAGGCGCTTCGATCGAATAGCATCCTTTGGCTTCTTAACGCCGTGAGCCGGATTGACCTCGATAATTCCCAGTTCGTCACGCGCGTAGGTGAAGATGCCTCCAAGCAGGCCAACTGTTCTGCTTGCGACGCCTACGCCTCCCCGCACAATCGACTTTCCGCGCAATTTTGTCGTCTTTTCGACGTGGGCGGTTTTCCCGGCCATGATGTCCTTCATCATCGCCGTGACGTCGGCCTTGGTCACATGCGTCACTGGCTTATGGCCAAGCAAGGGAATGATGTGCCGATCGATGCGGCCGACATCCGTTACCTTCGTGCTTTCCTTCTTCGGACGGCCACCCTTTCCGAGGATTCGGCCCGCTTCCATCTCGGCGATGTAAAGCTCGCAAAGTTCCTTTACAGAGATGGCCTTTCGGACGCTGTTCCGCTCCTCGAGTGGATCATTCCCTTTTGCCACTTCGGCAAGCGCCTGGATCGCCAGCGTACGTGCCAGTTCCGCTGTAATCTGGCCGTGGCGTCCGAGCTTCATTCGGCGGCGAACATTGTTCGCGTTGCGGTAATCGACAAAGTACGTCTTTGTCCCCGACGAAAGGACAAAAACGCCAAGCCCCTTCAGTTCACTGCACCATAGCGTGTACTGCCGGTCGCGCGGTTCGGCTCTGTCGACGACCATCTTTGTCAGTTTCGGCATATTCCACCTCGCTAGGGCCGCCAAAAAAACTCACCAAAAACTCACCAGCAGATCGAAAGGTTTAACGAGTTTCAGCGTGTTTCATCGTACGGCCATTGTCAACAAAAACACGATAAATCATAGACTTATCGTAGTTTCGCGTTGTCCAGCGTAGTGGAGCGTAGGAGTGACCCCCTTGCTCCGAAGGCAGAGGTC
>Ga0265293_10004284_pt1 | contig 25316 bp, 36 predicted proteins | sample Munlanlewell138R_FD_192505 | JGI IMG/M metagenome (GOLD analysis project Ga0265293, IMG submission 192505) | Leachate microbial communities from a municipal landfill in Southern Ontario, Canada - Leachate well 138R | ecosystem: Engineered > Solid waste > Landfill > Unclassified | place: Canada...
AAATAATACTGTTCTTGGTATATCTTCGAACAGCAGGGTGCAGTCAACCACCCACACGAATCGAGGTTGTTCTACTCAGGTTCAAGCCCCGTTGCTTTAGCATGGGGTAGTTGACTTAAGGCTAAGCAATTATATGCATTAATAACTAATGGCTTCTCGCAAATTACTTTAGCTCCAATTCTAAGCCCGAACATGATGTGGGCATCATGTAAAAAATTTGAAGAACAAACTGAAAGATAATCAATCTTTTCTCCATGTTTTTGTAATTTAGAAATATGTCTATCAAACCGCTCAAATTCTTTAAAATAACATGCATGAGGAAAATATCTATCTATAATACCCACAGAATCGTGCGGGTCTGAAACTGCTAATAGGTTATTACCAGTGTCGTATATTGCCTTTAAATGCCTTGGTGCTATATACCCCGCCACTCCAGTTAAAATGAAATTACTCATATTGCCTTTCTTAAAGTATCAACTATAATTTTGCATGCATTTTTATTATAATATAGCTTTGTATCACGTGCCATCCCGCAATTAGCATATAAGCCATCGAAGAAAGAAAAATCCAACCCCTGCAATGCATATTCATTGTCAATGATTTCATCCCATTCAATGTTCATCGATGGGATCAGGCATTTCTTTCCAAAGAAAGGAGCTATTTTAGAAACCCCACCACTGTCAGTAATAACTCCTTTGCATTTACTTAGGGCATCTAACATTTCAAAATAACCTAAAGGCTCTATTATTTTTATATTTTTTGGAACATCAATATTATGCTGTTCAATAATTTTCTTTGTTCTTGGATGAATTGGAAATATTATATCGCAATAACTTTTTTTACATTCATCAAATATATGATTAATTCTATCTACAGTGGTATTCTCTTGCCTATGAATTGTCATCAACAACCAATTGCCAAATTCTATTTTGAACGGTTTATTTTTCTCAAGTTCATTAAGAAAATAATATTCTAAGTCACCAACGTAAATTGGATTAGATACATTTTTTGCGTCTTGTTTACGAGATATAAAATGGAAATCAGCTATATCATCTACTAAAATACGATTCATTTCTTCTGGGCGGCTCTTATCTCCGCAACGAATTCCAGCTTCAATATGAGCTACTTTAATACCTAATTGGTAGGATACTAAAGATGCAATGAGAGATGAATTAGTATCTCCTAAGACTAAAACATAATCTGGCCTTATCTCAGATAATTCGTTCTTTATTTTAATCATTGAATCAGAAAAAAATGAAAAAGAATCGCTATGCTGGCTATTGAGATGTCTATCTATTTTCAAACCAAGTTGAGACAAAAATATACCAGACAAATTATAATCATAATGCTGATCGGTATCTATAGAAACAAATTCTACTTTCTTCTTTATAAAATAATCATGTAATGGTTTGAATTTTATATATTGTGGTCTAGTGCCTATAATAATAACTAATTTCATACTGTCTTTCCTGCACAACATAACCTTTGACACGGTTGATATAAACCGTTTTTAGCTATATCTTTTACTTTTTGAGTTATTATGTCGTGACCTTTACTGACATACTCCCTACGCTAAAGCTGTAGGGGTTCTTTGGTTAGCAGTATTCAATGCCATTGCCGATTGAGGGATATCAGTGTTCCCTTTTTCTAAATCACCTTCTTTAGAAAATTTGTGACTGTAGACTTCTTCCTTATATTGAGAAGAAGAACCTAATCTACTAGAATGCTTAGGTTGTGGCTCTGTCACAAACTGCTCACTATTTGCTATATTCCAACTTGCATTAATATCAGCATGAGCAGCATATCCACAATGTGGACATTTAAAACTTTTATCATTTCTCTTTCCTATTCGACCGCACTTATGACAAGTTTGACTTGTATAAGCTGGTTCGATATAGAAAACTGGAACACCAAGCAGCTTGGCTTTATATTCTATCATTGTCTGTAATTGATAATAAGACCAACTGTTCAGGGTGTATTTGAATGATTGTTTTTGTTTTTTGTTATTTCTAATCCCTTTTAAATATTCTAATTTAATAGCGCATTTTGTTTCTTTTGCTTCTTTTACGACATTACTACTAATCTTATGATTTAAATCTTTTACAATATTAGATTCTCTTTTTTTGATAGTCTTAAGTTTAAGATATTTCTTTCGTTGTTGTAGAGTTTTTCTTATTTTAGAATATTTAGTATGTATATGTTTTGCTTTTTTCCCTAACATTTTAACTTTATTAGTTTTAGTATTTGCAAAAACTAAACAATGTCCATTTGTATTTCTATCTATTCCTATGCACCCTTCCGGATCGAACTCTTTATTTTCCTTGACATCAACAGAAACATAAAAATAAAAATTATCTATTTCTATTTGATTAATCTTACTAAATGGCTGTCTAATATATTGAGAATAAGCAAAAGATATTTTAAGAGAAGGGATTAAGATTAAGGTGTCTTTAATTTTGATTCCTTGATTTGGTATAATTAGTTTAATATTAGAAACTTTTTTAATCTTTTTGTTTTTACCATATTTACGAAGTATTTGATTAGAAATTACAGATTTTAATCCTATATGTGCTACAAACTTAGATGATAATTTATCTCTATTTTTAATAGCAAACTCTGCAACTTTCTTTGCTTGACAAAGTTGTTGAGTGAAGTTGGTATCATGTTTTATTTTATAAGTTAGTATCATTGATTTTTCTGATTCTCTATATATTTTCTAACAACATCTAAAGAAACATTTCCAACAGAACTAATAAATCTTGAGCGAGTCCATAACGTAGGGAGTTTGGATTTTAATTCTGAAAATTCCTGCCTAAGATTCTTAGAAGTATACCCTTTGATTTTAGAAACTACTGTATAAATTCCTATTTTGGGATTGACATCTATAACCATATGCACATGGTCTGTCATTACTTCCATTTCTAATATTTGATATTTATATTCTTCTTGCTTTTCTTTAACTAACTCTTTAAATCTATCAGCAATACTATCAGTTAAAACTGAACGTCTATATTTAGGACAAAATATTACATGATATATGCATGAGTATATAAACTGTCCATCTGAGTGATATTCTTTATTTGTATTGCTAATTTCCATATTTTAAACTCTCTTATATATTCTTTCTATTATATATTATCGTCATATATAATAAATCCTTTAATTATTTTATATTTTCTTAAAAATATTTTTTCTATCAAGGCAATGGCATTGAATACATTTTAATTTTATTGCCTTATATCCTAAAGCTAAAGCATTTAGGCTTTACGGCAATGCCTTCGTAACATTATTTCTTTATCCCGTAAACTAAAAATATTTTAGCTTTTTTGCCGCTAGAAGCTTTAATTGTTTTGTGCTTTATTATATCAATATAGTCCCTATATCGCTCAAGAACTGATTTTAAATCAGCAAAAAATCTAACATGAGATTCCGCGTCAAAAGACGGAACAGAAAAAATAACAACCTTATCTTTTTTAATTTTATTTAAAACTAAAATGTCATTTTCTATATGCTCTAAGACTTCAAATAATAAAACAACATCGTATTCGCAATCATAGGCATCATTATCATGAAGATCGCCAACAATAAAATTTAGCAAGGGATTATTATCCTTAGCTTTTTCAATGGCAACTTCGCTAAAATCAACTCCCAAAACATAATTCTTACCATTTTTATGCAACAACTTAGCAAATTGCCCAGGCCCACATCCCAAATCTAATATTTTAGCATCCTCATTAATCCATGACATAGCCTGAAACCATATTGGATAATACCCGCTCTTTTCTGGCTGCTTATTATATTCAACTAATTTTTTATATGCATTATTATACCAATTGCAATCTTTCTGTTTTTTCATAATTTCAACCTATCCCATGATTTAGCAATTATATCGTAACTTTCCAATCGCTTAGCTACTTCCGTTGGAATAATATCAGTTAATTTCATCTTGCTTACGGCACAACCACGTTTCATTTTTGCTTTAAATACTTTATTACGAGCCGAAATATTATTTAAACCATGAACATTTAAACTATGAATCCAATTATCAGACTTATCCCAATTAACTATAAATTTTCGCCCTTGTAGGTCTCTAATTTTTTGACATCCTTTATACATCCAGTTATCAACAGATTTTTTTACACTATCGTTAGGCAATTGTCTAACCAAATCTACTCTAGTAGCCATTTCAGCGCCGCAATTATGGGGCTTCCCATTAGCCATTAAATATAAATCTCTGTTCATGACTACTATTTTTTTTGTAATTATATTATATAAAACATGCTTTTTGTATTGGGTCCAATCTGCTCCGTTTTCAATAGCCTCTAAAGTTGTTGACAACCTTCCTGGAGCTGAATAGCAATCTGCGGCCTGCAAAACATAAGCAACAGAATCATTAGATGCATTGTCGGCAATTATTTTCCACTTATGAGATAAGGGAATCCATTTTTCAATTGGTATATATTTTATACGAGTACACCCCACTCCCGACAGTTTGTTTTCATAAGACATAAGATTATCATACCCAAAAGATAAATCATTATCTTCTTCTGCTATAACTAATTCCCACTCAAAATTAACATTCGATTGTCTGATTAAAGATTCTAATGATAACCATCCGATATGTTTTGCCCTAAACATGGGAAGGGCTACAGTTAATTTAATCATTTATTACTCTCCCTTAAAAGCCCCATCTATGATATTGTGACCATCTACTATTTTTAACATTTTTTGCACTTGGTTTGCCCATGAAAAATTTTGTATAATTCTATTGCCCGAGGCTGCAATTTTTTCTCTGGCTTTATGATCTTTCAAAAATCGGCCTATGTTATCTTTTAATTCTTCATCTGTCTTCCACAAAACTAAATCTTGTTCATTCTCAAATGCCGCATTTAAATCTGAGCAATATTGAGACAATAGAAATCCGCCTGATGCCATGATCCTGATAACTCTATTTGAAAAACATTCTGCTGGAACAAAATTTAAACAAATTTTACTTTTATTATATATAGTATTTGATTGAACTATATTAACCTTTGACATAAAAACTTTTAAATTATTTCTTTTCAACATAGCAATGTAACGTGATCTTCTTTTATTGATACCGGCAATGCTGCCTATGAAAGTTATGTCATACAATTTATTACTAGGCTTTATATTGAAAAATATGTCAGGCTCAAATCCTTGAAAAATTTGATTAATATTTTTACAGCCAGCCGCTTTAAATTTATCGCATGTCACTTTGCTCGTAGCGCAGACTATGGTTGATACCTTAGCTAATTTGCATGCATATTCTCTTTTTTACCAATTATAGCATCGCGCATCCAGTATACTACTATTTTGGAAGAAGCAATAGACTTAACTATATTATAACTAATCGGATGCTTAACTTTGTCGAACCCCTTACATATAATTATTAAATCGCTCTTCTCTGATTCTTTTAATAAAAGTTTGTGAAAATAAGCGATGCCACGCTTATTAATAATATCTCGAAACTTCAACAATTCAACTGAATGTCCGTATTGAATTAATTCCTGAATCATCCTATAATTGTTTTGAACTTGGGCCACAAATAAAATTTTCATTTAACAAATCTTTTCCAATTCAAAGCGTAAGTTCTAGCCTCATTATCTAATCTATCTATTATGTAGTGTGGAATAAATTCTTTTATATTAATATTAGATTTATTAAAACCTTTTTTACCAAAGAAATTTTCAAAATTTGATATATTATTAATACCATGGACAGTAAGACTATATTTCCAATTATCAGATTTATCCCAAACAGGATTAAACTTTGATTTCTTCTTAATAGAAAAAGACCTGCAATTATTATAAAACCAGCTATCTACCCCTTTTTTCCTTGCTTCGTTTGGTAATTTTTTAGCGTATTCTGTTCTAGTTGCCATATCTATTCCGCATGAATGCTTCTTCCCGCTAGGGAGAATAAAATGATCTCTATCTAACATATATATACTCTTATTCTTTAAATAATAAAATACATAAATTTTAGAATGAACCCAATCAGCTCCAGACAAAATAAGATCGTTAGCTACTTTTAATCTATTAGGATGTGAAAAACCGTCTGCTGGCTGAAGAATAAATGTTTGTGATTCTGCCGAAGAATTGTCTGCGATCAACTTCCATTTTTTTGCTAGAGGAATCCACTTCTTCAAAGGAATATATTTTATTCTAGTGCATCCAACCGATTTTAACCTTTCCTCGTATTTTATCACTTCTTCTTGGTTAAGGGGGAAATACACCGAATCTGTTTCTTCGGCTATTACAAGCTCCCATTCAAAATTTACACCTTTCTGCAAACAGAGAGATTCTAAAGCAAGCCATGCTATATATTTTGCTCTAAAAAGTGGTAGCGCCACTGTTAACTCAATCATCAATTATTATTTCCAAGTAATAAATTGTCTAGGATTATTTGTATTTCTTTTTATTTTATTTTGTTTCAACCATTTCCTGCCAATGTCCTTTACCATAATTAATTTAGTATTTACAGGATAATGAATATCTATATATTCTTTCGGGGTATTATCTCTCATCCCTCTTTCTGGATTTTGAGTATCTGCTAATTTTGCTGATGTTTCCTTAGCCCATTTGGTTAAGTATAAGGAAGGAGAGAGACATATCCTATTATCTTTAATAAATCTATATGCTCTTAAAGTAACCCCAATGTTCTTTTTTTTAGTTCCACGAATTATCGGTTTCGATAATCTCTTGAACAATTCTTGAATAGTGCATTTACGTATCATTATCCAATCATCTTGCAAATAAAAAAAATGAGATCCCGTAACTTGCGAAAAACCCCATTTTAATGCAACGCAAAAATTAGCCGTTTCAGGCATCCTAACTACAACATTTCCAAAAAATTCTTTAGCCATAGCCACAGTTTCAGCGGGGTCTTGCCCAAAAGGAAGAGGATCTACATTTAGATAAAGGGTAGAATTTTTATAATCGATACCAGATAACTTATCAACAAATGATTGATAAGTTCTTCTTATAATTGCAGGTCTGCATGTCGCAGTCGTGACAAACTCTAATTGTATATCTGCCATAAAATCTCCGATAAATATATGATACTACTATATCGAAAAATAAACTATGAATACAAAAAAAATAATTGTAATTGGCAACGCAAAAACAACAATCGGTAAAAACCTTGGCAAAAAGATAGATGTCTTCGATATCGTTATAAGATTTAACGGGTGTCAAATAAAAGGATACGAACAAGATTTGGGAAGTAAAATAGATATTCTATCTATGATCCCAACAGGAAAAGGAGCTAATAAATTAATATCAGAAATACTAGTACTGCCTCATGTCAGAAAGGTGAAAACATACTGGTTCTCTAGACCTAGAAACTTATGCGGCAAAGAATATAGCAATATCCTTAAAATCATCGGACGCAATAAGAATATATTACATCCAACACCAGAACTTTTCACTAATATAAAAAATAAATGTAGTAATTTATACCAAGAAAAACAATTACCTAGTACCGGCATGGTAACAATAGAAATGGCATTAGAAGCATTTCCTAATAATGAAATATACATTACTGGATTTGATTTCTTCAAAAGCGGACACTATTATTCTAAGCTACCAATAAAACTATGTCATCCAGTAAAAGCAGAAAAAGATATTATTAATACATATATATCTCAAAATAGATTATTGGAATTATAAAACTTCTATTCTTTTGCTTCTAACGTATTTATTAATAAAAGCTTTCTCAAGGACGGTATGATGTCCGATTATCTTCATGCTACTATTTGGGGAATCATAATAATGCCTTGGTGGATTTTTAGAAGCAGCAAAACAATCAAACCCAATAATACTAATTTTCTTATATTTTGATAAAAGCCATTTGATTGCTATCGCTCCCGTTGAAGGCCATTTCTTTTTCGGTAATGCCATTTCTTTTTGCAATGCAAAAACAAAAACTTTTGATATAATCTGGCAATTTGGAGTCAATAGAGACTTAACTCTTGTCATTCTTATTTCATTTTTGTAGTTATTTGGCGGTAGACAAAATAAGACTTGATCAAATAAACTAAAATCCAACTTTTGAACTTTAGGAGAATCGCTCCTAGCCCAAATGCTTGTTTTAGTGCCAATATCTTTTTCAAAACCATCGATAACAAAATTATTAATTCTCAATACTACATCGAAATTATCGATAATGCCGCCTTGCCCTTTGCCTATTACAGAAGGGCCGTTTCCTATAGCTATAATATTACTCATTTACTCTCTATCTAAAATAGGCTCTATTCCAAGAGATTCAGGATCAATCACATATCTAGCCTGTGGTTCATATTTTTTAAATTCAGCCCAAGTCCAAACTTTAGGAGAAGTATAATATTTTTCTATAACACCATGATATCTAGAATCAGGGTTATCCTGTAAATCATAATTGCCCAATCCCCTATCTTGCTTCATGCTCTTTACATGAAAATATGCAGGAGTAACATGCTTTTTAGGAGCATGATTGCCTCCCCTAAATAATTCTAATGCTCTAACCTTATCTAAGATATGCCAGGTGCTATTATTTACTTCGAAAAAACCCCTATCAAATACAGTCAGCGGGCCATTCTGTAATACATATATTTGCCCGTTTTTATCCCATAAATTAATACCTCTAAAGGTAAAATAAAAAGGAAATTTTTTCATTGATTTTACGAACCTTACCATCTTATGATATTCAGAAGGTATAGCAATCTGATCGCCATCAACTTTTAAAGCTATTTTTCTAGTTGTTTTACATAATGCATAGTTATAATAATTTACCAAACTATGAGGCGAATTAGGAGGCAACGATTGACACTCCTTGCTTCCCTGCGGGTATACATCTGGCTCATATTTAAATACTTTTATTTTACCAGGATATAAACTTTGATATTTCTCCACTATCTCTGGAGTATTATCTGTACATCTATTATAAACAATAACTATTTCATCTAAAAATGGCAAATGGCTCTTGATTACTTGTTCAATATAATCGCCATCATTTCTAGTTCTAATAAAAGCACTAATGCCATTTTGCCTAGATGTTAAATTTAAATCGTTTTTACTAACTACCCATTTTTGCATTTTGTTTCCCTATAATATAATCCTATGGACGGTTTTCCCTGTAGATGCTCGATTTCATGCAAAATAACTCTAGCCCCATATCCCGTAAATTCCTCTTCAATTTCTGTAAAGTTTTCATCTAAGTACTTAACCTTAATAGAATCAGGTCTTGCGACATCCTTATAATAATCTGGGAAAGATAAACAACCTTCTTTCCCATACTCAAAAACATTGGATTCAGATACAATAACGGGATTAATCATAGCAAAGCATTCATGATGCTTATTTTCAAATGGCTTAACAACCACAACCTGAAAAGAAATTCCTATCTGTGGAGCAGCGAGACCAGCACCGTTCTTGCAAACAGCTAAAACAGTTTTCATTTTTTTAACAATATCGCCATAAATATTATTTAATTCTTCCCAATGTGCTTTGTCTTTAATAAGAGAGCATTCCTTAAAAAGAATATCATTATCAAAAGTTATAATACTTTTTCTAATCTTGGCATGATACTCCATTTTCTGCGTTTTTAATGCTACTCTATTTTTTTTCTTTGCTTTTTCTTTTTGCTTTCGCGTTTTTGCGGCCATCGTCTTCTCCTATCTTCTTTTTAATTTTATTTTTATAGAATTTTTTGTAGTAGTTTGACTAGCTAATTTAAATTTCCCACATTTTAACTGTAAGAATTTCATAGTGACATGCTTAGCATATAACTGTTTCATCTTTTTCTGATTAAAACTATTAATATTTAAATCATATTCTGAAATACGCAAAACATACTTGCCATTAACAAGCTCAAAACCAACATCATTACTTGCTGTGCCTATCTGAAATTTCGGTATAATAATATGAGCTTTCTGTTTTCTCTCTTTACCCTCATAGCCCATCAGAGCCTTAGCCGTGTCTGCAATAATAGGCTTATACCCTAATTCTTCAAGCGATTTAATAATACATTCTTTATTATTATACTGAGTCTCGACACAATGATATTCGCTAATATCACACCTCTCTTCCTTCGGTTGAGGCATCATATTCTTTAAATAAATTACACCTGCATTTTCCCTGAGTCGTAAATGCATCGCAGGGGCAAATATTAGCAAGTACATCATTTTCTGCGGAAGATATTAAACATCGGCATTGTTTCCCCTTATCTCTATGCAGCCTATCTAAATCAATTAAATAAAGCTTTTTCATGATTTAATCTAGGATATCCCTCAACCAAGAAATCTTTGGCAAATCTTCAGGATTTTTTGCAGCCCTCTTTAATGCCACTTTGACATCATTATTAGTGAGCAACAAATGAATTTCCTGACCATCTAAATCTACCCTTAAATGATTGTAAGTCTTAGCTGCTGCTGGTAATTTGTTCTTATTTATAACTTCCTGCATATCCCCCATTCTATTACTATCAATAACCTCGGTTTCCATTATATCCATTAACCAACTCACTTTTGGCAAATCTTCAGGATTTCTACCTGCTCTATAAATAGCATTTTTTAACTGACTATCCGTGAACAAAAGATGCTGTTCTTCGCCATTTGTCATCTGAACCCTAATATGATTATATTTAGAAGCAGCTAAAACATGAGCGTTTTTATTAACTACCTTAGTAATATCAGCTATTCTTTTTGCTTTAATATTGCTTTTTATTACATTTAATCCCATTTTCATTTTCTCCAAAAAATTAATTTAAAAATACTACCTGACTTGTTGCTATGGATAATATGAAATCTTTTACCATCTCAGGTACCTTACTGGCATTATCGACTATAATTATCTTGCTATTTATCAATTTATCTCTAATCCTATCTAAATATATAGAATTTTTATTGCTTTCAATAATAGCATAATAAATTTCAAACATTGAAATCTTATTAAATTTTTGTTCTTCGCCCTTAAGTAGACTATCAACTTTACTATCAAGAGATATTAAATGATCTGTATCAGTATATATCAATAAAGATTTCTCATATTTTACAGCTAAAACAGCAGCTAATAAACTATGATCATAACTTTGAGGCATTCTAACTTGAATTAGTTCATTGCAATTTAAATCATATTGCGACATAGAAATAATAGATTGCTGACTAACCCTATCTTCATAAGTATCTACAACATTTAAAATCTGTTGCTCCCATTCGTTCAAATGCTCATGTAGTTCGTCCGAATGCTCATGTAGTTCGTCCGAAAAATTATCTCTCATATTTTTTCTCCCAATAAAGATATATCTATATCGACAAACATAATCTATTCTTTGACATACTCCTTATGCTAAAGCTGATAAGGATTCTTCTTTCATTGTCCTGCCTAACGACAGCGACTCCAGAAGCTCTACCCCACAGTCCATGGGTGATTTATTTATTAAATTTCGTTCGCTTTCATCCCTATACTAAGCTATAGGGGGTTTCCCGCTCACATCTCTAAGCATTAATAAATATTTTATAAAATCAGCAACAGCCCCGCGACCACCGGGACAAATAGATATAAAATTGCTTTCGTTTTTCACTGCATCCTCAGCATCAGCAGGACATCCGGTAATTGCAGCTAATTTCATAGATGCAAGGTCATTGTCGGCATCTCCTATATAAGCAATACTATCCCAAGTTATTGCATTATCGTTGATAAAGGGATTGCATTTAATTATGGTACTAGCCGTAAGATTTGAATCGTCAGCAACACAATCAAAAGGATTCATGTTATTTGAATTAACAAGATTCTGTTCGATATAACTACTTTTATCACTAGCTCCACTTTTAATAAAAAATAAATCATTTCGCATATATGGCAATCTTTTATACTGCATCACCCCGCAATCATCATTTGCCTTTGTTAATATTAAAAAAGCTATACCACAATCTAGTAATTTGCCAATATAATGAAAATCTCTTGTGAAAAAAGATTTAATAACTTTATTGTCTTCCGATACTTGATAGATTCCATCTGTCAAGGTTCCATCGAGGTCTGAAATAACTAGTTTTATATTTTTAGATTTTTCTTTTAATCCCATAGCCTTTTCTTTTAAGCCCATATTATTAATCTCCATTTTTGGATTATTCTATCATCATTTTCATCACTTCAATAGTAAATCAGCAAAATATTTCCTAGAATAAAAAAGGACAATTCGTACTATAAAATAATTATATGTATAGACAATGTATTTACGGAATAAAAAATGAAAAAACCAGTAAACATAAGATTAGATAAAGAAATACTCAAAAAAATAAAACATATTGCTAAAAACAAAAAGACAACTTTTACACAGTTGGTTACTGATATTTTACTAGAATATATAAATAATAATTAAGAAACAATTTATGAAATGCGGAATCTATTGCATAAAGAATAAAATAAATAACAAAATCTACGTAGGACAATCAATCAAGATTAATCAAAATACTGCTCAAACAAATGTTCTTTAATATCATACAGGAGGCGTCAGAATGCTACCAAAAATTAACATTGTAGCAGAAGTGGGTTGTAACCATCAGGGTAATTTTAATCTTGCAATCGAAATGATAAAAATTGCTAAATTATGCAATGCAGATTATATAAAATTCCAAAAGCGGAATTGCGTTAAAGCTGTGCCAAAACATATGCACGATGTTCCGCATCCGTGTCCTCAAAATTCTTTTGGCGAAACTTACTTGCAGCATAGGGAAGCACTAGAATTTACGATAGATCAACATCGAGAATTAAAAAAATATTGCGAATCGATAGGCATCAAATACGCTTGTTCAGTGTGGGACATTGATTCAGCTAATGATATTATATCATTAAGACCAGATTATATAAAAATTCCAAGCGCATTGAATTACAATTTCGAATTATTAGATTATATTTTTAATAATTATGATGGAGATATCCATATTTCTTTCGGTATGATAACTAGAGATGAAATTAATTCTTTAATTACATATCTATCTCATAAAAAAGATAAAACAGTTGCCTATTGGACTACCAGTGGATACCCAGTAAAATTTGAAGAACTTTATCTATTAGAAATAGACAATCTCAAAAAACAATTTAATGAAGTTGGATATAGTGGGCATAATTTGGGAATCGCTGTTGATATGGCTGCTATTGTTTTGGGATGCACGTGGATCGAAAGACACTTTACATTAGACAGAACGGCAAAGGGAACCGACAACGCAGCATCCCTAGAGCCAACGGGGTTATCTAAATTAGTAAGAGATGCAAACGCTGTCTGTAAATCTTTACAGCATAAAAATATAGATTTAACTAATGATGAAAAAAATAATAGAAAAAAATTAAAACAATAAAAATTGTTGTTTATGGTTAATAACGGTTTCACAGACTCAGCCCCATCTTTAGAACCCCAAGGACTACAAAATCTAATTCGTGATTTGAATGCCATTCATCAGGCTATGAAAAATAAACCAGACAACCCCACGGATAAAGAATGGGAACAAAGAAACAAGCTTAGGAATTATTAACTCTCTTTAAAATAGACATAATTGAATCAAAATTATCCTTGTCATGGGGGAATAGGCAAGCCGAACAATCTTTTATCCCATCGATAATAGTATATTCTCCAGGACATTCTAAATGATACAATGGGCAGAAACAAAACTTGCATGATTGCCCCGCATAATGGCATGGATAATATTTACAATCTACGTTTTGATAAAAATAAAAACTATTACTAACAACATTTTTAATATTAATTTTTGACTGGCACTGCAGCGAACAAATAGGCATTAGTGTTCTACTATCTATAAAATGAGTTTGATTTTCGCAAAACGAACATTTAATAGAACCTTGAACCCTAATTATATCCCCATGCTGTACCTTAAAAACATCGTATACTTTAGCGTCTCTAAATAAATTATCGAATATCATTATTTTCCTTGTATTTCCGTGAAAACTATTTCTGGTTTAACAATTTTGCAAAATTCTGTATTAATTTTATCTTCAAGGTAACACCCACAATATTTACACCATTTAATCTTAATATCATTATTAGCATAGACAGTAATAAAGTAGTGTCTACCTTTTAGGCACCCCTTATTAGTTAAGTAGATAATACCCTTATCACTTAAATAGTTGCTCATGCAAGAATATCCTTGTCTCGCAAAGTATATTTTATATTTTCCATAATGAAAAAATCATCCTCATCATCAATCTGCCATGAACTATATTTATCATTGCGATATAAGATAACATCTTTTGTAAATCTTAAATTTTGAGAAACTAAATGATTTGTAAAAATAGCATACAAATTCCCATCATCATGAAAAAACATTTCATCCTCGCTCAATTCCTGTCTCATTTTACGATTATTAATATCATACGTCCATTCAATATTGTATTCATTATCTCCAGATGCTTTTGCAAAAAATGGAGTATGCTTACTAACTGTCATAATGCTATTTCTTTTATTGTTCACCATAATCGCCAGTGTATCATCAATTAGCCCATCTTTCCTAATTGGAGAAGTAGGCTGCAACATTACTATTATATCGTAATCAATATCATATTCACTAATTCTATTATGATATGCGTGAATTAGAGCGTCTTCACTTCTAGAATCACTTTGGCAGATATTTTCTGGTCTCCAAATAATATGGACATCTTTATTATACTGTTTATTATATTTATCAGTTAAATCAATAATTTTAAAGTCATTAGTAGACACTACTGTTTCATCTACAGCAGAACTATTTACTGATGCGTCAAGAGACCAATAGAACAATGGTCTGCCGCAAAACAATTTATAATTTTTCCCTGGCAATCCTTCCGAACCTTTTCTTGCAGGAATAACCGAAAGAACTTTCCATTTATCTATCATCTTTTTTATCTCCATATATTTTAATTACTTGCTCTAATGATTCGTAATTCTCACCGAATTCTAATTGGAATAGTCCCGTTGAAATATTTATTAAATCTAAATCCAAATCTTTTTGTTGTCTCATACTATTCTCTAAAGCTTTAAAATAAACGAGGAAGTCATCACAGTGTTTGTCAATTATTTTATTTTGTTTCAATTTTAAAGGAAGTTTAACCAAATCAAATTTATTGCTTTTAGCGGCTGTAACCTTTTTCTCTCCGCTAAATTCCCAATAATATCTCTTATAGTCTTTATAGCAACAATCATTGCCCACTAAAACTATTGGATTGCACCCCATAATATAAGCTAAATGTATAGCCGTTCCAGTAGAAGTCCTGGCCCCTATAATTGGCAAAGAAGCATCCTTAGTTAATACCAACCCCTTCGGATCTTTAGTTTTAGTTTTAGGATTGTACCATAATTTATGTTTGAAAAAAATTACTCTGTCAGGATGAATATGATATGCTAATTTTTTTAATTTGTCTTCATATAGTAAACATCGGCAATTTAATAATGGTAAATCTTCTATGTAATAGTTCCATCTAGTTATTCCTTCGTCATCAGAAACAAAATAATCACAAAATGGTACTTTTAATACTGCTGAATTGACTGCAATAGTGATATAATCTTTCAATAATTCGACATTTTCAAAATGCAAAGAAGGGCCAGCGCAAACAATAAATGCCATTTTATTTTTATGTTTATCTTGCAAATCTTTTAACATTATTTGACTATATCCTCATATTTTACCTTTTCGAAAACGCTTATTCTACTATGTAGGCTGCAATTATAAATATTTATATGCTTAGATTTAGCATATTCATTCAATGCAGAATAAACGTGTTGATTTAATTTAAAAATATTATTTTGCATCGAATAAGTGGCAAGGATAGTTCTTAGTGGCTTAGGTTGCTTTTCTTTAGGCCAATATTGCCAAAAATGACTAAGCCTTCCAACAAAATAATGATCAACACCTAATAAGAATATTTCATTACATCCCATTTGAATCGCCAGATCTATTGCAGTTGGAACACTACTTGTAAAGCAAAGCTTCTCTTCGTCTTGCAAATTTGATTCTAATTTTCTAGGAGAAAATACTAAAAATTCAGGAATTTCATTAAAATATTTTTCCCAGCTATCCCTAATAAGTTTTGTTGCCATGGAAGATTTTACATCTTTCCAATAGCTCCAATATCTAACTGCACTATCATTAGATACCCAATATCTATTATCAGATATTCCATCCTGCCAATCAAATTTTAGAATACTACTATTAACAGAAATAACAACATCATTAATTATAGGAGATAAGTCCAATTCAAACAAACTCGTTCCTGCCCCCACAACAAAAGCTCTACGTCCCTGATGCTTATTAATTAAAATATTATAACTTCTCATTTTCTTTCGATCATACCGCTGTCTATTAAAAATGGACTTGGATATTTTGACTGAGCGACAAAACCAAATCGGCCTTTACTAAAACGCTTTGAACAATATGACAATTCTAAATGTTTCTCTGCCCTAGTCATACCGACATAGCATATTCTTCGCTCCTCTTCTATTGCGTCTTGAATTTCTTCTGGTGTTTCCGCTTCGCTAATAGCTAAATAATGGGGCATTAAATCCTTTTCCATACCAACCATAAATACTATCGGATATTCTAGCCCCTTCGCTGCATGAATAGTCATAAGGCTTACGGAGTTTGGACTTGCTTCTTGATCCGACTGAGTAATCAATGCTATATTTTGCAAATAATTACTAACCGAATTATTGCTTTTTGAAAATTCATTAACATTAACTATTAAATCTTTTACGTTATCAATGCGTTCATTAACCCCGCCAATAGATTCTTCCCTTAGTCTCAAATGATTATAATAGTCAAAGCCATCAATATAATATTCTAATCTATCAGCTATTGTGTTACCATCAGGAAATTGATTTGTATATATACTATACATCTTCTTTGCCAGCAGCGCCACTCTTCTGTTTGAAGAAGTTTGCAACTTCTCGCATGAATCGATTAAATTAAGTTTATTATCATCGGCATAATTTTCAACGAAACCAATTGTTTGATCTCCGACACCAGCAAACAAAGCAGATAATCGAGAAAAAGCAATTGAATCATTCGTATTCACAGAAAATGTCAACATAGCTAAACAGTCTTTAATTTCTTTTCTATCAAAATAGTTAAACCCCCCTATAACAGTAAAGGGTATTTTATTGTTAGCAAAAACATTCTGTAAATCAACCGACAATCGATTTAGTCTATACAGTATAGCTATATCAGAAAATTCATAACCAAGTTCATTAATAAGATAATTAATTCGTTGAGATATATGCTCCGCTTCATCTCTCGCTGAATCAGCTACATACAAAGTTACTTTATCTCCCGATGCATTATCAGTTTTAAACTCGATGGGTAAATGCGATCTATTATTTCTAATTAACTGATCAGCGACTTTGATAATTTGAGGCGTTGACCTATAATTATTGCCAAGCTTTATATTTTGACAATCTTTATTAGAACTAATAAAGTCTAATATATTCTGATACCTCGCTCCTCGGAAACGATAAATAGATTGGCTTACATCACCTATGAGCATAATATTTTTATATTTATTAGAAAGTGATTTTAAAATACAAAACTGAATGTAATTAGTATCTTGGAATTCGTCTACTTGTATGTACATAAATATATTCTGCAATTTAGTTAATACATCATTATGCTCTTCTATTAAACTATTAAATTCGTACAGTAATCCACTAAAATCTATTAGATTAGATTGCTTAAGTTTTGCAAAATAATTTTCAGCAATTTTAACATATAAAGGATTATCAAAACGATCTAATATTTGTTCTAAAGTTTCATTATTTTCTCTGGCTAAATTAATTTGACTTGTGATATATGGGACATTTATATCATCTGCTTTTTTGTCTTTCCCCATGGCCCTGATGATTTTTTCAATCAAACTCTTTTGACCATCACTGTCTAAGATAGTAAAATCTTTGGTATATCCTATTTTATTGGCATAAACCCTTAAAATAGAAGCACAAAAAGCATGGAATGTTCCAACAAAAAAATCAAGACTTTCTACACACAATCGGGTATGAAGTCTTTCCTTCATTTCTCTAGCTGCCTTATTTGTAAATGTAATGCAAAGGATATTCTTAGGATTAATTCCTTTTTCTATTAATCTGGCAGTTCTTTCAGTTAAAACTCTTGTTTTTCCACTTCCGGGAACGCTTGTAACTAAAGCAGGGCCATCAAAATGCTCAACCGCTTCTTTCTGTTTTTCGTTTAGATCCATCATCATTTCCTTCTTTTGTAAATTGATATAGTTCAGTAGGGTTAAATATACCAATTCTATCAAACACTAAAACGCTATTATCATAAATTTTAACCCTTGGCAAATCATCAACATCATGCTCGTCACAAAAATCTTGCGTATCTTCCGCATAGGCATCAATATAATAAAAATCTATATCAGAATTAGAAATAATCTTATCATCAGCTAACATAAGCAGCATAACTTGACATGTTTCACAAGATGGGCTACCAAAAAATAGCATTTTCATTTTAAGATTTATCCTTCGGACTCTTTCAGTTTCTTCTCAACTTCAAAGAAAGGAAAAGCATCAAGTTTATCATGAAGGTTTTGATATGATTCTAATGACTTATCTTTTAAATCCTTAAAATCTTCTTCCTTTAAAGCTGCTTTCATTTGCAAATTGATTTCTTTGCCTTGCATTTTTTGGCAAAAATCATTTAGTAATTCAGTAGATAGAACTAAAGGTTTGCCCTCTTTGTCTTTAAAACCCATAGCTATAGACAGATCAAGAGGTAGCCAAGCAAGAGTTAAAACTTTATGCTCATCCAGAGTTTCTATTTTCCAAAATACTAAATTTTCTTTTTCCGAATACGAACTCTCTAAAATCTTGACTCGCTTATTCTGTTCCATCTTTTTCTCCTATTTTTTTCGAAACAAAAGACATAGCTTTTATAATAAATTCCTCTTTTTCAAATACATCACCATATTCTTTTATAATGGTAAGGCCAGATAGTAAAGTATCATCAAGATATCTCAATATAACATTATCATGATATGTTCTATAACTACCATCTGCGCCATCATGAATTTTATTAAATGGGACTCCAGTTCGCTGTTCCAACTTCTCCATTTTCTTCCATAGGACATCTATATCGTCTTTAGTAAATTCTTGATCACCTTTAATAGAGACTAGTTTACACTGTTCAACATATTTAGGACCATAAATAAAGCCAGGATTTGCTTTTAATTTTTCAGCTCGTTTACTAAATTCTTCTTCAGGAATAATTCCATAAGTACGACAATTAAAAGATCTATATTTATGAATTAAACAATGCTTTGTTTCGAAATCCCAGAAAACACAAGTCTTTATCAAATCTTTTGACAGATAATTTCTAAAACTTGATTCAATTATTTTAATAACCTGATCTCTAGTTAACTCTGGCAAAGCAAACTTCCAGACATAATTGAATTCGACTAAAAGGACTTGCGGGGAATTGCATTTACAGCAAATAGCCCCGCATCCATTTTCCTTACAAATATTTTCCATGCACCCTGTAGTGTCAGGAATAGATGCATAAATTTTTTCTAGATCTTTATAAATCTCCGACTTCCCGATGTTGCTTGAAAATGTTACCATGATTTTCCCTAACTAAATTTCTAAGGCATCAAAACCCTGTTCTGTTATTGCTTTATTATCTTCTGTATTTTTCACCGTTATATCATTATCATTATCTATTTCTACATCATTTTTAAATCCATCTTCAAAAGACACCGAAAGACTATCCCTGTCATCTTCCCTCTTGACACAGCCAGGAACTTTTCCTCTCTTTTGTAGTTCTGTTAAAATATTATTCAATTCAGTTTTCTTAATAATGGGCTTATGTTCAACAACCCTTTCATAATCATCTTTAGGCAATTCTTCTTTTAGAAATGAAAGTAGATCATCTTCATTTAGAATATCCCACTTGCCTTTAACTTTTCTAAGTCCTACTTTGCCAACTCCTGGAAAAGTTAATGATTTTTGCTCAATTGCAATAAGAGTACTCTTTATAACTTCTTGCAACTTAGCCTTATTATTTTCTAACTTAGAAACTTCATTGGCAATTGATTCTATTCTATTTTTCTTTAATTTCTTAAAGAATTCTAATTTACTATCAATACTATCTATTATTGATAGTATCTTCTCAATATCGCATTCATTCTCTAAAGGTTGAACGCTGTCTTTGCTAATTAAATCAAAAATCTCTTTTAAATTGCTCATTTTATTCCTCCTTTGAAATTAGTGACATAGTTAGACGGTTTAACTATGCCACTTAAATTGGTTCTTACGCTTCGTTTTCTATAGTCTCTACTTCAATTACAATAGCTGTTCTGTCTTCATCTGCAGTAAAATGAACAGTTTGAAATGATGCAGTCATAATGAGAGACAACCCTTTTTTCTTTGCTTCGCCATTTGCTACAATTTGTGACTTAACAGCATTGTTAATAGCCGCCGCGCCGACACATCTAAGTTTTGCTACTCCATGTTTTTCAACCACAACAAGCATAGCCGAAGCTAACTTTTTGATATAATCTTTAGTATCTCTTTTTTCTCCAATATTCCCTTTTACCAACAACAAAGTTGGATCTTTTGCATTGTCGTTAACTGCTTCTGTTTCGTAATTCATAATTTTCTCCTTATAAATATATATATTCAACGAATTATCAACTTTACTACTACAAATATATCGACTTATTTTTAATGGAATAACAAACTACCATAAAAATCTTTTCTAATTTTTTCAAAATTAGCAGCATCCCAAATAGCTGAATTATGACATACTTTCTTAAATAAACATTTTCTACATTCAAAACAATCTTTAGATGCTGGTCTAGGAGGGGGAAGCAAATTATGCTTTGCCATTTCTTTCATCATTGTAGCCTGCTTCACAACATCAGCATAAATAGTGTCGGTATTTTTATGAATCTTAAATGCCAAAGCATCAGACTTATTCTTATTTTCATAAATTAAAACTCCATACTCACATCCTAATATATTAGCATATATAGTTAACTGTATAATATATGCTGGATCCGGACCATGGCTCTTAGTTTTTACAAAATTATTATCATTTGCAGTTTTCATATCAACTACGATGGGTTTTTCAGGAATGCCACCCAAATTCATAGTAAACCCCAGGTCGCTATATTTACTATATTCTACATTAGAAAAATCTAAAATCATATCAGCATGCCCGTGAAAATTAAGCTCATCACTATGAACTAAAACTTCTTCATAGTAAAATTCAGTATGTCCACACATACATTGTAAGGGTTTAAAAACTCCCAAAACATTTTCTTTTCCATATACTCTAGGTTTAGAGTTTTTATAAATCTCATCAATACTAATTTGAGAAATTGATCCATCGTCATTAATCAATCTGCACAACGGATTTTGACATCGCCAAACCCCTCTTAAAACTCCTATATCCTCAAAATATTTAGCCCATCTAGCATGCATATTATGGCCCTTATCAAAAAGCCTAAGTATTTTACCAGCCATCTTCTCCTTCGGCATAACTAGTCCACCCACTCCATTTTCTGCATATTTTAAATATTGCATATTTCTTAAGCAATGTCCAAATGCGCTAGGATGATAACTAGAAAATCCTCTAGGAGGCCCATTTTCTTTACGGTATTGACAAAATGCATCTACTAAATCAACTAAAACATCAGCTTCTTCACAATTCTCATAATACTCATATAATTTCATTGTATTCCTAACTAACTCCATATAAATAGTTCGTTTTAGATTTTTTCAGCAATTTGACAAAGTTTTTTGCCCCCTGTTGTTTGATAAAATCATCAGGATCTACTTTTGTAGGCAATTCAACAGGTATTAAATCAATTCCAAAAATAGTAGAAAAACTTCTCTCTCTAGCAATTTCAATAATACGTCCGGCTGCTTCGTCTCCAGCCCTATCTTTGTCAAAAATTAAATATATTTCTTGACAATACCTAGCCAAAATAGCAATTTGCATCAACTGTGGAGCGCTACCTAAGATTCCAACAGTACATTTAAAATTATTTGAATGCAACACTTGGGTGTCAATTTCGCCCTCAACTATAAATACTTTCTTATTTCTGATGATATGGTGTTTTGCTACATTCAGCCCATATAAATAATATTTTTTAGGAAATGCTTCATGGAAAAATTTCCAATCACTGCTCTTCCAATCTCTAGATGAAATAGCAACTAAGTTATTATATTGATCATAAAGAGGAAAAATAATACGACCAGCAAACTCATGCCTTTTTCCACCTGGCCCTGTTACCCAAGGGGGCATAAATCCAACCTTAAAATCTTGTAAAACAGTTGGATTTATGCACCTTGTCTCGGTTAAATACGTATAGGCTTCTTTCCCTACGTCGCTGTATAGCTCCTGTGAAGCTAAATCAACTATTTTTTGCCTTTCTACGTCTGGTAGTCTCTTTCTCATTTTCCTCTGCTTTTCCCACATTATCAGCATCTTCATTGACGATTGTAATATTATTATCTGCCACATACTTAGCAATTTCAGGCGGGAGTATAATAGATTGCAGTTCGGCCTCTTTTACTATATCAGCAACTAAAGATTTCTGCAATGCATTATATTTTATATGTTCAATAAAATTCTTTTTACCATCGATCTTTATATCATTCCAACTAAAAGAACCCTTATAAACTTTTATAAGTTTTAATTGACGCCCCACTCCGAACATAATTTCCTCAATATCAGGAAAATATGACTCATAATAAATAGGAATTTCAAGAGCATCGGAAAAAGGCTTGGCAAACCTATTTTTTGACAGCCTAACAATTGCTCTTCTTCCTACTAAAATATTTTCACCGTTTTCATTAGCAGCATAAATATCTGCATCTTTTCCACCTTTTTTGGATATCCTAACTCTCAACGATGCATTATGCTTTAATGATCGACCACCAGGCGTTGTCTCTGGTGAGCCAAACAAAACTCCGATTTTTTCTCGAAGCTGGTTAATAAAAACAACTAAAGTATCATGAGCTTTAGCATAGTTAGTTACTTTTCCTAAATTTTCTGACATCAATCTTGCAAGCAATCCGATTTTTATATCTTCAGCACTTGCTTCCATTCTTGCTCTTGGAACTAGGTTTGCAACGCTATCAACTATAATCACAGCAACCCCGGCTTTACAAAGTTCTATTATAGCGTCAAATACTTGCTCAGCATAAAATGGTTCATCAGGTTTTTCTACATTAACCATATCAGAATATATTAACTTATCGGAATCAACTCCATTAATAATCGCCAGGCTGTCTGAATAAGATTGTTCAGTATCTATCCAGGCGCATGCTAATCCCATTTTTTGAGCGTTTCCAACAAGCCGATAACAAAGGCTTGATTTGCCGCTGCCTTCTTCTCCGAAGAATTCAACAACTTTGCCTCTTGGAATGCCAACAGCGGTTGGATCATAACTATCTAAAGCATCTAAATTTACCGATTCTGGCTTTACTCCATTTTGAATAACAAAATCCAAATCAAAATGTCCGGTGGGGACCAAGCCCTTTATATTGGCTGAAGCCCCCATCCGTACAAAACCTTTTAAGTGGGAAATTGCTAAATCAATTGAATCTTTTGATTTTGCCATATTAATTTATCCTTTCCCCCATATTAAAAATCTAAATCATCATCAGTTACTTCAACAGCGTTATTATTATCGAAATCCAAATCATCATCTGAATTGGGCGATCTCTCTTCTGAATTATTATTAAAATTACCCAACAACCTATTCTCGGCATCTTTAATATCATCTACTGTTTTAAAAATTTTCTCCAAATCATATAGATTATTCTTAACCAAAACTTTTTCATCAGGCGTCAATACAGTCGGCTTATCAAACTTAGTTTCATAGCGACGTTCTTTTCCATCTCCAGTAGCCTTAATGATAAAATCTGCACCCTCTTGCCCGCCAGGATTCTTTTGAGTATGAGCATAATATGATTTAAATTCCTTAAAAATACTATCTGGACCCTGGAGGATTCTAATAACATTATCTTCTCGACAAATAACATTAACTGCATACTTCTCGCTAGCACGCAACCCCTTATATTTTTTAAATAGCTCAATAAAGTCATTGGGATCTGTAACTGTAACTGAACGATATCTCCCATCAACCTGCATTCCAAGTTGAGTATAGTAATAAGGCTTTCCTAATGGGCGAACAGCATGAGAACTCCCATTAGTAAACTTGACATACTCTGCGAGACTGCCTGTTCTTTTATTTTCAGGATGAGTCTTGTTTAAACTACTGTACTTATTATTTCCTTCAATGCTACCCCAATCAATTTTACCCATCATTATCTCCTTTTTGTTTAAAAGTTATATTATATATTATATATCATCATAGTTCACTTCGCCAGGTTTTCTATTCTTTTTCCTATAAATTTTTATTTCTTTTTCCTGGCTACTAGTATTAAAAAATACATCTGTACTCGCATTAACATCACTAGGTAATGAATCGAAACTTCTTAGTCCATCAGGAATTTTAACATCGCCCGACTTATCAGTATCAACTACTTTTGACTCTTTATAGTCAATTACTCTTGATTCTTTATAATCAACTTTATTCCCCATCCTTTCTATGTTTTTTTCAGGCATAGCAATCGTTACCCTTCGAGACAAGCACTCAAATGCCCCATCTAAAGTTTTGCTAACTATTTCGGCTGACTTATGTAAACTCCGCAACTTCTGAAAATAAATTTCCATATCTACCATATGCTCGTATATTAACCCGTCTTGTTTAATTGCCGGTTTTTCGTATTGCGTTTTAGCTAACAGACCATGTAATAAATCTATAGAACGCTCCCAAAGGAAATATTGAGCATTGCAATCAATTTGTATTTCCTTAATCCTATCTTTAAATCTCTGTACTAAATTCATCTGTTCGGCAATAGCTTTGAAATCAAACGTAACAATAGATACATCAATCGCAGAATCCCTTAATTCTTTCATCAATTTCTCAAAAGGAAGTTTTCCCCCCACTAAAATATTTTTAATAAGATTTGCTTTTTGCTTGTAAAAAATATCATATTTAGAATGTGGAGATTCCAACTTCCATTCGTCACTAAGACAAAAACTTTCTAAATGACTTTCAGATACTATCTCATTTGCATTATAATCTTCCTGATTTAAATTATCTTTATCTGGCTCTATTTTAAGAACCGTATCCGCATTATTTTTATTTATAAGATCAATAGGTAAAATTTCTGTTTCTGTTTCTGTTTCTGTTTCTGTTTCTGTTTCTGTTTCTGTTTCTGTTTCAACTCTTGTATTCATATTTGTA
>Ga0265293_10004285_pt1 | contig 25315 bp, 40 predicted proteins | sample Munlanlewell138R_FD_192505 | JGI IMG/M metagenome (GOLD analysis project Ga0265293, IMG submission 192505) | Leachate microbial communities from a municipal landfill in Southern Ontario, Canada - Leachate well 138R | ecosystem: Engineered > Solid waste > Landfill > Unclassified | place: Canada...
TACATTTATATCCGCTAAAGCGCTAAGCGCAGCATTAACCTGGGGAAGACCCCCATCAACAATAATTAGATCCGGTCGATTATTGTTGTCGGAATATCTACGAGTAATTACTTCATACATTGTTGCAACATCATTGCTACCAACAACTGTTTTAACCTTAAATTTTCTATATAACTTTCTTGCAGGTTTCCCATTAATAAAAACAACCATTCCTGATACTGGGCTAGCACCAGATATATTGGAATTATCAAAAGCTTCAATATGATTAATCGGAGCTATACCTAGTAATTCTTCTAATGTGTTTAATGCTCCTCTTGTCTTATTAAACTCTATTTTCTTTTTCTTCAGAAGCTCATCGATTTTATTCTTGGCATTTTCAGAAACTAAATTAACCATCTCCAGATTTTTCCCACGTTTAGGAACAAGTATCTTGTGATTTATAACTTTTTCTAGTTCATCAATTTCAATATTGGGAACCATTATACTTTGAGGAAGGGGGTTATTCTTATCAATATAAAATTGAACAATAAAATCTTTTAAAATTTCTTTTTCGTCACCTATTTTATCAAATAAAAAACCGTTTCTCTCAATAAGCTTTCCTTCTCTTAAATGAAACACTTGAATACTCACTACTTCTTCATCAAAGTAATATCCAAAGACATCGGTGTCTAGTGTAAAACCATCCATTTTTTGTCTTTCCGATAGCAGATTTAAATCCCTAATCAAATCACGATATTCAATGGCTTTCTCATAATCTAATTTAACACTTGCTTCTTCCATAAGAATGTTTAGATTCTTAAGTTCATCTCTTGCATTACCTTTAAGAATATTATTTACTTTTTGACGTAAGTCATCATAAATACTTGGATCAATATTATTAATACATGGTGCTAAACATTGACCTATATGGTAATACAAGCACTCTTTTTTGGGTATTTTTTTACATTTAACAAACGGATATACTCTATTAAGCATATCCACAGTATCCTTTGCAGCCTTAGCATTAGGATATGGCCCATAATACTTACCTAACTTTTTATTAGTTTCTCTTGTATATATTAGTTTGGGGTATTTTTCATCAGTAACACAAATATAAGGGTAGGTCTTATCGTCTGTTAACATTATATTATATTTAGGTAAATGTTTTTTTATTAAATTTAATTCTAATATATAAGCTTCAATCTCACTAGAAGTTATGATGTATTCAAAATCATTAACTAGTGAAACCATTTTTGTCGTTTTGGCATCATGACTTCCAACAAAGTAACTCCTTACCCTGTTATATAAATCTTTAGCCTTACCAACATAAATAATGTTATTATTAATATCCTTCATTAAATAACATCCCGGCTTATGCGGGATTGTTTGCAATTTTTCTTTCATATATATCACAACCTATAAACATTTTAGCATACAAACTTATCAATATCAAGGCAAAACAAATTAAAAAGGTGAAATTATTCACCTTTATTTTTAATATTCTTTAAAATACTTTCAATTCTATTTCCCTGTTCGAAAGAATCATCAAACTTAAAACGTAAATCCGGAGTTTTTCTCACTTCTAAACGTTTACTAAGTAAACCTTTAATAAAGCCTTTGGCTTCATTAATGTTTTCTCCAGTTGCAATAACTTGGTTTTGATCTCCTAAAACAGTATAATACACTGTAGCAATAGATAAATCATTAGTAAGATTTACATTAGTTATTGTAACAAATTTTAATCTATCATCTTTAACATCATTAGAAATGATAGTTGCAATTTCTCTTTCTAAAATCTTTTCTAATCTTTCTCTCTTATATGCCATATTATTTCACCTTAGCCATTACAAATGCCTCAATCACGTCGCCAACTTTAATATCATTAAAGTTTTCAATAGTCATTCCACATTCATAACCCAATTTTACTTCTTTAATATCATCTTTAAATCTCTTAAGGGAAGATAGTTTTCCTTCATAAACAACAATTGAATCACGAATCAAACGAACCTCAGAGTTACGACCAATTAATCCATTAGTAACATAACATCCTGCAATAGTACCAATCTTAGATGCCTTGAATGTTTCTCTAACTTCTGCTTGACCGGTAACTTTTTCTTCAAACACAGGATCTAACATACCCTTCATTGCTGATTCAATGTCTTCTAACAACTTATAAATAACATTATATAAACGAACTTCAATTCCTTTTTCTTTTGCTAAATCAGTTATCATACTCTTAGGTCTAACATTAAAACCAATAATAATTGAATTAGATGCAATCGCTAAAGAAATATCCGTTTCTGTAACAGTACCTACAGCAGAACGAACAATTGATATTTTAGCCCCTGCAACTTCAACTTTCTCAAGTGAGTTTTTCAAAGCTTCAATAGATCCTTGAACGTCTGCTTTAATAATAATATTTAATTCCTTATCACTATCATCTAAGCCATCAAATATATTGGCTAAACTAACAGCTTTACCAACACCTTTAGATTCATTAAATGCTCTAATTAATCTCTCTTCAGCAACTAATCTTGCTGTTTTTTCATCTTCAAATACCATGAAATGATCCCCTGCATTTGGAACTTCCTCAAGCCCTGTAACCTCTACAGCTTTTGAAGGAAGAGCAGTCTTAATATTTGATAAGGTTTCATCAGTCATTGCTCTAATCTTACCATGAGTATTACCAACAACAATAGGATCCCCAACTTTAATTGAACCATTTTTAACAAGTAATGTGGCTACAACCCCACGTCCACGATCAAGCTTAGCTTCAAGAACAGTACCAATACCCAATCTATTTGGGTTAGCTTTAAATGACTCAACCTCAGAAACAAGTAAAATCATTTCTAATAAATCATCTACACCAGTACCAGTTAAAGCAGAAAGTTCAACAAAAATAGTGTTGCCTCCCCAATCTTCACTAATCAGGTTTAGGTTAGCAAGTTCTTGTTTAACCCTCTCTGGATTCGCAGATGGCTTATCAATTTTATTAACAGCAACTATGATTGGAACCTTAGCTGCTTGAGCATGTTCAATAGCTTCTCTAGTTTGTGGCATAACACCATCATCTGCAGCAACAACTAAAACAACAATATCAGTTACTTCAGCTCCTCTAGCACGCATTTCAGTAAATGCAGCATGCCCAGGAGTATCTATAAAAGTAATGAATTTGCCATTTTCTTTAATTTGATAAGCACCAATATGTTGAGTAATTCCACCAGCTTCACCAGCAGTAACTTTAGTGTTTCTTATTCTATCTAATAAAGTTGTTTTACCGTGGTCAACATGACCCATTATGGTAACAATTGGTGGTCTTTCAACAAGTTGATCTTCATCATCAACAATATCAAAATTTTCAAACTTTGTTATGTCAGTCTCTATCTCATCTTTTATATCATAGCCAAAATCCATAGCAACTAACTCAACAATATCTTTTTCAATAACTTGAGTTGCACTTGCCATATAACCTAACATAATTAGTTTTTTTACAACTTCTCCTACAGAAACGCTTAAACCATCAGCAATCTTTGCAACGGTCATACCATTACTATAGTATAAGATTTTGCTGTCTTTATCTTTTTCCTGAGGAATGTTAGCTTGTCGATTCTTTGTAGATTTAGATTTTGTTTTTTTAATGTTTTTAATTCTAGTGAATTGTTTAACATCTTCTTCATAATCCACATATGTATCATCATATACTCTTGATAATTCAACATCATTCACATTTTTAGTTTCGGGTTTAATCACTTTTTCTTCTTCAACTTCCTCAGTTTTTTTAGTACTAATTTTTTCTTTCTTTGTTTCTACTTCTTTTTTGGTTTCTACTTTATTCTCTTTAGATGAGTCAACCTTTTTCTCCAAAGGTTTTTCTTCTTTTTTAACTTCAATTTTTATGTCTTCTTTTTTTGTCTCAACTGTTTGAGGTTTCACTTCTTTTTCTACTGTTTTCTTAGCTTTAATTGGTTTAATTTCTTTATTATAAACCTTACTTAGCTTTTTAATTATTGCTTTGTCAATTTCCGTATCAATATCTGCTGTAATACCTACATTTTCTAATTTACCAATAAGCTCCTCAGCTTCAATATTTAATACTTCAATTATTTCTTTTACTTTCATATAATCACCCCATTAATCTTTCTAAGGCATCATAGAATCCTTTATCAGATACACCGATAATTTTTCTAGGCTTACCTAAGGCTGATGATAACTCTTCACTTGAAAAATCAAGATTGCACACCACCTTATAAAAATAACATTTCTTATCAAATTTATCGATTGTTTTACTAGATGCATCATTAGCAACAAAAACAATTTTTAATTTGTTTTTAGAAAGTGCCATAGTTACATTATCTTCACCTGTAACTATACACCCCGCTCGATTTGCTATTCCTAATAAGTTCAACACTTTTTGCCTCATTACTTTTCCTCGATTCTTTTTAATAACTCCAAGTAAATTTCATCAGGCACTTTCACTTCTAAATGACGACTTAAAATATTCTTTGTCTTAGCTATTTCAATTGCTTCCTTAGACTTAGAAATATATGCTCCTCTACCATTTAATTTACCTGTTGGATCAATTTTTATCTCACCTTCAGGAGTACGGACAATTCTAAACATCTCTAATTTAGGATATGGTTGATTTGTGGCCAAACATTTTCGAATAGGAACTTTTCTTTGTTTTTGCACAAGTATTACCTCCTTAATTATTTACATTATATTTGAAATCGATACCCTCATCATTGGCATCACTTAATTTTTTGATATCAATTTTCCAGCCTGTAGCTAAAACGGCTAATTTAGCGTTTTGACCTTTACTTCCGATTGCTAAAGAGAATTGATCATCATTTACAATAACAGTTGCTTTTTTATCTCTATCATCAGTCATTACACTAATCACACTCGCTGGACTTAAAGCTTCAGCAATCAAATCTACTGGGTTTGATTTCCAAATAAAGATATCAATTTTTTCTCCACTTAAAGCATTGTTAATTGATTTAATGCGGCTTCCACCACTACCAACACATGCTCCTTTTGGATCAATATCACCATTAACACTAATTACACCAACTTTTGTTCTCTTGCCAGGATCTCTTGCAATACCCATAATTTCAATTTCTCCACTAGCAACCTCAGGAATATTAAGTTCAAATAATTTACGAACAATTTCTTTATTGCTTCTGGAAATAAATACTTTAGGGCCTTTACCAGTCTTCTCGACTTTAGTGATATATACCTTTTTTTCTTCCCCAACAAAATAATCCTCATTAGAAAGAGCATCTCTTAATGATAAAGTAGCCTCAACTCCCTTACCAATAGATAAGGTAATGAATTTATCATTTTTAGCAACAACTCTACCAGTAATAATTTCTCCAACCTTGTCTTCAAAAAAGCTAAATGCTTCTTCTCTCTCTAGTGATTTTAATTCATTTAATAAATTTTGTTTAAACATAGATGCTGCTTTACGAGTAAATACCTTCATGTTTACTTCTTCTCTAAATTCAGATCCGATCTTAACGCGACTTCTTTTATCCATTGCTTCCTCAAGAGTAATCTGTCCTCTTGGCCCTTCTGGATCTACTTCCTCAACAACTGTATAATAATCATAGAACTTAATTTTCTTTTTTTCATAATCAGTCTCTATTTTAATTAAACCTTTATAAGGCACATCACTATTCTTGCAGGCAATTTGCATTGCAAGTTCTACTTTATTTAAAACATCTTCAATATTTAAACCACGATCGTCAGCTATATGCTCTAGTGATTCAAAAAAATCTTTGCTAATCATAATTCCTCCTAAAACTTTACAGCATGACGAATGCTGCTAATTAATTTTCTTTCTATTTCGAATTTTTTAATTCTACCTTTTATATTACATTCAATAACAATATATTCTTCTTCAACGTATTTTAAGTATCCGATAAACTCTTTTAAATTATCAATTTTCTCATATGTTTTAACACATATGTACTGATTGATTGCATCTAATAAGGCTTTTTCATTTTTAATTGGCATTTCTAAACCAGGGCTTGATACTTCCAAAAAATATTCTTCTTCAGTAAAATCAACCTCATCCAACTTTAAACTAATCATTTCATTTAGTTTTGCGGACTCATCAATAGTTAAACCTTCTTTTGTATCAGCAATAATTCTTAAAATATAAGACCCTGCTTCTTTTACCCATTCAATGTCAACTATCTCAATTTGTGATTTTCTACCACATTCATTGATAATTGGAGATACAACACTTAAAATATCCATTATTTATATACTCCTTACTAAAATTGATACAAGGGAGTGAGACAAGCTCACTCCCTAATTCGTTACTTTATTATACCACAAAATAGGGAGCATGTCAAAAGAAAAGTTAAAAGATAATATATAAACGAATAATTCCTACTTATAAATACCAATTTATAGGTTCATCACCATTATTTTCCAAAAAATAGTTAATTCTAGAAAACGGCTTACTCCCAAAAAAACCTCTATAACTTGATAAAGGACTCGGGTGAGGACTCTTAATTACAAGATGATTATTGCTTTTATTAATTAATTCTTCTTTTCTTATTGCATCATTGCCCCACAAAACAAAGGCAATCCCTTTCTTATTATTACTAATATAGTTAATCACATAATTGGTAAACATATCCCATCCAAATTCAGAGTGACTTTTGGGTTTTTTCGCCTCTACTGTTAAAATAGAATTTATAAGTAATACCCCTTGCTTTGCCCAATTGTTTAAGTCAGGATCGATATTCCCCTTAATATCGCTATGAAGTTCTTTAATAATATTTTTTAATGATGGAGGAGTTTTTACACCTGGATTAACCGAAAATGCTAAACCATTAGCAACACCCTCATTAAAATAAGGGTCTTGACCAAGAATAACTACTTTCAACTTATCATAGTCGCACAAATTAAAGGCCCTAAATAAATCTTCTTGTTTAGTGTAAACTATACTTTCTTCATATGCTTTTAGGACTTTGGATCTTAGATTCTGATACCACTCAAGGTTTTTTAATTCTTCTTCGATAAATCTCCATGAGCAATTATTTATCATAAACATATATAACCTACATAAAATGATTCATGATAATTCCACCAGCAATAGCTACATTTAAAGACTCTAATTTGCTATTAATTTTAATCTTAACGTTAAAGTCGGTTTTATTTAAAACTTCTTCTTTAATGCCACTAGCTTCATTACCAAGAATAATCGCATACTTATTTACTCTGTTTATATCATTTAGATACTTGGAACTCTTCAAAGATGTTCCTATTATCATCACATTGTTTTCCTTTAATTCATCTATTGCTTTAGAAATATCACAAATAACAATATTAATATTAAAGATTGCTCCTTGAGTGCTTCTTATAACTTTATCATTATAAATATCAACAGAATCATCAGATACTATGACAGTATCTATATTAAACCCTAAGGCACTCCTAATTAGAGTCCCCATATTTCCAGGGTCACTAATATTATCTAAAATTAGGAACCGATCACCACTAATACTACTTTCTACCATATCACAAACTCCAACTATACCTTGAGGGGAAATAGTGTTTGTAATCTTTTTTATTATTTCATTCGTAACTAAAATATTATTAACACCATCAATATAGTCTTCTTCTTTTGTTATTAAGACTGTATTTAAGCGATTTATCTTATTAGCTTCATTAATTAAATGATATCCTTCAACTAGAAATTGCTTATTAATTTGTCGATATTTTTTATCACTTAATTTAGCCAGATCCTTAATGATATTATTTGATAATGAAGTTATTTTAATCATGTTAGATTACCATGTAAAACTGTAAAGTACAAATAAATTACCATTCCCAATGTTAAAATACTTTGAATAATCCAAATCCATTTTAAAACCTTCTTAGCATATTCTTGACGATTATAATTTACATAAATCGTCCAAGTTACAAAAAAGTTCACTAACGGTAAAGAGTATATTGTAAGAACAACCATTGCATTAAACAAGAAATTTGACCCCTCAGTTGCAACAACATTCAAAGCATCAGAAAATGAATCAATTATAAAGTTTGCAAATGCCATCCATAAATAATATGACCCTACAGGGAAAAATATAATAAATTGCACAACAGCAAAAATAATTATCCATAAAGGTAGTTTATCTAAATTAGATTTACTATCTTTAATTATTTGTTTTCTTTCTTTTAGTAACTCTTTATACTTGGCTTTTAAATCAGCAAACTCACTTAATAGTTCTTCATTTGATTCAACAGCTAATTTCATATCTAACTGATCAATCAAAACCTCGACTTCTTGAAGTTCTAATTCTATCTTTTCTAAATCAGATAATTCTTCAACATTTAATTCTACTTCTTCTAGTAATTCTTTTTCTTCCATTTCGTACCACCTCTTTATTAATTATAGCATAAAAGTCATGAAATATAAATAAAAAAAGTGCAAATGCACTTTTTAAATTGTAAATTTATCATCATTAAAAATTGATGTTGGATTTAAGTAACTTAACTTATATTTTTTAATCTCACTTATTGCGATATCAATATCTTCATCTAAATCGCATTTTGCTTCTTCCCTAATTACCAATTTCAAATTTGGTTTAATTATTGGGTGTTCGGGAACAAATACAGTACAACAATCTTCATATGGCCTAATTGATATATCAAAGGTGTTTATTTTTTTTGATAATTCAATTATTTCTTCTTTATCATAAGTAATTAAAGGTCGCATAATTGGATAGTTGGTTACATCATTAACCACTCTAATACTTTCTAAAGTTTGAGAAGCAACTTGCCCAATACTTTCCCCGTTGATGATACAATCAATTTTGTTTTCTCTAGCAAACTTATCTGCAATTTTATACATAGCCCTACGCATTAATGTAATAATATAATCCCTATTGGCATTCATATGTATCTTTGTTTGAATGTTAGTAAACGGAACTACATATAAATCAATTTTGCCATCGAGCATATAAACACTCAACCCTTCAACAAGTTCAATTACTTTTTGTAATGACATGTCTGAAGTATGTGGTGGAGATGCAAAATGTATTGCTTTTAAATTAACACCTTTTTTAATAGTCAAAAATCCGGCTACTGGAGAATCAATTCCACCACTCATCATAAGCAATCCTGACCCGGCAATTCCACTAGGATACCCTCCAAGACCTTTTATACTATTGGTATAAATATATGTACCTTCTGTTCTTAAATCAACTTGCAACCTAAGCTCTGGGTTCCTTACATCAACACTCATTCCTGCTATTTCAGGCAAAACAAGTTTAGCAACTTGTTGAGATATTTCAATTGAGTTTAGAGGATAATTTTTGTTTCCTCTATTTGTTTCTACTTTAAATGTAAACTCCTTATTTGGCTTTACACTGTTAATTACTTCAATAGCGCCTTTTGCTATTGATCTTATATCACTATCAACCTTCTTACACAAGCTATAACTATATAAACCAACAACTGTATTAAGACGATCAATAACAATTTGATAATCAGTTCCATTTAAATATATATAGAAACGATGGTTAGAATGTGAATATGTAAGACTATCCAAATCTCTACATTTATTCTTTATATTTTCAACCATTTTTCTTAAAAACTGATAATAGTTTTTCTTTTTTAAAGTCATTTCACCGAAGCGAACTAATATCATATCATACATCTATATTAACCTCATTAAACTTTCTATTAACTTATCTATATCATTTAGTGATGTGTTTTTACTAAAACTTATTCTAATACTAGAGCCTGCTCTTTCTTCATCTTTTGTTAAGGAATAAATGGTTCTTTCTAGGTTAGCAGATTTTGATGAACAAGCTGAAGCAGTGGACACATATATTTCATCTTTTTCTAAATGTCTGACAACAGTTTCGCCTTTAAAACCTAAAACAGAAAAATTAAGACAATAATAAGACACGTTATTTATTGGAGTATTTATTTTTATTCCTTCAATTTTACTTAACTTATCATATGCATAACTAAACACTTCTTTAACTTTAACTTTGTTTACGGAAGTTAAAGGAATAAATTTTTTAAATGCTTTTGCTGTTGAAACTACTAAACTAAGATCAAATGTTCCTGGTTTTAAACCATATTGTGCATTAGATCCATACAGTAACCTATCTATAATCATAGTAGGATTATACAATAACCCACCAATGCCTTTTGGTCCATTTATCTTATGGGAGCTAAAAGTATACATATCTATATCATTATAACTAAAATTAGGTTCAACCTTACATACTCCTTGAACGGTATCAACATGTAATCTTACTTTAGGATGTTTCTTTAGGATACTAATGACTTTATTAATATCATTAACAGTTCCTATTACATTGTTAACCCACATGATTGAAACCAAAACAGTATCCTTATTGATAGAATCTTCTAATTCTTTATAGTTAATCATGCCATCTTCATTTAACTCTAAATAAACGACATCAAACTTTTCTTCTAATTTTTTCATTACTTGATAAACAGATGGATGTTCAGAAATAGTAGTAATAATTCTACCCCTATTAAATCTTTTTAAATAACCTAAAATTGCAATATTATTTGCCTCAGTAGCGTTTGAGGTAAACACTATATTATGGCTTGTATTTAAATTCTTTTGTATTTCTTTAATTGATAACTCATACATATGATTTGCTTCGATTCCTAGCTTATGTAACGACTGAGAATTAGCAAAAAAATTGTTCGTTGTTTTTATATATGTATCGAGTACATCTTTATCAATTGGAGTTGTAGAATTGTAATCTAAATATATCATAATAATCACCATTATCTATTATACTCTAAATTATTAAATATTTAAACTAATATTTTTACACATAAAAAAATAATTGTGTTGATTTTATCATATTTATAAACTAAAATATAATTATGGTGGAGGATATTATGAAAAAACAATTAGAAGCTTTATTAGAAGGAATTAATGATGAAATAGCAATACTAGCAAATAGCACTGCTTTTATTTATGAATATATTGAAGATGTTAACTGGGTTGGTTTTTATATTAATAAGAATAATAAACTAATTCTAGGCCCCTTCCAAGGTAGACCTGCTTGTGTTTATATTGATATGGGAAAAGGTGCTTGCGGTACAAGTGCAGTAAAACAAGAAGTTGTAATATTGGGTGATGTGAGACTTGTTGAAAACTATATTGCATGTCATGAAGAAACAAACTCTGAAATAGTTATACCGATAATAATTAATAATAAAACATATGCAGTCTTAGATATTGATAGTTTATCAAAGAATCGTTTTGATGAAAAAACTAAATTATTACTTTTAGAATTAAGCACTGTAATTACAAATGAACTAAGCAAAATACAATAAAGGATACCTTATAGGTATCCTTTATTGTATATATTTTATTAAAATTTAAAAGTTAGATTAAGAAATAGCCATAATAAACTATTGTTTACTTAAATTAACTCTTTTTCTTTCATTCAAACTTAAAACTATTAATACTTGAGAAGGTAAATAAAATCCCCATGCAAAATCAATTCCTGAGGTATTAATTGTATTCACAATTTCTCCAACTTGGACGTAGGATGATAGATTATACAGACCAACAAATATATCACAACAAACAAACAAAACCAATCCTAGGGCAAATAATGGGTTAGCCTTGAAGGATATAAGACTTAGAATCATATTATTTACAATTAAAGTAAAATATATAACAGTTAATCCCAAAAGATAATCAAAACCATCTTTTAATATAATTTTAATCAAAATTAAGTTAAAACACAATACAATTGGTATATAAAAATTCTTTTTATTAAAACCTCTTAAACGATATAAATATAGTAATTGAACAATAATAAAACTTAATACTCCAACTATATAAAAATCATCAATTACAAGTAAGAATAAATCACTAATAATAGTAAATAAGAGAGCAAGTCTTAATATAAACAAATCTTTAGAACTTTTTTCTAATAATAAATATATAAATAGTATAACAATTCCTATAAACCTTATATTACTATCTATATATTCATCAAAAAACATAAATGAAATATAAATTAATGCTTCTATTATAATAAGAGTAATTTTTTTCATATCTAACACCTAATATTATTATATAATAAACGCTAAAAAAAACCAAGTTAAACTTGGTTTTAAATCTTTTTATACAAATTCAATAATCGCCATCATTGTAGCATCGCCACGACGAGGACCTGTTTTAAGTACCCTTGTATAACCACCTTGACGGTTTGTGTACTTAGGAGCGATTTCTGAAAATAGTTTTTGGATTGCAAATTGATCTTTATCATCTTTTTCGAATCTAACCATTGTAGCTGCTAATCTGCGGCTAGCTAAATCGCCAGCTTTACCTAAAGTAACCATTCTATCAGCTAAACGTTGTAATTCTTTTGCTTTAGACAATGTTGTTTCAATGCGTTCATTAATGATTAAATCAGTAACTAAATCTCTAAGTAATGCTTTACGTTGAGACATATTACGACCTAATCTACGGTAGCCTAATGACATTCGTTTTCCTCCTTCTCATGCTAATTTGAATCATCTAATAATTCGTCATCATCATAATCAGGATTCTCGTTTTCGAGAATTTGATCTGATTTATATGACTCATCATCAAAATCATCAGCATCTAAACCTTGATAATCGCCCTCATAAGAATGTTTTAGATGTAAATTAATTTCACGAAGTTTTTGAATAACTTCCTTAAGTGATTTACGGCCAAGATTACGAACTCTCATCATCTCTTCTTCACTCTTTTGTGTTAATTCGCCCACAGTATTAATACCGGCACGCTTTAAACAATTATAAGAACGAACAGATAAATCTAAATCCTCAATCTTCTTCTCTAATTTCTTATTTGCAACTTTTTCTTCTGGTTCATACATATAGTTTTGTTCAACGATTGCTTCATTAATATTAGCAATAACGTTGAAATGATCTATTAAGAATTTTGACGCTAAACTAACAGCATCTTGAGGTTTAATACTATTATTAGTCCATACCTCTAGGAATAGTTTGTCGTAATCGACATTCTCTCCAACGCGTGTCTTTTCAACATCATATTTACATTTTAGAATTGGAGTATAAATAGAATCAATTGAAATACGATTGATAATTCTATCTCCTACTCTATTTAAACAAAATAATTTGTTTTCCTCAGCACTCACATAGCCTACGCCACGTCTAGCAAAGAATCGTGCTTTGAACTTAGCTCCTTGTGCAAGAGTTGCTATAACAGCATCTTTATTAACTACAGTAATTTCGCTACTATGAACTAGATCACCAGCAGTCACAACACCTGGACCCTCTTTAATGATAGATAATTCATACAAATCAGTATGTTCTTGAGGCATAGCCTTAAACAAATCTTCTTCGTCAATTGACAAAACAACATTCTTTAAGTTTAGAATAATGCTAGTTACATCTTCTAATATCCCTTCAAGAGCCATAAACTCATGATCAACACCTTCTATCTCCATTGCCACTATCGCAACTCCTGGTGTAGATGACAGTAATACTCTTCTTAATGCATTTCCTATTGTTATACCATAACCTCTTTCAAGAGGAGTAATAGTAAATTTAGCATAGTTATTTTCAATATTTTCTACATTAGTTTGAGGTTTAATGAATTCAAATTTTCTCATTTGAGCCCTCCTTAAATTTAATTATCCTCTTGGTTTTTTCGGTGGACGACATCCGTTGTGTGGAACTGGAGTTACATCTTTAATTGATGTAATTTCAAGACCTGCAACTTGTAATGATCTAATTGCTGCTTCTCTACCTGGTCCTGGACCTTTAACAGAAACTTCAACTTTAACCATCCCATTGTCAACTGCAACCTTTGCGCAAGCTTCACTAGCCATTTGTGCTGCAAAAGGTGTAGATTTTTTACTACCTTTAAATCCTAATGCACCTGCACTAGACCAAGCCACTGCATTACCATCAACATCTGTGATAGTAACGATTGTATTATTAAAAGTAGAATGAATATGAGCAATCCCAGCGGGTATATTCTTTCTGACTTTACGTTTACGAATTTTACGAGCCATTTAGTTAAGCCTCCTTTTACTTCTTCTTGTTTGCTACTGTTTTAGATGGTCCTTTACGAGTACGAGCATTACATCTTGTATTTTGACCTCTAACAGGTAATCCACGACGATGGCGAATCCCACGATAACATCCGATTTCCATTAATCGCTTAATATTCATTGCTATTTCGCGTCTACGATCGCCTTCTACTTTTACAGCAGCAACTTCACGACGAATATTTGTAAATTCTTCTTCAGATAAATCTTTTACGCGTTTGTTTTCATCAACTTCCGCTTTTTTTAATATTTCTTGTGCTGTTGTTTTTCCAATTCCAAAAATGTATGTTAATGATATAACTACTCTTTTGTCACGAGGAATGTCAACACCTGATATACGTGCCATTAATTTGCACCTCCTAATTAACCTTGCTTTTGCTTATGCTTAGGGTTATTACAAATAACCATAACTTTGCCTTTTCGCTTTATAACTTTACATTGATCACATATTGGTTTTACCGATGGTCTAACCTTCATTATTAATTCCTCCTTTTTCTTGTAAACAAGAAAATATTATTACTTATGTCTGTAAGTAATTCGGCCACGTGTTAAGTCGTATGGTGATAATTCAACAGTTACTTTATCACCTGGTAAAATGGTTATGAAGTTCATACGGATTTTACCAGAAACGTGGGCCATTATTTGATGGCCATTCTCTAACACCACTTTAAATACAGCATTAGGTAGGGCATCTATAACTGTTCCTTTTAATTCAATTACATCACTTTTAGACATCAACGTCTCCTCCTTCTTTCGTTAATATTTCATATCCGTTATCAGTTATTACAATAGAATGCTCAAAATGGGCACTATCTTTTCCATCAACGGTTACTGTTGTCCAGTCATCACTTAGAATCCTAACTTTATGAGAGCCAACATTAACCATCGGTTCGATTGCTAGGGTCATGCCTACCTTTAGTAGTGGCCCATGCCCTGCTTCCCCATAATTAGGAATAGAAGGGTCCTCATGTAAGTTTCTACCTACACCATGTCCAGTAAAATCTTTCACAACGGAAAAACCCTCCGACACAACATAAGCTTCAATCGCATGAGATATATCTGATAAACGATTATTTGGCTTAGCTTGTTCTAAACCTACAAATAACGATTTTAGAGTTACATCTAATAGCTTTTGTTTTTCATCGCTAATATGTCCAACAGCATATGTCATTGCACTGTCTCCGTGGTAGCCTTTATAATTAGCACCAATGTCAACAGCAATAATATCACCATCTTTTAATATAGTTTTTTTGCTGGGAATACCATGAATAACAACATTATTCACCGAGGCACAAATTGAACCGGGAAAACCTCCATAACCTTTAAAAGACGGAGTTGCCCCATTTTCAATTATAACTCTTTCAGCTAACTTATCAAGGTCGTATGTTGAAATGCCAGGTTTAATTGCTTCTTTTATTCTTCTATGAGCTAAAGCAACAATTCGACCAGCTTCTTTCATCAATTCAATTTCACGACTACTTTTTAAGGTTATCATTGATACCTCCAAGAATATCTTTTACTTTTAGGAAACTCTCGCAAATTTCTTCTTCACCGTTTATAGATTTAACTAATCCTTGACTATCATAATAAGCCACAAGCGGCCTAGTAAGATTATCATAAACATTCAATCTATGTTCTACAGTTTCTGGAAGATCATCTTTACGAACAATTAACTCCCCACCACATTTATCACAAACCCCTTCAATAAGAGGCTTTATGTTTTCAATGTGGTAACCTGCTTTACAATTTGAACAAACTCTTCTACCAGCAATACGTTTCTTGATTAGATTATAACTTGCTTCAATATTTAAAACCACATCAAGTGCTATTTTTAACTCCTTGAGCATTTTATCAAAAGCAATAGCCTGTACAATTGTACGAGGAAATCCATCTAGTAAGAACCCGTTTTGGCAATCATCCTTAGTCAATCTTTCCTTAACAATACTTATAGTAAGATCATCAGGAACTAATTCACCTCGATCAATATATTTCTTTGCTTGTACACCTAGAATTGATTCGGTTGCCATTGCGTCTCTAAACATATCCCCTGTAGAAATATGCGGAATCTTATACTCTTTTTTGATTAACTCAGCTTGAGTACCCTTCCCCGCACCAGGAGGTCCCATTATTAGTAAACGCATGGGATCCACCTAATTTATAAATCCACGATATTGTTGATCTTGTTTTTGATTTTTAATTTGTTTTGCAGTTTCAATAGCAACACCAACTACGATAATTAATCCAGTACCACCAATTTGTACTGATGAAGAAAGATTAAATATTTTTGTTAGTATTATTGGTAAAGTTGCCACTATTGAAAGGTATGTTGCACCTACCATAGTAACTTTAAATAATACTCTTGATATGAATGATGCAGTTTCTTCACCTGGTCTTACACCTGGAATGTAGGCATTATTCTTTTGTAAGTTCTCAGCCATTTTTTCTGGGTTCATTTGTAAGAACGCATAGAAGAATGAAAACACAAAAATTAATACTACATATATAACAAATCCAATAGTTTCAGTTTGAGAAAAAATTGAGTATAATACTCGACCAAACCCAGCTTCTGAATTACCCGTCATTTGAATAATAGTTGTCGGAATACTCATTAAAGTAGCCGCAAAAATTACTGGAATAACTGATGCAGAATTAAGTTTAATTGGAATATTTGAATCACTTTTTCCTCTAAAATTAGCTGCCGCGGGACGGTTAGCATATTGAATAGGTATTTTTCTTGTTGCTTGTTCCATAAACACGATACCAACAATTACTGCTAAGAATGTTAAAACAATAGCAATAAAAGTTAAGATACCTTTTAATTGTCCAGGACTCAAATGTGTAATTCCTAGTTCACCAAACATAGCTGGGAAACTAGATAATATACCAGCAACGATTAACATAGATGTTCCATTACCAATTCCTCTTTTAGTAATTTTTTCAGCCAACCACATTGAAAAAGCTGTACCTGCTGTTGCAACTAATGCTAAATAAACATAATTGATTGGTGCATTACTAAAACCACTTGTGAAATAATCAGGTAATCCTAATGTTAATGTTAAAGATTGAACAAACGCCAACCCTAACGCGATATATTTTGTTAATTGATTGATTTTTTGCTTTCCAGCTGGACCTTCTTCAGACCATTCTTTTAGAACAGGAAGAATATCCATTTGCAACAATTGCACAACAATTGATGCAGTAATATAGGGACTAATACCCAAAGCTAAAATAGAAAAGTTAGACAATGCTTGTCCAGAGAATACATCTAAGAATCCAAACATCTCTTTAGTTTGTCCAGTTAACATATCACCATTAACAAACGGTAATTGAAGTCTTGTACCAAATCGATAAATCAATAAGAACATTGCTGTGAACAAAAACATCATCAATAATTTTTTACTATTTTTAGAAAGAGCCATTTAAATCACCTCGATCGATCCACCAGCTTCAACAATACCCTTTTCAGCTGACTTAGAGAATTTATTTGCTTTAACAGTTAATTTAACTTCTAATTTTCCGTTCCCTAATATCTTTAATCCATCATACTCTTTTTTTACTAATCCTTCTTGACGTAAAGAATCAATTGTAACAACAGATTCAGCTTTAAATACATTTAAGTCTTCAACATTCACTACTGCATATTCTTTACGGTTTACATTTGTGAATCCACGTTTAGGTAGACGTTTGAATAATGGTGTTTGTCCACCTTCAAAACCAGGACGAACTCCTCCACCACTACGAGCGCTTTGACCTTTATGCCCTTTTCCACTTGTTTTACCAGTACCAGATCCAGTTCCGCGTCCTAAACGCTTCTTAGCGTGACGTGCACCTTCAACAGGTTTAAGTTCATGTAATTTCATGTGGCACCTCCTATTCTACTACTTCTACTAAATGCTTAACAGTTTCAATCATTCCACGAACTGCTACATTATCATTTTTCACAACAACTTGGTTAATTTTAGATAAACCTAATGCTTTAAGGGTCATTGCTTGATTAGGTTTACGACCATTTGAACTCTTAACTAATTTAACAGTAACAGTTTTATTTTTAGCCATAATACTAACCTAAAATTTCCTCTGTAGTTTTACCACGAATAGCAGCAACTTCTTCTACAGTTCTTAATTGTTGTAACCCTTCAATTGTCGCTCTAACGATATTGATTGGTGTACTTGACCCTAATGATTTAGATAATATATCACTAATTCCTGCTAACTCTACAACTGCACGGACAGGACCACCAGCAATAACACCAGTACCTTCCTTAGCTGGTTTTAAGAATACTCTACCAGCTCCATATACACCTGTAATTTCATGAGGAATAGTTGTGTTTACGATTGGAACATTTACTAAGCTTTTCTTAGCATCTTCTACGGCCTTTTTAATAGCATCTGGAATCTCAATAGCTTTCCCAGTACCAAGACCAACACGTCCTTTTTTATCTCCCACTACAACTACAGCGCTAAAACGATATCTTCTACCACCCTTAACAACTTTAGTAATATGGTTAATACTAACAACGCGTTCTTCAAATTGTTTTTCAACAACTTGAGCTGTTCTTTTTTGTTTTCTATCTTGACGCATTAACTTAACCTCCTTAGAATTTTAAGCCAGCTTCACGGGCAGCTTCAGCAATTGCTTTTACTCTACCATGATATAAATATCCACCGCGATCAAAAACCACTTTTTCGATATTTAATTTTAAAGCTCTTTTGGCAACCAGAGTACCAACTTGTTTTGCTGCCTCTACGTTTGAACCATTTGCTAATTTTAACTCTTTATCTATACTTGATGCACTAACTAAAGTAACACCATTAACATCATCTATAATTTGTGCATAAATGTTTGTATTTGATTTAAAAACATTTAAGCGAGGAATAGATGGTGTACCACTGATATTCTTACGAATACGTAAATGACGAATTTTGCGTGTTTCGTTACGCGCTTTTTTTGTAACCACTTTTCTTCGTCTCCTTTCTACTTAGCTTTCTTTCCTTCTTTACGGCGAATAATCTCAGTTTTATAACGAATACCTTTACCTTTATATGGTTCTGGTTTACGAACTAATCTTACTTCGGCAGCAAATTGACCAACTAATTGACGATCAATTCCAGTAATAGTGATTTCTGTAGGTGTTGCACATGTTACAGTAAGTCCTGTAGGAATTGGCATTTCTACTAAATGAGAATAACCTGCATTAACTACTAAAGTGTTACCTTTAATAGATGCACGATAACCTACACCTTCAATAACAAGGACTTTTGTGAAGCCATTTGCTACACCTTCAATCATATTATTTAATACTGCTCTTGTTGTACCGTGAAGAGATTTATGTTTTATAGAATCACTTGGTCTTTTAACTGATACAGAAGTTTCTGCAATTTCGAAACTCATTTCTGGATCAAAAGTGAAATCTAATTCACCTTTAGGTCCTTTAACAACAACTTTATTGTTTTCTTCAACTGTAACAGTAACACCAGCATGCAGTTTTATTAGTTTATTACCGACACGTGACATTATTATTTCCTCCTCTAATTACCAAATATATGCAACAACTTCGCCGCCAGTGTGATTTTGACGAGCCTGTCTGTCTGTCATAACACCACTTGAAGTTGACACTACAGCAACGCCTAAACCATTTAATACCTTTGGCATTTCAGTCGACTTTGCATATACACGTAAACCAGGTTTAGAGATACGTGTAATTCCTTGGATAACTCTTTCTTTTTTTTCTGTATATTTTAAAGTTACTTTGATATTTCCTTGTTTACCATCTTCGATAAACTCGACATCATTTATGTAACCTTCATTTTTAATAACATTTAAAATTTCTAACTTGATTTTTGATGCTGGAATATTTACATACTCATGTTTCATTTGATTTGCATTTCTAATGCGAGTAAGCATATCAGCAATTGGATCAGTCATTACCATTTAGATGGCCTCCTTCCAATATAGATTTTACCAAGAAGATTTAGTAACGCCAGGGATTTGTCCTTCATGCGCTAATTCTCTAAAACATACTCGGCATAATTTGAATTTACGAAATACTGAATGTGGTCTTCCACATTTCTCGCAACGTGTATACTCTCTAACTTTAAACTTAGCTTTACGCTTGTTTTTAATTTTTAATGATTTTTTTGCCATTTTTCTCCTACTTTCTAAAAGGTACGCCTAGAGATTTTAATAACTCAAAGCCCTCTTTATCAGTCTTAGCAGTAGTAACAATAACAATATCCATTCCACGAATTTTAAGTACTTTATCATAATTAATTTCTGGGAATATTAATTGCTCTTTAACTCCTAATGTATAGTTTCCACGACCATCGAAAGAATCTCTAGATAAACCTCTAAAGTCACGAACACGTGGTAATGAAATAGAAACTAATTTATCAAAGAATTCATACATTCTTTCACCACGAAGCGTTACTTTACATCCAATTGCTGAACCTTCACGTAATTTGAAGTTCGCAATTGACTTCTTTGCCTTAGTAATAACTGGCTTTTGTCCTACAATTTGTGTTAGTTCACTTACGGCAGCATCTAATGCTTTAGAATTATGAAGAGCATCACCAACACCCATATTAACTACGATTTTTTCTAATCTAGGAACTTGCATAACCGAAGTGTATCCAAATTCTTTTACTAATGCTGGTTTGACATTATTTATATAATTTTCTTTTACACGATTCATAATTTCCTCCTACTTATCTAGAACAGTTCCAGATTTTTTAGCAACACGTACTTTTTTACCTTCTACAACTTGTTTACCAACACGTGTTGGTTCTTTAGTAGTTGGATCTAGAACTTGTACATTAGATGCATGAACTGGAGCTTCTTTCTTGATAATTCCGCCATCTGGATTTGCATTTGATGGTTTTGTATGACGACTAACGACATTAACACCTTCAACTACAACACGGTTTTCTTTAACTAATACTTGTAATACTTTTCCAGTTTTTCCTTTATCATTACCTGAAATAACGATAACAGTATCTCCTTTTTTAACATTCATAATGTTACCTCCTTCTAAAGAACTTCAGGAGCAAGAGAAACAATTTTCATGAAATCTTTTTCACGTAGTTCACGAGCAACAGGACCAAAGATACGTGTACCTTTTGGAGTCTTGTCATCTTTAATAATAACAGCAGCGTTATCATCAAATTTAATATATGAACCATCATTTCTTCTTAAACCACTCTTAGTTCTAACAATAACTGCCTTAACTATATCACCCTTTTTAACGGTTCCACCTGGGGTTGAAGCTTTAACAGTTGCAACAATAATGTCACCAATATTTGCATATCTACGTCTAGTACCACCTAATACCTTAATAGTAAGGATTTCTCTAGCACCAGAGTTATCAGCGATTTTTAATCTTGACTCTTGTTGTATCACAGCTACATACCTCCTTAGATGCTAACTGCCTTGTTAACAATTTCTACTAAACGGAAACGTTTTGTTTTAGATAATGGTCTTGTTTCCATTACTTTAACAGTATCTCCAATATTAGCTTGATTGTTCTCATCATGGGCAGTTAATTTTTTTGTATATACGACACGTTTACCATACAATGGATGTTTACGATATGTAGTAATTAATACAGTGATAGTTTTATCTGCTTTATCAGATGAAACAACACCAACATAAACTTTACGATTATTTCTTTCCATAATTACCTCCACCTCTACTTAACTGCGTTAGCACGTTCAGTAAGAATAGTCTTCATACGCGCAATTTGCTTCTTATTTTTCTTAATTTGTGCAGTGTTTTCTAACTTACCTACTGCTGCTTGGAAACGCAAATTAAATAATTCTTGTTTTAAATCAGAAATTTCTTTTTCTATGGTGGCAACATCCAATGCTCTTACTTTATCAGCTTCTGACTTCTTTACTATAACTTTAACTTCTTCAACTTTTTTCTTAGCCATTTTACTCACCACTTATTTCTTTCTTAACAATTTTTGTTCTAACTGGAAGCTTGTTAGCTGCCAATCTTAAAGCTTCACGAGCAATTTCTTCCGAAACTCCTCCAACTTCAAACATAATTGTTCCACGTTTTACAACTGCTACGAAACCTTCTGGACTACCTTTACCTCCACCCATACGCACTTCTAAAGGTTTTTTAGTTTGTGCCATATGTGGGAATATTCTAATCCATACTTTTCCTAGACGTTTCATATAACGAGTCATAGCAATACGAGACGCCTCAATTTGGCGAGATGTAATCCATGCTCCGTCTAATGATTGTAATCCAAATTCGCCAAAATCAATATTTTTAGCTCCTTTAGCTTTTCCTTCGTAGCTCACTCTATGAGGTCTACGGAATTTGGTTCTTTTAGGCATTAACATAATTATTTAGCCTCCTTCTTAGCAGGTAGAACTTCTCCTTTGCAAATCCAAACTTTTACTCCTAATTTTCCATATGTAGTATTAGCTTCGGCAATTGCATAGTCAATATCTGCTCTTAATGTGTGAAGAGGAACTGTACCTTCAGAATATCCTTCACGACGAGCCATTTCAGCACCACCTAAACGACCAGATACAGCAGTTTTAATTCCTTTAGCTCCTGCTCTCATAGTTTGTTGGATTGCTTTCTTTTGTACTCTTCTAAATGATGCTCTGTTTTCTAATTCTTCAGCCATCTTTCTAGCAACTAAAGTTGCATCAAGATCTGGATTTTTAATTTCAACAACATTTAAGAATATATTTTTACCTGTTAATTTTTGTAACTTATTAACGATTTGTGATTTAACTGAACCTTCACGGCCAATTACAACACCTGGTTTTGCAGTATGAATAGTTAAAACAATTTTAGTTTTAACTCTTTCGATTCCAATTTTAGAAACTTGGGCTCTCTTATAGAACTCATTTACCGTTTCACGAATTAGTAAATCTTCATGTAAAACAGCTGGAACTTCTAATTTAGAAGCATACCATTTTGAATCCCATTCACGAATAATGCCCAAACGCATCCCTATTGGATTTACTTTTTGTCCCATCAAGATCCTCCTTAGTTTTTCTCATCAAGAACAATCGTAATGTGACTTGTTCTCTTAAGAATTTCATTAGCGCTACCTTTAGCGCGTGGTAGATATCTTTTCATCGTAACGCCTTCATTTACATAAGCTTCTTTGATGTATAAAGATTCTTGTTCCATTTTATTATTATTAACAGCATTTGCAACTGCTGACTTGATAACTTTCTCAACTACTGGGCTTGCTCCTTTTGGAGTCAAACGAAGAATGTTAACAGCATCAGCAACTTTCTTTCCTCTGATTAAATCAACTACTAATCTAACTTTACGAGGAGCGATGCGTACTGTCTTAGCTATAGCTTTAACTTCCATTTATTTCTCCTCCTACTTCTTAGTTGCTTTCTTATCTTTTCCATGTCCACGATATGTACGTGTAGGTGCAAATTCACCTAATTTATGTCCAACCATATCTTCAGTTACATAAACAGGAACATGATCTTTACCATTGTATACAGCAATTGTTAGACCGATAAATTCAGGGAATATTGTAGATCTTCTTGACCATGTTTGAATAACTTTTTTAGATGTAACAGCTTGAGTAGCTTCTACCTTCTTCATTAAATGTTCATCAATAAATGGTCCTTTTTTAATTGAACGAGCCATAATTACCTCCTCTATCCGTTACGACGGCGAACAATAAGCGCAGTCGACTTTTTCTTGCTATTACGAGTCTTAACACCAAGAGCAATTTTACCCCATGGTGTAAGCGGTGATTTACGTCCGATTGGAGTTTTACCTTCACCACCACCATGAGGGTGATCATTAGGATTCATTACTGAACCTCTAACAGTAGGTCTAATACCCATATGACGTTTTCTACCAGCTTTACCAATTGTTACATTCATGTGGTCTTGATTACCAACTGTACCAATAGTAGCACGGCATACACCTAAAACTTTTCTAACTTCTCCACTTGTTAAGCGGATTAATACATATTTATCTTCACGTCCAAGAATTTGAGCACTAGCTCCAGCACTTCTAACAAGTTGTGCTCCATGTCCAGGATGTAATTCAATATTATGAATAACTGTACCTACAGGTATTTTTTCAAGTGGTAATGCATTACCAACTTTGATATCTGCAGTTTCTCCAGAATAAACAACTGTACCTACAGTTAATCCTTTTGGAGCAATAATATAACGTTTTTCACCATCAGCATATACTACTAAAGCAATATTAGCGCTACGATTTGGATCATACTCAATAGTTTTAACCGTTGCTGGAATAATGTCCTTATCACGTTTAAAATCAATTACACGATATTTTCTCTTGCTGCCTCCACCTTGATGGCGAACTGTAATCTTACCTTGATTATTACGTCCACCCTTTCTCATCACAGGTTCAAGTAGTGATTTTTCTGGAGTGTCTGTAGTAATTTCTGCTTTGTAAACCAAAACAGACATATTACGGCGACCATTAGTGGTTGGCTTATAATTTTTAATCGGCATTGTATAACCTCCTAAATTTCAAATACGTCTAATTTTTGACCTTCAGCAAGTGTAACAATTGCTTTACGGACAGCTGGACGTAATCCTTCATATTTACCAACTTTACGTGCTTTTTTACGAACGTTGATAATATTAACAGCAACAACTTTAACATCGAAAGCTGCTTCTACTGCTTCTTTAACTTCAATCTTATTAACACCTTGCATTACTTCGAAAGTATATTTTCTTTCTTCAATAAGCTTAGTTGTCTTTTCAGTTATAAGAGGACGTTTAATTACTTCATAAGCATTTTTCATTATTTCAATTCCTCCTCATATTTTTCTATTACTTCTTTTGTTGCAACATATACATCTGCATTAATTAAATCATATACACTTAAATGCGATTTAGCTTGAACATAAACATTTGGAATGTTTCTTCCTGCTAAACTTAAGTTGAAATCTTCCTCATTAGTAATAACTACAACTTTTTTGTTTGCAACATTTAAATTGTTTAATACATTTAATAAACTCTTTGTTTTGAAATCTTCTAAAGCAATTTTATCAACGATTACTAAATCATTTGAATTAAATCTACTTGTAAGAAGAGATCTTAAAGCGTTTCTTACAACTTTTTTATTTACTTTTACACTGTAACTTCTAGGTGTAGGTCCGAAAACCACACCACCGCCACGCCATTGAGGAGCTCTAATTGATCCTTGACGTGCACGTCCTGTACCTTTTTGACGCCATGGCTTTCTACCACCACCACGAACTTCAGTA